>Ga0208330_1000112_pt1 | contig 48185 bp, 51 predicted proteins | sample DeeseametaMP1896_FD_184180 | JGI IMG/M metagenome (GOLD analysis project Ga0208330, IMG submission 184180) | Marine microbial communities from the Deep Pacific Ocean - MP1896 (SPAdes) | ecosystem: Environmental > Aquatic > Marine > Oceanic | place: East of Hawaii, North Pacific Ocean | collected... | reverse complement strand
CCAGCCCCAGCCAGTCCAACCCGCGCAGGATTGCCTCTGTCGCCTCGGGGGTCGAGCGCGCGCGGTCCGTGTCCTCGATCCTTAGCAGGAACTTGCCGCCACGACCCCGGGCATACAGCCAGTTGAACAGAGCGGTGCGGGCGCCGCCGATGTGCAGGAAACCGGTGGGCGAGGGGGCAAAGCGGGTGACGACCTGTGCGTCGGGCATCTTGGTTAACCTTTTCATAACGGCATCGGGGCTAGGCTTGGCCGTTCCTTAACGAGCCGCCCATCGGGGGGCAAGCATGGGTCAGGTCCTGACGTGGCTGGCCGCCCTTCTCCTGGGGCAGCGTGGCCATCTCTTTCCCTGGGCGCCGGTCTGCCTGGCAATCGGCATCGGGGTCTATTTCTCGCTCCGCGCCGAACCCTCGGCGGCGGTGCTCTGGGCCTGTGGCGGGCTGGGCTGCCTGGCGCTATTGCAACATCGGGCGGGGCCGCTCTGGGGGCCTTTGCTGGGCGCGGTTGCGCTGGCGGCAGCGGGGTTTGCCCTGGCCGGTGTGCGGGCGCAGCAAGTGGCCGGCCCGGTGTTGGACTTCCGGTACTACGGCGCAATCGAGGGGCGGGTGGTCCGGATCGACCGCTCTGCCTCGGATGCGCTGCGGCTGACGTTGGACCGGGTGGTGCTGGAACGCATGGACCCGGACGAGGTCCCGCTGCGTGTCCGCGTATCCTTGCACGGGACACAGGGCTATCTCGACCCGCGCCCGGGGCAGGTGGTGATCCTGACCGGCCACCTGTCCCCGCCCGGCGGCGCGGTGGAACCGGGCGGCTTTGATTTTCGCCGCCACGCCTGGTTCCTGCGGCTGGGGGCGGTGGGTTACACGCGCAGTCCGGTCCTGTTGTTGCAAGAGGCCGATGACGGCCTGCCGGTGGCCCGGTTGCGGCTGTGGCTGTCGGCCCGGGTTCAGGAGGCCTTGCCGGGAGAGCGCGGTGCCTTTGCCGCCGCGATCATGACAGGCGATCGGTCCGGTATGGGGCAGGAAACGCTGCAGGCGCTGCGGGACAGCAACCTGGCGCATCTGCTGGCGATTTCCGGGCTGCACATGGGGCTGTTGGCCGGGTTCGTGTTCGCGGCCCTGCGGTTGGCGTTGATTCTGCCCCGTCACGCGCGTCATCACTGGCCGGGGAAAAAACTGGCCGCGCTTGGCGCGCTGCTGGCCGCCGCGGGATACCTGGCGCTGTCGGGGGGCAACGTGGCGACGGAACGCGCCTTCATCATGGTGGCGGCGGCGCTTTGCGCGCTGATGCTGGACCGCCGCGCATTAAGTTTGCGCAGCGTGGCTATCGCGGTCCTGGTGGTGCTGGTGATGCGGCCCGAGGCGCTGCTGGGGCCGGGCTTCCAGATGTCCTTTGCCGCCACCACCGCGCTTGTCGCGGTCTTTGAGCAGTTCAGTCTGCTCCAGCGGGACCGAAAGTGGCCGCGCTGGATTTCGCCGATCCTGTCGGTTGTCCTGTCGTCGGCTGTGGCGGGGGCGGCGACGGCGCCGGTGGGCATGGCGCATTTCAACCAGGTGGCGCATTACGGCCTGGTGGCGAACCTGGTGGCGGTGCCGGTCATGGGGATCTGGGTGGTGCCCCTGGCGGTGCTGGCGGCGCTCCTGATGCCGCTGGGACTGGACTGGATCGCGCTGGAGCTGATGGCGCTTGGGCTGGGCTGGATTCTTGGCGTCGCGCATACGGTGGCGGACTGGGAGGGGGCCGTGGGCCATGTTGTGGCGCCGGGCTCCTGGGTGCTGCCGCTGATCGCGCTCGGAGGACTGCTCTTGTGCCTGTGGCGCGGGCGCGGGCGCTTGGCCGGATTGGTGCCGCTGGGGTTGGCTGTGGTGCTTTGGGCCGCAACCGATAGGCCCGGAGTGCTGATCTCGGACAGCGGGACGCTGGTGGGGATCATGCTGCCGGAGGGGCGGGCGCTGTCACGCGACCGTGGGTCCGGCTTTGTGGCGGGTGTCTGGCTGGAAAACGATGGGCGGGGTCATGTGCAACCCGAGGCGGCGGCACTCTGGCCCACGCCGGTCGAGGGGCGCGTGGCGCGGGCCGCCCTCGGGGACCTCGAGATCCTGCACCTGCAGGGCAAGCGCGCCGCGCGCAGCGTCACCAGCTGTCATTCGGGACAGATCGTGGTGTCCAGCGTGGCGCTGAGCCTGCCGGGCGGCTGCGAAGTCTTTGACCCGCCGCGCCTGGGCGAGAGCGGGTCTGTCGCAGTCTGGTTGAGGGATGGCGTGCAGGTGGTGACGGACCGCGACCTCTCGGGCCATCGGCTCTGGCATGGCGGCCCGCCGGACCCGGTGAAGGTCGCGCGCTCTGCGGTTGCGGATCAGTAGGTGCGGATCAGGCCGACAAGGCGGCCCTGCACGGTGACGGATCCCCGCGGCAAGACGCGCGGTTCATAGATCGGATTCGCGGCCTCCAGGACAATCATGTCGCCCTTGCGGCGGAACCGTTTCAGCGTGGCTTCGTAGCCTTCGATCTGGGCCACGACGATGTCGCCTTCCGACGCATCCGAGGTTTCACGGATCACAACGACGTCGCCATCGTTGATGCCCGCCTCGATCATCGAGTCGCCCTTGACCTCAAGCGCGTAGTGACGGCCCTGGCCGTGCAGCATCTGCCCGGGAACAGAGACGCCCGGTGCGGGATCGTTGATGGCCTCGATCGGCCGACCGGCGGCGATACTGCCGACCAGCGGCAGTTCCGCAAGGTTCGCCGCTCCAAGGTCGAAAGCGCCCGAGGGCCGGTTGTCCGGGCGGTCGCCCTCGATCACCTTGGGGGAGAACCCGGCAGGCTGGCCGCCCAGGCTTTCAGGCAGCTTCACGATCTCGATGGCGCGGGCCCGGTGGGCGAGGCGGCGGATGAAACCGCGTTCTTCCAGAGCGGTGATCAGGCGGTGAATACCGGACTTGGACCGCAGGTTGAGCGCGTCTTTCATCTCGTCGAAACTGGGGGGGACACCGTCACGGGTCATCCGCTTGTTGATGAAGTCGAGAAGGTCGAGTTGTTTCTTTGTCAGCATGCTCAGCCCCACAGTTGTTAACTTTTGTTCTACGGGTGTTCTTGTTTTGTGTCAACAATCATGTGGATAAGCCCGGCGCCTTGTTGCGCATTGGCGTCAACAGCGGCAGGGCCAACCTGTCCGGAATGGGGAACAAAGCGCGGCGTGACGGGCGCTACAGCGGCAGGTAGTCCACCGTATCGCCGATCTGGCGTGCGGCGTCGCCCACGGGGCGCACCAGCAGCGCGTTTGCCTTTCCCAGAACGCTGAGCAGGCTGGAATCCTGACGGTCCAGCGCCCGGATCCCGTCGCCGTCCAGGTGCGCGCGCATATAGTGTTCGCGCGGACCATTGGCCGAGAGCGGGGCGCTCAACCGGGCCTTGAGGCGTGGTGTGGGTGCGGTGCCCAGCCCCAGCATCGCCCGGATCACCGGCGCAAGGAAGACGTGGCCGCAGACCATCGCCGACACCGGATTGCCCGGCAGGCCCACCATCATGGCATCGCTCAACCGGCCCGACATCAGCGGTTTGCCGGGACGCATGGCGACCTTGTGAAAGGCGCGCTCCATCCCGAGTTCTCCGGCCACGCGCGCCACCAGGTCGTGGTCGCCGACCGAGGCGCCACCGATGGTGACAACCAGATCCGCGTCCTCGACAAGCGAAAACCCGTGGATCAGCGACTCTGTCGTGTCGCGGGCGATGGGAAGGATGCGCGGCTCGGCGCCAAGGTCGTGCAAGAGCGCGTGCAGGCCAAAGGTGTTCGAGGCGATGATCTGGTCGGGGCCGGGCGTGTCGCCCGGCATCACCAGTTCGTCCCCGGTCGAAATCAGGGCGACGCGGGGTTTCCGGGTGACGGGCACCTCGGCAATGTTCATCGCCGCCAGAAGGGCCACGTCCTGAGGTGTCAGGAGGCGCGGCGCTTCGACCGTCTGGCCGATGCGGAAATCGGTGCCTGCGGGTCGGATATAGGGGTTGTCGTCGAGGTCGTCGTCGAGTGTGATCGTCTCGCCGTCGCGGGTCACGTCCTCCTGGATGACGATGCGTGTGGCGCCCTCGGGCACCGGGGCGCCGGTAAAGATGCGCACCGCCTGGCCGGGGCCGACGCTGCCCTCGAACCGGGCTCCGGCGGCGCTTTCGCCGATCACCGTAAACCGCTGGCCCGGGGCCGCGTCGGGCACGGCATAGCCATCCATCGCGGAGGCGGGAAAGGGCGGCTGATCGCGTCTCGCGGTCACAGGTTGCGCCAGAATGCGGCCCGCGGCCCGGACCAGCGGCACGGTCTCGACCGGCAGCGGTGCGGCAAGGGCGAAAAGCTGGTCGAGCGCCTCGGAAACGGAGATCATTCTTGTTGTCCAGAAAGTTGTTCGGTTTCCCACTCGGCGTACGATCGACCGTCTGCCAGTTTCCAAGAGGTCCGGCCATTTGCCGAGCGTCCAGCAGCGAACGCTGCGGCGGCGGACGGGCTCGAAAAAGCATAGTCTTCGGTCAATGTCCCTACTTTGCCGCCTTCAGAACGAATGATGCCTCTCGAGACAAGTTCGTCGTGCAGTTCCCAGTGGGTTGAATGGTATTTCCTGTCTCCGATCCAAGACGCCCTGATCTGAGACCCGGCAAGAACGACCATTTCGTCGCCTTCCAGTCTTGCCTTGGCTTTGACCCCATGTCTTGGAACTTCGAAGAAAAACTCTAGCGGCTGGGTCTTCTCGACGACTTCCGTTTTCTTGGTCTCCGGGCGCTTGCCACTTTGCAGAAGATCGACACGGATCGCCGGAAGGACCATTTGAAGAGTTTCCAAGAAGCTCTCCATGTTTGCTGTCGCGGCTTCGTTTAGGCTCGACCTTGGCGGAGCGTTTCCGTTTTCAAGCCTGGTCTGGTTTGCATCCAAAGCCATTTCTGCCAACCGACTTTCGAGGTACTTGACATGTGCCTTGTGCAGCGCGTCCCCTGCCGTAGTTATTAGAATGACCTGTTCCCACCAGTCTTTCTGCGTCGCATGCTGCTTGATGCGATCCGACATGACTTCGGCCTCGCCGATATAGGCCAGCGGCCCCTGATCGTCTTGGCCGAGCAGGATGTAGACCCCCGTCTGTGCGGCTATAGAACGCTTCAAACCGTCGACCAGCCTGGTACGTGGCACCCGAAGTACATGACCTGTCCAATTGAACACTTCGGCGGTCAACATCCCTTCGGGACGTCCATCGACGAAGAACAGTTCAAGAGAACGACCAGAGATCATTTTACCTCGTAACGCCCCGATTTGCCGCCGTCTTTCAGCATGACGCGGATGCCGCCGATGACCATGCCTTTGTCCACCGCCTTGACCATGTCATAGACCGTCAGCGCGGCGGTCGAGACGGCGGTCAGCGCCTCCATTTCCACGCCGGTCTGGCCCGAGGTCTTGACCGTGGCGGTGATGCGCAGGCCGGGCAAGTCCGGGTCCTGCGTCAGGTCGACCGTCACCTTGGTCACCGGCAACGGGTGGCACAGCGGGATCAGCTCGGGCGTCTTTTTAGCGCCCATGATGCCCGCCAGCCGCGCCACGCCGATCACGTCGCCCTTTTTCGCGCGGCCCTCGGTGATCATCTCAAAGGTCTCGGGCGCCATTTTCACATGGCCCTCGGCGGTGGCGATCCGGGCGGTCACCGGCTTGTCCGAGACATCGACCATATGGGCGTTGCCCTGGTCGTCGAAATGGGTCAGCCCGCTCATGCCGGCACCGGGTTTTTCAGCAGCGCCTGCGTGGCCGCCGCGACATCCGCCTGACGCATCAGGCTTTCACCGATCAGGAAGGCACGGGCGCCGTGACCTGCCATATCCGCCAGGTCGGCGGGCGTGTTCAGGCCGGATTCGGAGATCAGGAAACGGTCGTCCGGCAGGCGTTTCGACAGGGTCCGCGTGGTGTCCAGCGTCGTCTCGAAGGTCTTGAGATTGCGGTTGTTGACCCCGATCAGGGCCGAGTTGAGCGCCAGCGCGCGGTCCAGTTCGGCGCCGTCGTGCACCTCGATCAGCGCATCCATGCCCCAGCTTTGCGCGGCCTCTTCCAGTTCGGCGGCCTGCGTATCGCTGACGCTGGCCATGATGATCAGGATGCAGTCGGCGCCAAGCGCGCGGGCCTCGGCCACCTGGTAGGTGTCATACATGAAATCCTTGCGCAACGCCGGCAGCGAACAGGCGGCGCGGGCGGCGGTGAGAAAGGGTTTGGCGCCCTGGAAACTGGGTGTATCGGTCAGCACCGAAAGACAGGTGGCGCCGCCGGCCTCGTAGGCCCTGGCGAGGGCCTCGGGGTCGAAATCCTCGCGGATCAGGCCCTTGGAGGGAGAGGCTTTCTTGATCTCGGCGATCAGGCCGTAACCGGTCTCGGAGGCCTCCATCAGGGCACCGGCAAAGCGCCGTACCGGCGGCGCGGCCCGGGCTTCGTCCTCGACCGTGCTCAGCGGTTTGGCGGCCTTGTCGGCGGCGATCTCTTCCAGCTTGTAGGCCTTGATCTTGTCGAGAATGGTGGTGGTCATCACGGTCCCTTGGGCGTCGTCCAGTTGATCGGCGTCTGGCCCTTGTCCTTAAGCCAGTCGTTGATGCGGGAAAAGGGGCGCGAGCCGAAAAAGCCCCGGCGCGCGGAGAGCGGCGAAGGATGCGCGCTGGTCAGGATCAGGTGGTCCGCGCCGGTGATGTGTTTTGCAAACCCTTGGGCATGGCCACCCCAGAGCAGGAAAGCACGCGGACGGTCCGACAGCGCGCCCAACACCTGTTCGGTGAGCCGCGCCCAGCCCAGCCTGGCATGGGCCCCCGCCTTGCCCGCCTCCACTGTCAGCGCGGTGTTGAGCAAGAGCACGCCCTGGTCGGCCCAGAAGTGCAGGTCCCCGTTGGGCGGACAGGTGCCCAGCTCCTCCGTCATCTCCTTGAAGATGTTGGTCAGGGAGCGGGGCAGGGGGCGCACATCCGGTTCGACGGAAAAGGCCAGCCCGTGGGCGTGGCCCGGCGTCGGGTAGGGGTCCTGTCCGAGGATCACCACGCGCGTGCGCTCCGGCGGGCAGGCGGTCAGCGCGGCAAAGACCTGATGCGCGGGTGGCAGCACCTGCGCGTCGGTTTGTGCAAGATGGGCCGCGATCCGGGGCAGATCCTGCACGAAAAAGGGCAGGTGGCGCCAGCCGTCGGGCGGCGTCAGGACACCGTGGGTCACGCCGCCTGCGTCGCCTTGGCCAGCGCCTGAACCTTGCCAAGCGCCGCGCCGCTGTCGATGCTTTCGCGCGCCAATGCGGCGCCCTCGCGCAGGTCCGCGGCCTTGCCCGCGATGGTCAGCGCGGCTGCGGCGTTCAGCAGAACCGCGTCGCGATAGGCCGATTGCGCCCCGTCGAGAAGCGCGCGAAAGGCGCGGCCGTTTTCCTCGGGCGTGCCGCCGACGATCTCCTCGAAAGGGTGAACCGGCAGGCCCGCGTCCTCGGGGTGCAGTTCGGCCTCGCGGATGCTGCCGTCCTCTTCCAGGGCGGCGATCCAGCTGACGCCGGTGATGGTCAGTTCGTCGGTGCCGTCCGACCCATGCACCAGCCAGGCGCGTTCACTGCCCAGCTGGCCCAGGGTTTCCGCCATCGGACGGATCAGCTCGCGGGTAAAGGCGCCGGTCAGTTGGCGTTTGACGCCCGCCGGGTTGGTCAGCGGGCCGAGGATGTTGAAGATGGTGCGTGTGCCCAGCTCGGTCCGGACCGGGCCGACATGGGCCATCGCCGGGTGATGCATGGGCGCCATCATGAAACAGATGCCGACCTCGGAGAGCGCCTTTTCGACCCTGTCGGCGGGGATCATGACCTCGATGCCCATCTGCCCCAGCGCATCCGCAGCGCCGGATTTGGACGAGAGGTTGCGGTTGCCGTGTTTGGCCACGGGCACGCCCGCACCTGCCACGACAAAGGCCGTGGCGGTCGAGATGTTCAGCGTGCCCTTGCCGTCGCCACCGGTGCCGACGATGTCCATCGCACCCGCGGGTGCCGTGACCTTGTTGCACTTGGCGCGCATGACGGCGGCGGCGGCGGCGTATTCGTCCACCGTTTCGCCCCGCGTGCGCAGGGCCATCAGCAACCCGCCGATCTGGGCAGGCGTGGCCTGGCCGTCGAAGAGGATCTGAAAGGCGGTCTCGGCCTCGGAGCGGGTCAGGGAGCGGTCGGCACTGGTGCCGATAAGGGGGCGAAGATTGTCGCTCATGCCGGCACCTTCATCGCGTCGAGAAAGTTGCGGAGCATGGCGTGGCCATGTTCCGAGGCGATGGATTCGGGGTGGAACTGCACGCCGTGAATGGGCAAGTCGCGGTGCATCAGACCCATGATGGTGCCGTCCTGCAATTCCGCCGTCACCTTGAGGCAGTCGGGCAGATCGGACCGCCGCACCACCAGGCTGTGATAGCGGGTGGCCTTCAGCGGCGAGGGCAGGCCCTTGAACACGCTTTCGCCCCGGTGATGAATCTCGCCCATCTTTCCATGCACGATCTCGTCATGGCGCACCACCGTGCCGCCAAAGGCCTGGCCGATGGTCTGGTGGCCTAGGCAGACGCCCAGCAGGGGCATCCGCACCTCGGCGGCGGCTTCGGTCAGGGCAAGGCAGATGCCCGCCTGGTCCGGGTCGCAGGGACCGGGGGACAGAACGATGCCCTCTGGTTTCAGCGCCATCGCCTCTTGCACGTTCAGGGCGTCGTTGCGCCAGACCTGTACCTCTGCGCCCAGCTCGCCCAGGAAATGGACGAGGTTGTAGGTGAAACTGTCGTAGTTATCGATCAGGAGCAGCATGGCGCGGGTCGCCTTTGGACTAACGTTTACAGGTCTATAGAGCGGGGACGCGATCGGGGGCTGGCGGCCCGGGGCCACGTCGCGGTATACATGCGCAGGCCCTCCCGGTGGCGTCAAGCCCGCCAGGGGGACCGGACTGCAGGACAAAGGCGCCGGGACAGGCGCGCAAGAGGTCGGAGAGAGCAGCATGGCACGGGGTTTTCTGTCTGGGGCGATCTGGGGCGCGGTCTTTTCCGGGGCCGGGCTGGCAGCGGTATCGCTGAACACACCATTGCCCGAAAACCCGGCCATCGTGCCGCCGCCGGGCGGGGTGGTGGACAGCGGCCTGCTGGACACGCCCCCCGATGCGGACCCGGATGCGGCACCTGTTGCGGTCCCGGATGCCGAACCGGTGGCCCAGCCCGATCCGGTTGACCCGGCGCCCGATGCCTCGGCGCCGCGCGTGGTCAAGACGCCCGAGGCGGGTGACGTGGCTGATCCGAAACCGGATCTTTCCGAGCCGGGGCGCCGTCCGGTGCCCGAAAGCGGCGTCGACCGGCCCGCCGCGCCAGCCGGTGCGCCTGCCGCGCCCTCGGGACCTGTGGCGGTGGGCGCGGATACCGCACCTCCCGCGGCCCCCCGTGTCGGCGGGGCGCCGGATGCGCCAGAGGGGGCAACCCCGGCGCCAGACGGCACGGCGCCGGTTTCCGTCGGGCGTGACGCGCCGGTCAAACCGGGGGCGCAGACCTCTGCCCCCGGGGCGCCCCGTCCCGAAGCCCAACCGATCATCATCACCGGCCCGGCCCAGCCGCCGGCCCCGGTCGTGCCCGATGGCGACAGTGCGCTTGTAACCGAGCGGGTGGACGGGCCAGATCCGGTCGATCCCGCGCCGGAGGACCCGGCCCCGGTCGATCCCGCACCCGAGGCACCCGAGCCCGCCGCCGCGCCGGACCCAGACGCCCCCGCGTCCGATCCCGATGCACCGCGCGTTGCGGCGCCCGGTCCCGATCCGGCGCTTGAACCCGTGCTGGAGACAACGGAACCCGCGCCCGAACCCACGGGGCCGGCCATCGGCAAACCCGCGCGGTCCCTCGTGGATCGCGCGACGCCCGCTGCCCCCGATCCGCAGCCCGACCCCGAGGAGACCGGCCCCGCCGCACCCTCCTCTGCGCTGGCGGCCTTGCCCGAAGACAGCCCGCTGGTGCGGTTTGCCGCCCCGGTCGAGGTGGCGCCGGACGTGCCGCGCATGGCCATCGTTCTGATCGACGACGGCAGCGGCCCGCTTGGCCCTTCGGGGCTCGAGGCCTTTCCCTTCCCTGTGAGCTTTGCGATCTCTCCCAACCATCCGGACCCCGCCGCCGCCGCCAAGGGCTATCGCGATCTCGGGTTCGAGGTGCTGGTGCTGGGCGACATGCCCGACGGTGCCCAGGCCGCCGATGTCGAGGTCGCGATGGAGGGGCTGATGCGGGCGGTGCCGGATGTCGTGGCCGTGCTTGAGGACCCGGATGGCGACCTGCAGGAGACCCGCGATGTGTCGAGTCAGGTCGCGGCCTTTCTTGCGGATAGCGGGCACGGGTTGATCTCACAGCCCAAGGGGCTGAACACGGCGCAGAAACTGGCGCTGAAGGATGGTGTGCCCTCTGTCACGCTGTTCCGCGATTTCGACGGTGAGGGGCAGGACGCCACGATGATCCGCCGCACGCTGGACCAGGCCGCCTTTCGCGCCCGGCAAGAAGGCGGCGTGGTCATGATGGGGCGGCTGCGCGCCGACACGGTCTCGGCGTTGGTGCTCTGGGGGCTGCAAGACCGCAGCGGCAGTATCGCACTTGTTCCGACATCGGTTGTGCTGGCCGAGTCGCTGGCGTCGGATTAATCCGTCAGCGTGGAGCCGGTGCGCCGGCCCAGCCTTCCAGAACGCGCGCCAGATCACCGTAACCGGTATAGCGCCGCTCAAAGGCAAGGCCCATGCGTTCTGCGCAGGCCTCGGCCCGGGCTGTCAGCTCGGCATTCTCGGTCTGGGCGAGATACACCAGCCGGTCGTAATTGCCGAAATACATCTCGCGCAGCTGCGGGTGTCGGTCCAGGCCCAGCGGCTTCCAGACGAAGGCGTCGAACTGACGACAGAGGAAATCCGTGAGATAAAAGGCCGTGACCTCGTCGCGGGCCTCGAAGGCGGACAGCCCGTCGAAGAAGGCATAGCAATGCGGGCCGGGCACCATCTCGACCCCCATCTCGTCGCAGGCGACCTGCAACAGCCCGCCGGTGCCGCAGTCGGCGTAGACCACGCAGATCCGCGCGTAGTTGGGCCGGTGCTTGTCCACCGCCGCGCGCACGGCGCCGGTGATCTTTTCCGGGTGGTTGTGCAGAATCGCAGGCAGGCAGGCGAGATCCATGTGATCCCACCCATTCAACCGGATCAGCGCCAGGATCTCTCGGGCGAGCGCGCCGCAGGCCAGCAGCAGAATCCGTCCCTCGCCGCCAGCACTCTGGTGGGGGCGCAGGCCGTCTTCGGTCAGGGCGCGGTCTGAAAGCGCGTCAGGTGCAGCTGTCGTCATAGGGGACATGGGCGAGGGCCCAGCGGGCCAGCAGCGCGATCGCCAGAAGGACCGGCACCACCGTCAGAACCCCGAAGGAAGACACCGCCCAGACCGTCAGAGCAGCTGCCACGATCACGGCGCACACAAGCAGGGCAAAGGACGTCACGGGCATTGGGATCTCCTTCCTCACTGTTTAATATGGGCCAAAGGTTACGAAAGAAAAACCCCATTCGCGCTTTTGCGGCATCAATACGCGCCAGGGTGCCTATCGCGACAGCTTGACCGCCGTGCCATATGCGACGATCTCGGAGGCCCCCCGCGTGATGGCAGAGGTCTGCATCCGCATGGAGACAATCGCATCGGCCCCAAGCGCCTCGGCCTCGGCGGCCATGCGGTCCAGCGCCTGTTCCCGTGCGCCGGCCATCAGTGAGGAATAGCCCGTCAGCTCTCCGCCGACGAGCATCTTGAGCGCGGCGACGATGTCCGTGCCCAGGTGTTTGGCCCGCACGGTGGCGCCGCGTACCAGCCCCAGAGATGCGGTGATCTCGTGCCCGGCGACGTGTTCGGTGGTGACGATCAGCATCAGTGTTTCATCCCGTCATAATGGTCTTCTTCGGCATTGCCGACCCGTTCGGCGATGACCCGGTAGAGAATATAGCCCACCAGCGCCGCGGGCAGCACCGCCAGCCATGCGAAAGGCACGCTGAGAGAGGCCAGCAGCAGCATCCCGAGCCAGAAGGTCACGGCGCTGCCTGCCAGGACGCAGACGATGATCAATACGAGTCTGTCGAGTTTCATGGCGCACCCCTCTGCATCCATCCTGACCGCAGGGGGCGCAAAAGAAAAGAGGCGGAGCCGGGGCCCCGCCTCATCGACCGGCAGCTGTGTCAGCCGGCCGCCATCTGGTTGTGCTTGCGCGAGATGAACTCCTTGGCGGTTTCCACCGCCACGGCCGCGTCGCGGCAATAGGCGTCGGCGCCGATCGCCTTGCCGAATTCCTCGTTCAGCGGGGCGCCGCCGACCAGCACGACATAGTCGTCGCGGATGCCCTGTTCGATCATCGCGTCGATCACCACCTTCATGTAGGGCATGGTGGTGGTCAGCAGGGCGGACATGCCGAGGATGTCGGCCTCTTCGGCCTTGATCGCCTCAAGGTAGTTCTCGACCGGGTTGTTGATCCCCAGGTCGACCACCTCGAAGCCGGCGCCTTCCATCATCATCGAGACAAGGTTCTTGCCGATGTCATGGATATCACCCTTGACGGTGCCGATGACCATCTTGCCCTGCTTGGGGGCGCCGGTTTCGGCCAGGAGCGGTTTCAGGATGGCCATGCCACCCTTCATCGCGTTGGCGGCCAGCAGAACCTCGGGCACGAAGAGGATGCCATCGCGGAAGTCGTGGCCGACGATGGTCATGCCACCCACAAGTGCCTTGGTCAGGATATCGTAGGGGGCCCAGCCGCGCTCGAGCAGGATGTTCACACCTTCTTCGATCTCTTCCTTGAGACCGTCGTAGAGGTCGTCGAACATCTGCTGGACGAGTTCCTCGTCGTCGAGTTCGGAGAGGATGATGTCGTCTTCTTCATCGGACATGGCGCGGTTCCCTTGGCTTGGCATGGCATCGCATGCCGTCGTTTGAACGACTATTCGTCGTTTTCTGCGGATTTCAATTGGCGGATTGCGACATTGGGTAAGGCTGGACCGACCTGCGGCACCCAAGTGCCGCAAATCTTGTCAACGTTCCCGTTGTGTTCTAAGTTTTCGGCATGAAACCCCCGTCCCGCCCCGTCGATCCCGAACGCGCCCGTGGCCGTGCCGCGACGAGTCGCGATTGCGGCCGCTACGAAAGGTTGCGGCGCGAGGATGTGCATGATGGATGGGACCTGCCGGAAGAGGGCGGGGTGTTCCGGACCGAGGTCAGCGAGGAAGTGCCGCGCAAGGTCATCACTTACGTCCGGTCGCCAGACCTGCCCTTTGACAGGTCGCTGAACCCGTACCGGGGCTGCGAACATGGCTGCATCTACTGTTTTGCGCGGCCCACGCATGCCTGGCTGGGCCTGTCGCCCGGGCTGGATTTCGAAACGCGGTTGGTGGCGCGGCCCGCCGCGCCCGAGGTGCTGGCGCGCGAATTGCGGAGCAGGCGCTATGAGGTTGCGACGCTGGCCATCGGCACCAATACCGATCCCTACCAGCCGGTCGAGCGAGACCGTGGCATCATGCGCGCCTGCCTGGAGGTCCTGCGCGATTTCCGGCACCCGGTGGCCATCGTGACCAAGGGCGCGCTGATCGAGCGCGACATCGACATCCTGTCCGACATGGCGGCGCAGGGGCTGGCGCGGGTGGGAATCTCCGTCACAACGCTGGATCCGGTCCTGTCGCGCCGGATGGAACCGCGCGCGCCCGGCCCGCAGCGCCGCTTGCAGGTGATTCGACGGCTGACGGAGGCGGGCATTCCGGTGCGGATCATGGCCTCGCCCATGATCCCGGCCCTTACCGATCCGGAGCTGGAGGCGATCCTGAAGGCCGGGGCAGAGGCCGGCGCGGACGCGGCCAGCTGGATCATGCTGCGCCTGCCGCTGGAGGTCGCTGACCTCTGGCAGGACTGGCTGCAGCTGCATTATCCCGACCGGGCCGCGCGCATCATGGGCCACCTGCGCGACATGCACGGTGGCGAGGTCTATTCCTCGAAATGGTTTTCCCGCATGCGGGGCGAAGGCCCCTATGCCGACCTGGTGGCGGCGCGATTCCGGCGCGCGGCGCGCGCGCTGGGGCTGGATCGCGACCAGCCCGCGCTGCGTCGCGATCTCTTTGCGCCGCCCGCACAAAAGGGCGATCAGTTGAGCCTGTTCTAGCCGGCGGTCGTCGGGTCGATTCGCGTCTTGATCTCGGTGATCGTGTCGGCGGGAAAACCGCTCATCTGCGCGTGTTCGCGGATCGCATCCTCGTCCTCGGCCAGGTAGACGCAGAATGTCTTGTCCCCGGCCACGTAGGAATGGTTCCATTGCACCCTGGGCGCGAGTTTCGCCAAGGCCGCATTCGATGCGCTGGCCGCGCCGCACAGCTCGTCCTGCGACATGGACCCGGCGCCGGGGATATTGCGTTCGATCACATAGGTCTTCATCTGGGCCTCCCTGGGTAAAAAGACGTTGTCGTCTCACCTCAAGTAAAGCGCAGTTCTGTCCTGCGATCATTTGAGTTATTGTACCCGACGGGTGACAAAATCTTGTCGGGGGAGCATGCCGCTGTCGCATCTCAATGCCTGGCGGGCGGTGGATGCCGTTCTGAGCGAAGGATCGGTCGCGCGTGCAGCCGTGGCCCTGGGCGTGACCCAGGCCGCCGTCAACGCGCAGATCCGCCGGCTGGAAGACCGGCTGGGCCGGACGCTGTTCCGGCGTACCTCGGGCGGTCTGGAACCGGTCGAGGACCTGGCCGGGCTGGCGCCCGCGCTGCACAGCGGGTTCGCGGCCATTGCCTCGGTGCAGGATGCGCTGCGCTCCGGGCTTGGCCAGCGGCGCGTGGCGCTGACCGTCACCCAGACCTTTGCCGAAAGCTGGCTGCCGCATCATCTGCCGGATCTCTTTGCCAGGTTGGGGGCGGTGGACCTGCGCATCGACACCAGTTGGGAGGTGGTGGACCTGGCCGGTTCGGACGTGCATTTCGCCATCCGCTTCATGCCGCAACCCGGGCCGGGTTATGGCGCGATCGACCTGCTGCCCAGCGGGGTGGTGCCGGTCTGCACGCCGGAGTTCGCCCGCCGCTACGGGCTGACCCGCGGCCAGACGGATCTGAGCGGCGTGCCCATCGCCCATATCGACGTGCCCACCACCGACGCGGCCTGGCTGGACTGGCAGGGATGGAGCCGGGCCACGGGCATCGACATCTCCAGCGCGAACGACGGGCCGCGGTTTGCGCTCAAGGGCAGCGGGGCGCGGATCGCGCGGGCCGGGATCGGCCTTGTGCTGGGCGGGTTGTCGGACGTTGTACACTCGGTGGAAAGCGGCGCGCTGGTCATGCCTTTCGGCGTGGGGTCCGTCGTGCCGGCAGAGTACTGGCACCGCCTGTTGTGGTACGAACAGCGTCCGCTGGGACCGGTCCAGCGCAAGTTTCGGGACTGGATCGGTGCCCGTGCCGCCGATGACCATGCCAAGATGCGTATACTGTTCGGGATCTGACCGCGTCTCAGCCGTTGTCGACGACCAGCCGGACACAGCCGACTCCGGCCACGGCATGGCCGGTGTCGGCCTCAAATCCCGCGTCGGCCCCGGCGTCCTGCAGGCCCAGTTCGTCCATTGCGACACGCCGTGCAACGCGCAGTGCTGCCCTTGTCGCTTGTCCGCCATTGGCCTGTAGGTACCTTTCCAAGTCGCTCAGAACATCTGCGACCCATCTGTGATCCGCCATGATATACCCCTTACCTGCCAACCGAATCCCACCCGGGTCGGCGGGACGAAAATAGGGCAGGGGCGTTAATCAGACCTTGATCGAGGTCGCCGTGGCGGATGCGAAATCCGCCACACGCCTATCAGCCGCGCCGACGCCGTCCGCGCCGTTCGCGTGTCGGGCCATCGTCACCCGTGCCGTCACTGTCGGACGAGAACCCGCCCAGCATGCCGGTGATCTGTTCCAGCGTCGGGCGCGGCCCCTTTTCACGGGTTTCCAGAGCCGCGCGCATGGCTTTCAGGTGTTCGGGCATCGTGCCGCAGCAGCCGCCGATGATCCGGGCGCCGGAATCGCGTGCCATGATCGCGTATTCGGCCATCAGCTCGGGCGTGCCGTCATAGTGGATGTGCCCGTCGACGTATTTCGGAATGCCCGCGTTGCCCTTGGCAATGATCGGACGCTCTGTCCCCTGAGCGGCAAAGCCCAGTACCGTACGCAGCAGGTCCGAGGCGCCGACGCCGCAGTTGGCGCCGAAAGCCAGTGGCGGGTTCGGCAGGCTCTCGACCATCTTGACCATGTCGGCCGAGGTCATGCCCATCATCGTGCGTCCCGCGGTGTCGAAACTCATGGTGCCGCACCAGGGCATGCCGACGTTGGTAAAGGCCTCGGCGGCGGCCTTGTATTCCTCTGGGGCCGAGATCGTCTCGACCCAGAGCACATCCGCGCCGCCATCCTTGAGGCCGGCGGCGGTTTCCTCGAACATCTCGACCGCGCGTTCGTGGGTCAGGTTGCCGGCCTCGCCCATGATCTCGCCCGTCGGGCCGACAGAACCGGCGACGATCACCTCGCGGCCCGATCCGTCGGCAATCTCGCGGCCCAGTTCGGCGGCGAGTTTCGACAGTTCAAAGGCGCGGTGCCCGGCCTCGTGCAGTTTCAGCCGCGAGGCATTGGCGCCAAAGCTGTTGGTCAGGAAAAGATCCGATCCCGCCTCGACCGCGCCGCGATACAGCGCGCGGATCTTGTCCGGTTCATCCTCGTTCCAGAATTCCGGGGCATCCCCGGATTGCAGACCCATGTTGAAGAGGTTGGTGCCCGTCGCCCCGTCTGCCAGCAGCCAGTCGCGCTGAGCCAGGGCCCGGGAAAGTGCGTCGCTCATCGTTTTTGCCTTTTCCGGACGTCGTTGGTTTGCGTGTTTCACATCTGCTGACTGGAGGCAAATTCATAATCATCATCATTGTTATGAGGGGGCGGAGCAAAAGCTGCGGGACCATGCTTGTTTCGGCCTCGGTCCTCGGGACAGGGTATCAGCTCAGGAGAAAGGCTGGCAGCTTGTCTTGCAGGCCCAGCGCGCGGGCAAGCGTCCAGATCGCGGCACGGGGAATATTGACGGCCCAGGAGCCCGCCTCGCGCAGGAGCACCGTTGCCTTGTCTCCCGTTGTTCGCCCGGGGCCGGGACTTGCGCAAACCGCTGAGGGACGTCCGGCCCAGGCGAAGGATGCCCCGGCGCGCCAGGCGTGGTAGGCCTCTGTCACCAGCAACAGGCGCGCGTCTTCTGGGAGGTCAGGCTTGGAAAAAAGCGCGTTCTGCAGCGTGGAGAGAGACAGCGTTTCCAGCGTGAGCGCGGTGTCTGGCACACCGAGATCTCGGGCTATGCGGGCAAGGGCAATGGCGCTGCTCTTGTGCGTTCGCGGATCGCCACCGCCGGTTAGCAAGAGACGCGGCGCAATGCCGCGCTCGTACAACAGAACGCCGGCATGAATGCGTCCCGTTTTCTGTTCCAGAACATGTTCTTCGCCCTCGCGCCCGCCTCCCAGCACGACGACAATGTCGTAGGCCTCGTCAACCACGAGACAATCCCGGATCAGCAGGCTCGATCCTACGGCCAGCGCAAGACACGCCAGGGAATAGAGCAATATCGTTTGAAAGAACCAGCGCAGAAGCCGGGTCATTCCCACTCGATCGTGCCCGGGGGTTTCGAGGTCACGTCATAGGTGACGCGGTTGATGCCCTTGACCTCGTTGATGATCCGCGTGGCGGTTTCGCCCAGGAAATCATGGCTGAACGGATAGTAATCCGCCGTCATCCCGTCGACCGATGTGACCGCGCGCAGGGCGCAGGCATAGTCATAGGTGCGCCCGTCGCCCATCACGCCCACCGTGCGGACCGGCAGGATCGCGACGAAGGCCTGCCAGATCTCGTCATAGAGGCCGTGCTTGCGGATCTGGTCGATATAGATCGCGTCCGCCTTGCGCAGGATGTCCAGCTTGTCGCGGGTGATCTCTCCGGGGCAGCGGATCGCCAGGCCCGGGCCGGGGAAGGGGTGGCGCCCGATGAAGGAGGCAGGCAGGCCCAGCTCATGACCCAGCGCGCGGACTTCGTCCTTGAAGAGTTCGCGCAGCGGTTCGACCAGTTTCAGGCCCATCTTCTCGGGCAGGCCGCCGACGTTGTGGTGCGACTTGATCGTCACCGAAGGGCCGCCGCTGAAAGAGACGCTTTCGATCACGTCCGGATACAGCGTGCCCTGCGCCAGAAAGCGCGCGCCTTCGATCCCGTCGGCGTATTTCTGGAACACGTCGATGAAGAGCTTGCCGATGATCTTGCGCTTGGTCTCGGGGTCGCTGACGCCGTCAAGTTCCCCCAGGAACAGCTCTTGTTCCTGCGCGTGGATGACCTGAAGGTTCATGTGGTCGCGGAACATGCCGACGACCTCGTCGGCCTCGTGCAGGCGCAACAGCCCGTGATCGACAAAGACGCAGGTCAGCTGGTCGCCGATGGCCTCGTGCAGCAACGCCGCCGCGACCGAGCTGTCGACACCGCCGGACAGCGCGCAGATCACCTTGGCATCGCCCACCTGCTCACGGATCTTGGCGATGGCCTCTTCGCGGTAGGCGCCCATCGTCCAGTCGCCCTTGAACCCGGCGGCGCGTACAAAGTTCTCGTACAGCGTCTTGCCGTTGGGCGTGTGGTGCACCTCGGGGTGGAACTGGACGGCGTAGAAATGGCGCGAGGCATCCGCCGTGATCGCGAAAGGCGCGCCCGGCGAGGTGCCGTAGACGGCAAAGCCCGGCGCGATTTCCGAGACGTGGTCGCCGTGGCTCATCCAGACCTGTTCGCGGCCGGAACCGTCCATGAACCAGCCGTTGAGCATGTCCAGGCGGGTTTCACCGGGGACGACATAGGCGCGGCCGAATTCGGCGGTGCCTTCGCCCGCCACGACCTTGCCGCCCAGGTCCTGCATCATGACCTGCTGGCCATAGCAGATTCCCAGGATCGGCACGCCGAGGTCATAGACGCCCTTCGGCGGGCGCGGGCTGCCCTCGCGGGTCACCGAATCGGGCCCGCCGGAGAAGATCACCGCCTTTGGCGCGAAATCGGCCAGGAAAGCTTCGGTGACATTCTGGTAAGGGTGGATTTCGCAATAGACATTCAGCTCGCGCAGGCGGCGCGCGATCAGCTGCGTCACCTGGCTGCCAAAGTCGATGATGAGGAGGCGGTCGTGCTGGGTCTCGGTCATGCCTTCCATTAGGCAGGGCTGCGGAAAAGTGCAATCGCGCTGTCAGCCTTCGGCCAGAAAGGCCTCTGTCCGGGCCAGGACCTGCTCCCACGCCGGGTCCTGTGGCAAGAGCATGTGACTCCGGCTGTCCAGCCTCACGAATTGCGCGCCTTTGAGGTGGGCGGCCAGTTTCAGGCCCTGGCTCAGCGGGTGGATCGCATCCTGTTCAGCGTGAAAGATCAGAGCGGGAACGTCGATCCGGGCCAGGTCGCCGGTCACGTCGAAACGGTCGATCACCTGGCGCAGGGTGACGGCGCACTCGGGGCTGGCGCTGGACAGCTGCATCCGTACCAGTTCGTCGCGCTGTTCACGCGTCGCGTCGGGGGCGAAAAGCGTGGAAAAGGCCTGCATAAAAGGGCTGTCGGCCTTGCCCCAGCCTGCGCGGATCATGGCAAGAATGGTGTCCTCGTCCACATCTTCTGTGCCGGCGGCGCGGTGCACGCGGCCTTGGACATAACCGCCGACGATCACCATGCGCCGCACCCTGTCGGGCCAGCGCGCGGCGAAACGGATGGCGACGGGCGCGGCCTGCGAGGCGGCAAAGAGGTCGAAACGATCGAACCCGGCGGCATCGGCCACTGCCGCCATGTCCTCGGCAAAAACGTCGATGCCGGTCAGGGGCGCGTCGCGCGCCGACAGACCCGTACCGCGCAGGTCGTAACGCAAGAGCCGGTGGCGCTGCGACAGGCGGTCGATCAATGGCCCCCAGATGGTGCCGTCCCGGTCCAGTTCCAGGTGCGACAGCCAGTGCCCGATTCGCAACAAGGGCGGGCCGTCGCCGGTCAGGCTCCAGGCGATGGCGCTGCCGTCCTGTGACAGGGCATAGGCGACGTCGGTCGGGGTGGCGGTGGGGCTCTGCCGGGGCTTGGGACTGTCCCGCAATTCGGCCACGAAAGACAGTCCGCGTCGGGGAATCGTGCGCAGAACGCCCTGTTCCTTGCCGGAATCGCCCACTGCCGCCCGCGCGGCGCTGATCCGTGCCGCAATGGTCGCATCCGAGACGGCAAGCCCTTTCCAGACCACCTCGACCAGCTTGTCCTTGGAGACCACTCTCCCGCCGGACTGTGCCATATAGGCCAGCAGGTCAAAGACCTGCGGCTCCAGGTGAACCTCCTGCGGGCCGCGAACCAAGGTCCGGCGGTCGAGGTCGAGCGCGCAATCGTTGAACGTCAGGATCATGCATCCAGCATCCGGCAAGTCCGGCGCCGATGGCAAAGGTTTTCGCAAGGGTAGGGCGAATGACAAGGGTTTCACAAGACAAGGACAAGACCGTCTTCAAGCGGGGCGGGCCGTGATCGGGTCAGATGGGGTCATGACACCCCAGACCCGGAGACAGACCATGACCCAGCAGGACGACACGATCCGCACCCGCCCCGATGGTTCCATCGACACAGCCTATTACATGGCGCGGGGCCGCCACATGCGCTCGCAGGCGGCGCATGACATGTTCACTCCCGAACCCACCAAACTCCGCCGGCGCCGTGGCTTTGCCCGGCTCTTTGGCGGTGTCCCGGTCTGACGCGTCCGGCCAGCCGTCAGGCCTGGCCCCGCGTGCCGAAAAGGGCGCTGTCCCTTCTCCGGTGCGCGGGGCGCCTATCAGCCCATGGAATGGGATTTGACGCGCCCGCGCTGACGGCCCCGTTTCACGTCCGACTGCCAGGACCAGAGCGCCATTCCGGCGGCGGCGGCCACGTAGATCACCCCGGTGACGATCAGGATTTCTCCCCCCACGGGGCCGACATCGGCACGCGAAACCGCCTCGTCCCAGGTCTTTACGGGGGTGGGGTGCACCGCCAGTTTCCCGGCAAAGGCCAGCGACTGGATCAGCAGGATCCACAGGTAGTTCGACCGGATACGGCGCCCCACGGCGGTCAGCAGCGTGACATGATAGGTGGGCCGCAGGTAATCCGCAGCCAGGGTCTTTTGCCAGTTTTCCTCAAGGTGCAGGTCGCCGTCGTCCAGCATGGGCGCGTAGAAATGCTGTTCCATCCAGCGGCAACGTGCGCGCCAGACGTTGAAATACCGGTACCGCCGCGCCTCCAGCATCAGGAACAGCAGGATCAGCACCCCCACCAGCACCAGCGGCAGGGGCGAGGCCCCCGGCGCCGAAAACGAGATCGACAGCGCCACGCCCAGCGTCACCACCGCCCAGTTGGTCGTCGTGTCCAGCCGGGTGCGCCAGATCGTGCTGCGATAGACCTCGCCCCGGTAAAGATGCGCAACGGCGGTGATCTCGGATGAACTCAGCGTCTTGCGCTCCAACTCGGGCGCCTCTGCTGCGGCCTCTCCTCCCATGATGCCGGATTCCTTTCCTTTTTCGACCACTCTGCCGTGTCTCCGCTCAGAGGTCAAAGTCGCATCGCCGTTTCGCCGCTTGACCCCGGCGCCGTGCTCTGGCTCCTCTGGGGAGGCGATGGGATGGAGGCATGATGCAGGTATTGACGGAATTCGGCCTGGGCACCTCGCTCCGGCGGGGCGATTACACCGAGGCCTCGGCGCGCGCGCTGCGCGACCTGTTGTGGAAGGCCTCGATCAACGCCGCCGAATGGCTGGGGCGTGAGAAATCCGAGATGCGCCTTGCGGTCCGCGTCGCAGTGCAACAGCCAGAGGCGGTGGACCTGGCCGAGCTGCAAAAGGTTTTTCCCTATGGTGAGGCGCGGATCGCGGTGGTCTTTGGCGGGCTGGACGTGCCGCGCCCCGAGGGGCAGGGCAATCCGACGGTCATGGCGCTGGCGGCGCTGACCGTTTCCTTTGAAGAGGCGGCGGCATGAGACAGCGACTGATTGTGCAGATGGGGATGGGCGTGGGGGACACCGCGGGTCAGGCGGCGGAACGCGCCATCGCGGCGGCGCAGGCGCGCGCCGTGCTGCATGTGGAGGTGGACTGTGCCGTGCATGTCACCCTGGGCGTGCCCGAGGCGGCAGAGCTGGACACCAGCGGGCTCAACCGTGCCTTCGGCGCCGGCGAGGTCGAGGTGCGCGTGGTGCCCGGCGGCATGTCCGTGCCGCAACCGGGTGGCGCCGCGCTGGTCATGGTCAGCGCGGCGATCGAGGTCTTTCCGCTGGAACCCGCCACCTGACGGCGGGTGGCGCGGTCTACCAGCGGTAGGTCAGGCCCAGGGCGATCTCGTTCTGGGACATGCGTGCGCGAACCTCTTGCGGCACGCCGGTCAGCGCCGGGTTGGTGCCCTTGATGCTGTTTTCAAAGGCATGGGTCCAGGATCCGGTGACGCCCCAGCGGTCGTTGATCCGGTACGAGGCCCCCAGAGAGGCATGCCACTGCGGCGTGGCCGGGGTCAGGCTGTTCAGGACCGCGTTCTTGCCTTCGGCAAAGGCGCTGGCGTGGCTGATCCCGCCGCGAAAGGTCCATGTCTCGTTGTGCCGATAGATTGCGGCGACGCGCCAGATGTCCATGTCCGTCCAGCCGAAGCCGATCCCGTTGTCCGCGCCAAGCGGCCCTTCCGGCGGTGCGTTCGGGTTCGAGATGCCCGCGATGTCGCCGTAGAAGATGCGCTGAACTTCACCGGTAAGGGTCCATTTCGGCGCGGTTGGCGGCGTGTAGGCCAGGCCGATGGTGGCAGAGGCGGGGATGTCGAACCCGCCCTGTTCGGCGAAAAGCCCGGCGTATTTGTCGAACTTCTGCATCTCGATGCGTGTTCGGTAAGAGGCCCCGAACGCCAGTCCGTTGCCCGGCTCCCAGAGGATGCCCAAGTTCGCGCCCCAGCCGTGGGACCAGTCATCGCCCTGGTTGGTTACATTGCCCGGCGCGGTCGACATGGCGGAAAACGCCTCCAGCCCCGTGGCGCTGAACCGCTGAACCGCAAGGATCGGCGAGACGCCGACCGTCACCTGGTCCGACAGCTTGTAGGACAGGTTGAGGCTGATGAAGGCCTGTTCGAGGTTGACACCCAGCGGTTCCGACCCGGCGCCGAACCCGGCAAAGAAGTTGGTGCCGTATTCGGTGTTCATCCCCCCGTTTCCAAACAGAAATGCGCCGAAGGTCAGCCGGTTGTTCAACACCCAGTTGGCGCCGCCGCAGGGGATCAGGAAATAGTCGTTTTCGCTCTTGTGGGTGCCCGGGGTCAGCGGTCCGCCCGGCGCGATCTCGACCGAACGATCAGGCAGGAAGCTGGTCAGGCAGAGGCCCGCCTTGTTGCCGACCTTGTGACCCATCGCCGGGTTCTGGGCCAGGCCCAGAACCCCCGAGGGCACGGCGACGCCGGCCCCGGCCATCCCCTTGGACGCGCCGCCAAAGCCGTTTGCGAAATAGCCGTTCGTGGCCTCTGCCGGGCCTGTGCCCAGCCCGCAGAGAACCAGTGCGCCGGCCGTGAGGCCGCGCAGTTTCATGAGCACCATTCGGGGTGTCCCTCCCTTGTCCGTGACCGCTGTCCGGCCTGCATTGGCTTTTGTTGGGCCGGTCCGTCGTTGCGGCCCGGCAGTAGTATTCCACTATTGTGATATTAAGCATCTGGAATGTGACTTGTCACGAAATATTATTCTCGGGGTCATCAATTCGGAATTGCCCCTCTGCGGCGCGATTCCCGGAGGGCAGGGCGGCAAGGGCCGCCCGCGCGGCCCAGACCGGCGGGGGAATGTCGCTTTTCCCCCGCACCTGCCGGAAAAGGTCGATGGGCACAGGACGCGAAGCGTTAGAACGGGGAATGATCCAGCGGGCCGATAACGGCACCGCCCCCGCAGACGAGGGCTGAGACACATGGCAGAAGCAGCAGCGCGCAAACGGTCCAGAGGCGGCGGCGGTGCCGCACGCCGCGCAGAACGGACCTCGGTCCAGGTGGAGACCGCCCGTTACATCGAGCGCAACATCCCCAACATGGAGCTGCTCGACGACGCCGCTCTGGAGATGATCGAAGAGCACGCCGAACAGGTGCTCGAAGAGGTCGGCGTCAACTTCGTCCAGAACCCCGCTGCGCTGGAGCGCTGGCGGGCGGCGGGCGCCAAGATCGACGGCGAGCGCGTGCGCATTCCCCGGGGCCTGGCCCGCGAGCTGATCAAGACCGCGCCCTCGCGGTTCACCCAGCACGCCCGCAACCCGGCAAAATCGGTCGAGATCGGCGGCAACAGTCTGGTCCTGGCGCCGGTCTATGGTCCGCCCTTCGTGCGCGACGCCGACGGCGGCCGCCGCTATGCCACGATCGAGGATTTCCGCAAGTTCGTGAAGCTGGGCCAGATGTGCAAATGGCTGCACCATTCCGGCGGCACCGTCTGCGAACCCACCGACGTGCCGGTGAACAAGCGTCACCTGGACATGCTGCTGGCGCATATGACCCTGTCGGACAAGCCCTTCATGGGGTCGGTGACGGAACCCAGCCGCGCGCAGGACAGCGTCGACATGGCGGGCATCCTGTTCGGCAAGGAGTTCGTGCAGGACAACACCGTGATGACCTCGCTCATCAACATCAACTCGCCGCTGACCTTCGACGACGTGATGATGGGCGCGCTGGAAATCTACGCGCAGAACAACCAGGCCTGCATCGTCTCCCCCTTTATCGTGGGGGGCGCGATGGCGCCGGTGTCGGTCGCGGGTACACTGGTGCAGGTGCTGGCGGAAACGCTGGCCGGCGTGGCCTATTCGCAGCTGGTGCGCCCGGGCGCTCCGGTCATCATGGGTGCCTTCGTGACCTCGATCGACATGAACTCGGGGGCGCCGACCTTCGGCACGCCGGAAGCGTCGCAGGTCACCTACGGCGCCGGGCAACTGGCGCGTCGCCTCGGCCTTCCGTTCCGCTCGGCCGGGTCGTTCTGTGGCTCCAAACTGCCGGACGCGCAGGCGGCCTACGAGACGGCGAACTCGCTGAACATGGGGCTGTTGTCCGGCGTGAACTTCATGCTGCATTCCTGCGGCTGGCTCGAAGGCGGGCTTGTCGCCTCGTTCGAGAAGTTCGTGATGGATGCCGACCAGCTGGGCACGCTGCACAAGATGGCGCAGGGTGTGACTGTGAATGAGGACACGCTGGCGATGGATGCGATCCGCGAGGTCGGTCCCGGCGGTCACTACCTGGGCTGCGCGCACACGCAGGCCAACTTCAAGACCGCCTTCTGGCGGTCCGAGGTCTTCGACTACAAGCCTTATGAAACCTGGTCCGAGGAAGGCGCCCGGGATACCGTGGCGCTGGCGACTGTGCGGGTGCAGAAGCTTCTGGATACCTATCAGCAGCCGATGCTCGACCCCGCGATCAACGAGGCGCTCAACGCCTTCGTGGCAGAGCGCAAGGCCTCGATGCCCGACGCCTTTTCCTGAGGGTCGGGCGCAAGATTGCGGGCGGCCTCAGTAGGCCGCCTCGCGCAGGATGCGGGCCTCGCCCATCATCGCGGTCAGCACCTCGACATGGCGGCTGACCGAATAGGCGGCGTCATCGGCATGGCGCCGCTCGTTCAGCTCGGACTCGATCTCGACCAGCCGCATCAGCGCGGCGCCGGGACGGGGCAGGGCGCCATATCCCAGCAGACGGTTGAGGTGCGGATTGCGCCGATAGTCCTGCGCCCCGATGCGGGCCGCGCGGATCAGCAGGCGCGGGCGGCGCAGGTCGTTCAGCAAACCAAGAATGTCTTTCATCGTCTCGCTCCATGCAGGTCGCGTCATGCGAATACCGGCTGACTATGCACAGCTTTGACGAGTGTTGCGTCCGGGGCGTACGGTCCGAACGCAGAGTTCAGAAGTAGTTTAACTTTCTTATAAACAATCATTTTTGCGGTGTTCTGTTAACTGTCCAGTAAGGAACACACGTTTAGGTTGCCGAAGTTGCCACTGGGGATAAGTCTGTGGAAATAATCCCTTTTTCAGTATGCGCCCATGCGTGACGCGCAGCTTGACATCCCGGCGGATCATCTGCCGAACTGGGTGCCCGAGGCGGCGCGCGTCTACCTGGCGCACACCGAACAGGGGTGCTCGATCCGGGAGCTCGCGCGGCAAGCTGGGTGCCACGCTTCGACCGTCCTGCGCCAGGTGCGCAGGATCGAGACCCGCAGGGACGATCCCCTGATTGATGCGGCTTTGTGCAACCTGGGGGCTGCCGGGGAAACGGTTACGGCACAAAAGAGCAGAAAGGACACGGACCCGATGAACGCTGCCATGACACCTACGCCGCCGGACGAGGCCACGCTCGCCCGCGAGGCACGGCGCGTGCTGCGCCGCTTGTGCGAAAGCGGCGCCGTGCTGGCCGTCGCGGTCGAGATGGACAAGGCCGTGGTCGTGCGCGACACCGGCGACGGCGGCAGCACGCGCACCGCCGTGGTGGATGTTGCCGTTGCCCAGGCAATGGCGCTCAAGGACTGGATCGCCTGCGATGCCCCGGGGCGGATCTCGCGCTATCGTATCACCTCGGCGGGGCGCGCGGCGCTCAACCGGCTGGTGGCCGAGCAGGAAAACCGCGTTCGTGGGTTTGCCGAGGCCCAGGCCGGGTTCGACACCGGGCGTGACGCCGAGGCCGCGCTGGACGAGGTCGAGCGTGATCCGCGCGCGCGCAAGGGGCGCTACATGTTGGCGGAAAGCCCGCTGACCGCCCTGGGACGGCGGCGCGGCAAGGACGGCGAACCCTTCCTGTCGGATGAGCTGATCGCCGCGGGCGAGCGTCTGCGCGAGGATTTCGAACTGGCCCAGATGGGGCCGCGCACGGCGCAGAACTGGGACCAGTTCCTGACCGCCGGTGTCGTTACCGCGCCCGGCGGGCTTGAGGACAGTGGCTCTGCCGCAGCGCAGGCCCGCCTGCAGGCGGCGTTGCGCGACCTGGGGCCGGGCCTGGGCGATGTGGCATTGCGCTGCTGCTGCTATCTCGAAGGGCTGGAAACCACCGAAAAGCGATTGGGCTGGTCGGCCCGGTCGGGCAAGGTCGTGCTGCGTATCGCGCTGCAGCGTCTGCGTCGCCACTACGAGGAACGCAGCAAGGGCGGTGGCGACCTGATCCGCTGATCCAGCCCTGCCCCCAGGGCAACCCCGACAGAAACCCCCTGCATGGCCCCGGGGCGGCATCACGCCGCTCCGGGGTCTAAGTTTTTGAAACACCGGGGAAAGGTGCAGGGGGTAATCGTCAACATCGGGGATAGGCCGCAGGGACTGCGGCCGGGTACTCTGGAAACGCCCCCTGCATTACGGTAGTAAGGATAAGGTCCTTGCCACATGAGGGGAAATTTCCGTGCGCGATCTCAAAATGCCCGCCGAACGCCACCCGGAGAAGGCGCACCGCCCGGACAATGCCCAGCCGAAGAAACCCGACTGGATCCGCGTCAAGGCACCGGGCGGGCAGGGGTATGCCGAAACCCGCCGCATCATGCGCGAGCACAACCTGGTCACTGTCTGTGAAGAGGCGGGATGTCCCAACGCGGGCGAATGCTGGAACCAGGGGCACGCCACCATGATGATCATGGGCGAGATCTGTACCCGTGGGTGTACCTTCTGCAACGTGGCCACCGGGCGCCCGGATACGCTCGATGCCTTCGAGCCGGGCCGCGTGGCCGATGCGGTCCAGAAACTTGGGCTGAACCATGTTGTCATCACCTCCGTCGACCGCGACGACCTGGACGATGGCGGCGCCGAGCATTTCGCCCAGACCATCCGCGCCGTGCGTCACCGCGCACCTGGCACCACCATCGAGATCCTGACGCCGGATTTCCTGAAGTGCGGTCCTGAGGCCTTGGAAATCGTCGTTGCGGCGAAGCCGGATGTCTTCAACCACAATCTTGAAACCGTGCCGGGCCTTTACCCGACGGTGCGCCCCGGCGCGCGCTATTTCCACAGCTTGCGCCTGTTGCAGCGGGTCAAGGAGATCGACCCCGCGATCTTTACCAAGTCCGGCATCATGGTGGGCCTGGGCGAGGACCGACAGGCGGTGACGCAGATCATGGATGACATGCGCGCGGCGGACGTGGATTTCCTGACCATTGGGCAGTACCTGCAGCCGACGCCCAAACACCACCGGGTCGACCGTTTCGTGACGCCCGAGGAATTCGCGTCTTACGAGAAAACCGCCTATGGCAAAGGCTTCCTCATGGTGTCCGCGACGCCGTTGACGCGCTCATCTTACCACGCGGGGGACGATTTTGCCCGCCTGCGCACGGCGCGAGAGGCGAAACTTTCCAAGGCGTGATCCACGTGTTTATCAGGCCATATGGCCTGATAACCTGTCGCGCAACGTTCAGCGCGACGGGATGCCCATCGTGTTATTTTTTTCGGCCATGATTGTCGGACCCTCATGCACGACGCCACGCGGGTCGAAACTTGTGCCGCGGTCGACTACGGCAAGATAATAGCCGATCCACGTGTTGGGTACACCCAGCGCATTGGATTCATAAACAAGCTCCGCACCGGGATTCAGGTTCGGCACGGCCCACAATGCAATCCGTTCGAACATGTTCGTGTTGTTGATCCAGGCGGATCTGTAAATCTCCAGCGTTGGAAAGGGGTACGCGATTGCGGGCGCGTCACCGATATTCTTGACGTGGACACGCAGACGCATCTGCTTGAATTCGTCACTCTGGACGATGACGAACTCCATGTCGCGGATAACCAGATCGGGTGCGGGTCTCGACGGCTCAACCCGGGTCAAGGGAAAGAAATCACTGTCCGCGTGAACCGGTGACAGGGAAAGCCCGACTGCCAGTGCCAGACTCGCGGAAAGCCAGCGTAGTGTGGGAATTTTAAAGCGGTGCATTTCAGGCCTCCGACATTTGGCGTGCGACAGGCGGAGGGTACACGGGTTTTCGGCGGCGGGTCTTGATAGGTGTCAAGCGCGGCGCGGGGCTCCGGGCTCACCAAAGCGAAAGCCGGCGGTATCGTTGTGGCCAGTCGGGAGAAGGGGGGGCTGAACCCGACGCGCGGGTTCAGTCCTGGGTCAGGGGCGCGGGATCATTCGCCCAAGGGCGGCAAAGCCTTGATATAGGCTGCGACCGCCTGACGGTCTTCTGCCGGAAGCTTGGAGAAATTCTCGACCACTTCGGCCATGTGACCACCGACCGCGTCGAAGGTCGGCGTGAATCCCGATTCGAGGTAGTAGGCCACGTCATCCGCGGACCAGTCGAGCTTGTCCGGGGTCAGCGCGGGGATCTTGCCGCTTCCCGAGGGATTTGGCGCGCCGCCCATCCAGCGGGTCTTGTCCAGCGCCCCCAGCGCGTTGCGCGGGGTATGACATTCGGCGCAATGGGCCAGTGTTTCCACCAGGTAACGACCGCGTTCGTTGTCTGCGGCCTCCATCACGTAGTCATCCGACATGAAGAGGAACTTCCAGCCGCCGACGGAGCGGCGGATGTTGAACGGAAAACCCACGTCATGCGGTTTGCTGGCGACGTCGCTGGGCTCCAGCGTCTGAATGTAGGCCCAGAGATCGCTCAGGTCCTGGTCCTGCATCTTGGTATAGGCGGTATAGGGGAAGGCCGGGTAATAGTGCTGACCTTCCGGGGACACGCCGCGCGTCACCGCATTGGCAAAATCCTCGAAGCTCCAGCCGCCGATGCCCGCCTCGGGGTGGGGCGAGATATTGGGCGCGTAGAACGTGCCGAAATCCGACACGAACTCTTGCCCGCCGGTCAGCAGCAGCTTGTCCTCGGACCCCTTGGCATGGTGGCACGAGGCGCAGCCGGCCGCCGTAAAGACCGTCTCGCCGCGCGCCGCATCGCCTGTGAGCCCGTCGAGCCGGGCGGCATCCACCCGGTCCGGCGCCGTCACCCACAGACCGATCCCGGCGCCGACAATCGCCGCCAGGACCAGAAGTTTCAGAAAGCTGCGCACAGCGGCTTACTCGGGCGCGCGATAGCTGTCGTGGCAGGCCTTGCAGGCATTGCCCAGTCCGCCCATGTTCGGTCCGATCGCGTCGCGGCCGGTGCCGGCAACGGCCGCCATCGCGGTGGCGGCTTCGCCCAGATCGGCCCACTTGGACGTGAAATCGTCCATGTCGCCCCAGATGTCCGCCTTGGCGCGGGTGCCGGCGATCGACCCGGCATCGGTGCCGTCCGGCCACATCGCGCCCTGCGACAGAGTCGACACGGCGACCAGCGAATCGGCTGCGGCCTGGGCCGCCTCGGCATCATACTCGACCGTGCCGCGGGCCATGCCGCCCAGAACGCCCAGGTTCAGCGCCAGGATGTTGAACTGGCCCTGACGCGCCTTGACCGGCTGCGGAAGGTCCTGTGCGAGAGCGGGGGTGCCTAGAACGGCCAGGATCGCCAGTGCGGCAAATGGAGTTTTCATGGGTATCTCCCTGTGTTGAATACCTGCAGCATAATATCGCAGGCCAGTGTGACAATCACATTCTTACCTGCTGAGTAACATGTGCTCTCGCGCAGGTGTGATCTGCAAGCATGGATCTTGACGTGGGGTTTGACCGGCAGACAACCGCCTGACTATCCTTGTGGCACAAAACGTCATTTTTTGAGCGGAGCCCTTTGCCATGACCCGTTTCCTTGCCGTGCTGATCGCACTCTGGCCGCTGATAGCGCCCGCCCAGGGCAGCCTTGACCGAGAGATTTCACCCGCCCTGGCCGAGGCGCGCGAGGCTTGGCTGAACGGGCGTTACGAGGGGATCTGGGACACCCTGCGCGCCGCGGCCGAGGGCGGCGATCCCGTGGCCCAGAACATCCTCGGTGCCAGCCTCACCGAAAAGGACGGCGGCAAGGGGCTGGCTTATGATCCCGCCGCCGGGCTGGACTGGTACCGGCGCGCCGCCGACCAGGGCTTTGCCCGGGCCTATTTCAACATGGCGCTGTTCTGGCAAAACGATCACGACGGGTTCGGCATCGATTTTGACAAGACCCGCGCCCTGGCCGAAGAAGCCATCGCGCTGGAGTATCCGCAGGCCTGGAACCTGCTGGGCGACATGTATTTCCACGGTCGCGGCGTCGAGGCCGACAAGACCCTTGCGCTTGAGATGTACCGCAAGGGGGCCGATGCAGGGACCTTCAACGGTCTTCGTGAGGTTGGCTATGCCTATTATCACGGCAACGGCGTGGCCAGCGACGTGGATCTCAGCCGCCTCTACCTGGAACGCGCGGTGGCGGCGGGCGACAAAAAATCGATTCCCGACCTTGCCTGGCTTTACGAAGGCAACGACGGCATCGCGCAGGACCTGCTGAAATCCTACCTGCTCTACCGCATGGGGGTCGAAAAGGGCGTGGCCAAGGCCGCCTTTGAACTGGGCCTTTTCGTTGCCTGGGAGGAGTACGAGGGGTTCTGGCACGACCCGGTCAAGGGCTACGGCTATTGCCTGCTGGGCCTCGACTGGGGGCACAGCCTGGAAGAGGGCGACGCCGCCGCCGACTGCGCCGAGATCGCCGAGGGGTTCGACGAGACCCAGCGCGCCACGGCGCGGGCCTTCGCCGACAGTCTCAAGGCCCGCTGAGCCTCAGGCCCTCTGAACTTCAGGCGCCCCGCGCCAGCAGCCTGCGGGCCGAGATCCGGGGCAGGGGCATCTCGGGGATGATCCGCTCAGCGCCGTAAAGCGCGAGGTATTCGTCAAAATTGTCGAAGGCGCGGCGTCCGCGAAAGTCGATGAAGGTCTCGGCCGGGCTGCCCTCGGCCAGGATCACCGCATGGGTTTCGGTTTCGACGTGATACCAGGTCACCCGGGCCGGGAGCGCGCGCGCCGGAACCCAGCGGATGCCCGCGCCGTCCACCAGCGCCGAGGCGTTGACCAGCCTCCCGTCCAGCACCATGCCATGATCTCCGGTCACCACCAAGTCACGCAGGGGCAGGCCGCGCCCCAATGCCCCGGCGGCGATGCGCACCGCCTGGAGCGCGCGCGCCGGGCCGCTCTGCCGTCCGATCCACAGCACGGGCACAGGGGCGCCCTCGGCGGTGTCGACCATGTCGCCGATCCGCAGGTCTTGGACCGGCACCATCCCTTCGGGTGCGGAAATGCGCGTCCCGCCCGCAAAGCATTGCACTTCGTAGGCTCCGGCATCGGCAAAACCGCTGCCGTCATTGCCCACGCCCGGCACATCGTAAAGCGGCAAGCCCCGCGCGTCGGTCAGCGCCGAGGCACCCACGTCCAGCGCCGGGTTGCCGGCGCTTTCGGCCAGCGCCACGGTCGCGACCGGCCCGCCATTATAGGCCAGGGTGTTGGCGCCGAAGATCAGCGTCGGGTCCCCGTCAATGACGTTGCCGCCGTTGTCGGTGAAACCGCCGGTGACATTGGCGCCGATATCCGCCGCGTTCCCGCTGACGATGGTATTGGTCAGCGACATAGAGCCGAACTGCTGGAAAATGCCGCCGCCTGTGGATCCAGCCCCCGCCGCGACATTGTCGGTCACCGTGCAGTCGATCAGCGTCAGCTGGGTGCCGGCATTGCCGCTGGCGCTGATCGCCCCGCCTTCGCCGGGATAGCCCGGAATGACCGTGTTGTTGGTGAAAGTCGTGTTCGTGGCGGTCATGACCCCCTGGCTGAAGACCGCCCCGCCCTTGCCGAAGGCATGGTTGTAGGCAAAGGTGCTGTTGGTGATCGTCAACGTGCCATTGTTCCAGATCGCCCCGCCCGGGCCGCTCGGGGCCGCGTTGCCGGTGAAGGTACAGGCATCGACGATCAGCGCGGCGTCGCCCGCGATATAAACCGCCCCGCCGCCGCCGACCGAACCACCGGTCAACACAAGCGCGTTCAGCATCAGGCTGGACACGCCCCGGACCGCAAAGATCTGGTCGACCTCGTTGGCATCCAGCGTGATGTCGGCGCGACGGTCGGCCCCCAGGACATCGCCGTCGATGGTCAGGTCCTTCTCGATGCCGATCCGGCCCTGCGTCAACTCTACCCGCCCGCCCGCAAGAGCGGCGTCGAAGACAATCGTGTCGCCCGAGGCCGCCTGGTCAACCGCCTCGCGCAGGGTGGTCAGACCGTCCTCTGCCGTGACGTCGCCCAGCGATGTGACCGTGATGACCGCCATGATGTGACGCCTCCCTTGCGCAGACTGACATCAAACCTGCGCCCGGGAAAAATGCCCTTTCGGTGCATCTTCGGCGACCGGTCCTCAGTCGGTGAACCGGACCTTGCCGATATAGGGCAGGTTGCGGTTGCGCTGTGCAAAGTCGATGCCGTAGCCCACGACGAATTCATCCGGGATCTCGAATCCGGTCCAGTCGGCTTTGATTTCCACCTCGCGCCGCGTGGGCTTGTCCAGGAGCGCAATCACCTTCAGCTTGCGCGGCCCGCGCCCGCGCAGAATGTGCAACACATGGTTCATGGTGAATCCGGTGTCGATGATGTCCTCGACCACCAGCACGTCGCGCCCCTCGATCCCGGATCGCAGGTCCTTGAGGATGCGCACTTCGCGGCTGCTCTCCATACCGTCGCCATAAGACGAGGCTTCGAGGAAATCGACCTCGACCGGCAGGTGCAGCTCGCGCACGAGATCGGCGATAAAGACGAAACTGCCGCGCAACAGGCCGACCACCACCAGCTTGTCGGTGTCCGCGAATTCGCGGTCGATTTCCTGCGCCAGGGCCTCGATCCGCGCGGCGATGGCCTTGGCCGATATCATCTCGTCTACGACATAAGGACGCTTTGTCATGGCTTTCCCTTGAAATTCCCGCCCGACAATACGAAATCCCCGCCCATTGTTCAGTCCCGAAAAGAGCGACATGCCGACCCACTCCGAGACCCGCAAGCTGCCCTATACCGCCCAGCAGATGTATGATCTGGTGGGGGACGTGGCCTCCTACCCGAAATTCCTGCCCTGGACGGCGGCGGCGCGCATCCGTTCGCGCCAGGAGATGGGCGACCACGAGGTGATGCTTGCGGACCTGGTGATCTCGTTCAAGGTATTCCGGGAAAAGTTCGGCAGCCGCGTCACGCTCTGGCCCGAAGACATGCGGATCGACACGGAATACCTCGACGGCCCCTTTCACCACATGATTTCGAAATGGGGGTTCACCGATGTCGAGGGCGGCTGCGAGGTCTCCTTCTTCGTCGATTTCGAGTTCCGCAACCGCATCCTGCAGGGGGCGGCGGGCATGTTCTTCTACGATGCGATGCAACGCATCGTGCGCGCCTTCGAACGCCGCGCGGCCGAGCTTTACGGCTGATCCGTCCCGGGCCTGACCCGGGACCCTGCGCCACCTGCGCACCGTTAACCACCTTGCGCGAATCCCCCCTTGTCGGGGGCCTTCGCCCCCAAATCGCCCGATTTCGGGCGTAGCTCTGAACGGGCCGTTACCGCTGTTTCGGAGAGGCCCATGCCCGCCGTCTTCAACATCGCCGCTCTGAAATTGCCGCTGGTGCAGCTGATCGGCTTGCCGCAGGCGGCCAAGAACGCGGCGCAAAAGGTGCCGCCCGGACAGGCGCCACAGTCCGCCGCACAGGGCGCGCCCTCGGGCGCCGCGCCCAACGGCGCCGGGGCGCCGATGGCCACCGGCGCGGTCTTGCCGCCCTCGGCGCAATTGCCCGTCCCCGCGCCGCCTCCCGTCGTCTCGACCAGCCAGACCGGCAGGCTTGCGGCGGCGGCGATCAACGGGCTGGACCGGCGTCCCGAAGACCGTCCGGGCAGCGACCAGCAGGGCGGTCGCCGCCGGGACCCGTCGTCCGGACAGGGCCCTGACCAGCCACAGGACCAGGCAGCCGGGGAAGGTCCGCTGCCGATGGCTGCCCCGGCGCCCCCGCAGGGCCTGCCCGGTGGGCCGGCCCCTGCCACCTCTGCCCTGCAACGCGCGGCCCCGGCCTATGCCGCCGCCCGCAGCGCCACCGGGGCCGACCCGGCTGAGTGACTTTACCTCGCCCGTCATCCGGCTAGTCTGCGCTGCGGATCACAGCCGGAGGCCCCCATGACATCCCCCTTTACCCCGATCATCGAGGCCGCCCGCGCCGCCGACACCGAGACGGCGCGCGCCATCATGGCTCTCTCCGCGCTCGACTGGGCCGCCTGTGGCATCGCGGGGCAGTCAGAGCCGGTGTCGCAATTGACCCGCGCCCTGGCCGAGGACGAGGGCGGCACGCCGCAGGCCACGCTTTTCGGCGGTGGGCGGGCGCCCATGCGGACCGCAGCACTGGTCAACGGCGCGACCTCGCACGCGCTGGATTACGACGACACCCATTTCGCCCACATCGGCCACCCCTCGGTGGCCGTGCTGCCTGCGGCCCTTGCGGTGGGCGAACGGCGGGACAAGCCATTGTCCGAAATCCTCTCTGCCGCGCGCCTGGGCGCCGAGGCCTCCATCCGCTTCGGCCTGCGCTTTGGCCGGTCGCATTACCAGGCGGGGTATCACCAGACCGCCACCGCCGGGGCCTTCGGCGCCTGCCTTGCCGCCGCCGAGCTGATGGATCTGACCGAGGAGCAGGTCCTGCACGCGCTCGGCCTGACCGCCACCCGCGCCTCCGGCCTCAAGTCGCAGTTCGGCACGATGGGCAAACCCTTCAACGCGGGCATCGCCGCCTCCAACGGGGTGGAGGCGGCCTTCCTCGCCGCGCGCGGCTTTGTATCGAACCCCGATGCGCTGGATACGGTCAACGGCTTTGTCCAGACCCATGTCTGCGACGGCGCCACGGACCAGCCCGCCGAGGCTCTGCTGGAGAGCCTCAGCCACAAGTTCCACGCCTGCTGCCACGGGCTGCACGCCACGCTGGAGGCGCTGGCCACGATGTCCGACCTCGACGCCGACCGGATCACCGAAATCACCGTCTTCACCCATCCGCGCTGGCTCACCGTTTGCAACCAGCCCGCGCCGACGACCGGTCTCGGTGCCAAGTTCAGCTATCGCACGGCGGTCGCGCTGGCGCTCTTGGGGCATGACACCGCCGCGCTGGAGACCTACAGCGACGCGCTTTGCGCCGATCCGGCGGTGATCGCCCTGCGCGACCGGGTCAAGGTGGTGGGCAAGGACGAGCTGAAAGAGACCGAGGCGCTGGTCACGCTGGACGGATCCGAAGAGGGGCGGGTGGCCAGCTTCGACCTCGACGCGCCCATTCCGCTTGCCACCCGTGCCGAACGCCTGTCCGCCAAGGCTGCGGCGCTTGTGGGGCAGGCACGGGCAGAGGCACTGACACGGGCGATCGAGGGCGGGGATCGCGCCGCGCTGACCGATGCAATGGGGCGCTCGGCCTGAGGGCGAGGCCAACGCGCTTCGAAGCGCGTTTCCCAAGGTCCTTCAAAGGACCTTTCCCGGCCCCAAACGAAAACGGGCCCCGCCGGGGCCCGTTCGTCATCATATATCCAGCCGCTCAGCTGGCGTGGTCATAGGCCCGCTCGCCATGCACGCTGATGTCCAGCCCGTTGACCTCGCTCTCTTCGTCGACCCGCAGGGGCACCACCGCCTTGACCACTAGGATCAGCACAACCGTGACCCCCGTGGTAAAGACCCCGACCACCACCAGCGAGCCCAGCTGCGCCGCCCAGGAGCCCAGGCCAAAGACCGCGATCATCACCGTGCCGAAGATCCCGCCAACCCCGTGCACCGCAAAGACGTCCAGCGTGTCGTCGATCCGCAGCTTGTTGCGGATCAGGTTCACCGCCTCCTGGCAGAGGATGCCCGCCACCGCGCCGATCACCAGCGCCTGCACCGGCCCGACAAAGCCGCTCGCCGGGGTGATCGAGGCCAGCCCGGCGATCGTCCCCGTCACCATGCCCACCATCGAGGCCTTGCCGAACTTCACCTTTTCCCACAGCGCCCAGGTCAGCGAGGCCGCCGCCGCCGACAGATGCGTGACCGTCATCGCCATCGCCGCGCCGCCATCCGCTGCCAGTTGCGAGCCGCCGTTGAAACCGAACCAGCCGACCCAGAGCATCGCCGCCCCGATCATCACATAGCCCGGGTTGTGCGGGGGATGGGTCTGCGTCCGGCGCGGCCCAAGGAAGACCGCGATCAACAGCGCCGCCAGACCGGCGGTCTCATGCACGACGATGCCGCCGGCGAAATCCTTGACCGCTTCGCCGAACAGAGGCGCGTCGCCCGCCAGCAGGCCGCCGCCCCAGACCCAATGCACCACCGGCGCGTAGCACAGCAGCATCCACAGGCCCGAGAAGACCAGGACAAAGCCGAACCCCACGCGCTCGACATAGGCGCCCACGATCAACGCCGGGGTGATGATGGCAAAGGTCATCTGGAAGGCAAAGAACAGCACCTCGGGCAGGGTGCCCGCCAGGCTGTCCGCGTCGATGCCGGTCAGAAAGGCCTTGTCCAACCCGCCCCAAAGCGCGTTCCCCTCGCCAAAGGCGATGGAATAGCCCAGGGCAAACCACAGCACGCTCATCAGACAGGCGATGGCATAGCAGTGCATGAAGACGCTCAGCACGTTCCGTGCCCGCACGAGGCCGCCGTAAAACAGCGCCAGCCCCGGCAGTGTCATGAACAGCACCAATGCTGTTGCCACGATGATCCAGGCGGTATCCGCTCCGTTCATGTCTCTTGTCCCTCCTCTTGGATTGCGGGGCAGAAAGAGGGTTTCGGGTGCGGAAAAAAGCGGCATCAGGGGTGAAAGGCGCATAAAACGCGCGCTCTTTGCGAAAAGCCTCAAGAATAGGCTTAATTTTTGGATAATGCCCGCAAATGGGGCGAATTAAGGATCTGGCAAGCTCTGTCTATAAAGGGTCATTGCGGCGTCCGGTAAAGGGCGGGCTGAGTCGAAAAAGTGCCCGCTTTCTGTGCATATCGGGTCGCTTCCCCGGTATGCGGGGCTTGTTTCGTGGCTGGGAACGCTTTGACAAAGGGCCGTTCAGGCGTCTCGGGGCGCTTTGTACAAAATGCTGAAAACGGTGTACGTTTCGTACGTTTTGTACAAAATTCAAACCCCGGTCAAAGGGCCGAAAGGATCAGCTCAAGCGCGTGTTTCGTGGCCGCCGCGCGCACCTCGGCGCGACCGATGGCGCCGTGTTCGACGGTCTCGGTGATCACCCCGGCAGCACTGGCCAACCCGTAGCAGACCCGACCTTCGGGCTTGAACTCGGACCCGCCGGGCCCGGCAATCCCGCTGATTGCAACGGCCACATCCGCCCGCGCAGCGGCGCGCGCGCCAAGGGCCATCTCGCGCACGACGTCCTCTGACACCGCGCCATGCGCATCGAGCGTGGCGGTCAGGACGCCCAGCATCTCGGCCTTGGCCGCGTTGGAATAGGTCACGAACCCGCGTTCGAAGACGGCAGAAGAACCCGCCACATCGGTCAGCGCGGCCGCGACCTTGCCGCCGGTACAGCTTTCGGCGGTCGTGACTGTCAATCCGGTTTGTGTTGCCTTTTCAATGATCTGCTCTGCGGTATTCACATCAGAGCTCCATGTGACAGGCCGGCCAGGGCAATCGACACGACTGCGGCGAACAGGCCCGCCAACACATCGTCCAGCATCACAGCCAGCGGCGTGCCCATGCGGTCGATGCGCCCGATGATCCAGGGTTTCCAGATGTCGAACAGGCGGAACAGGACAAACCCAGCGACCCAGCCGGGCCAAAGCCGCCAGACATCCACGCTCATGAATATTGCGCCGTAACTTACTGGAAAGATTGCAATCCACTGTCCCGCCAGTTCGTCGATCACGACCCATGAAGGATCTTCGCCGTGGCCCTGTGCGGTCAGGGTTTGCACCGCCCACCAGCCCAGGCCAAAGGCCAGAAGCGTCAGCACCAGCAAGAGCCAGAACCCGCCCAGCAGGTGTATCCCATAGGCCAAAGGCAGCGCCGCCAGCGATCCCCAGGTGCCTGAGGCGGGGCGCAGGTAGCCGACCCCACCGATCGAAGCCAGCCACCTCATGCGGACACCAGAGTCGCGGTGGCCAGCGCCGCGATCCCTTCTTCGCGGCCGGTGAACCCCAGCCGTTCCGAGGTGGTGGCCTTGATCGAGATCCGTCCTGCGTCCAGTGTCATGATTTTCGCCATTTTCTGTGTCATTTCATCGGCATGTGGCCCGATCTTCGGGCGCTCGCAGATCAGCGTCAGGTCGATGTTCCCGATCCCGAAGCCGCGTTCCCGCGCCAGCTCAACCGCATGGCGCAGAAATATCTCGCTGGCGGCGCCTTTCCACTGTGGGTCCGAGGGGGGGAAGTGCCGCCCGATGTCGCCCTCGGCCAGCGCGCCGTAGATGGCGTCGGTCACGGCATGCATGCCGACATCGGCGTCGGAGTGGCCTTTCAGCTTGTGGCTGTGCGGAATCCTGATGCCGCAGAGGATCACATGATCCCCGTCCTCAAACGCGTGAACGTCAAAGCCATTGCCCAGGCGAATATCCATATTTCCTCGCAAGTAACTGTCCACACGAGAGAAATCCTCAGGCGTGGTGATCTTCAGGTTGGTTTCGTCGCCCGGTGTGATGGCCACCTCCAGCCCGGCGGCACGGGCCACGGCGACATCGTCTGCGGCCCCGCCCGGATGTGCGCGATGGGCGGCCAGGATCTCGGCAAAGCGGAACCCCTGCGGCGTCTGCGCACGGTACAGTCCTTCGCGGTCACGGGTGCCGGTCACGCGGGTGCCATCGCCCGTCCAGAGCGCATCGGTGACGGGCAGCGCCGGTGCGGCGCCGGAATGTTGGTCCAGCGCTGCCAGCACCGCCTCGATGACCGGCTGTGACACGCAAGGGCGGGCGACGTCATGGATCAGCACCCGATCGGGCGCCTCCTGCGTCAGGGCGTCGAGCCCTGCGCGGACCGAGGCGGCACGGTCCGCACCACCGGTCACGATCCGCAGATCCAGCCCCGCCGCGACGCTCTGTGCCTGTGAAATGTCGTCGGGATGCACAACCATGACCAGAGGTCCGCGCCCGGCAAAGGCCTCGAGCGTCCAGCGCGCCACCGGTTTGCCCGCCACGCGGCGCCACTGTTTCGCCAGCCCGCCACCGGCCCGCATCCCGCGCCCGGCCGCAACGATGATGATCCCTGTCTGCATGGCCCGTCCGATCCTCGCCGTCCTCTCATAGGCGCAGGCACCATGTTGCGCAATCCGACGGGAGATTTGATTAAAAAATGGGCGTTCTCCTTTGGGTCGCCCTCGAATTGAGCCGCATTGATTGAAGAAAACAATGCTTTCCCATAGATCTTGAACCCAGAGGATACCCACACGCCATCGCACAAGGACTGGGCAATTGAGCTTTGATCTTGGAGACCGGCGGATCACCGTACCCGTTTTGCTGGCACCGCTTGCGGGAATCACCGATCTGCCGTTTCGCACACTCGTCTCGCGCTTTGGCGCGGGTCTTGTCGTGTCCGAGATGATCGCCAGCGGCGAGTTTCTGACCGAACGTCCGGGAACACGCGAGAAAGCGGAACTGGGCGCGCAGATCGAGAACACCAGCGTGCAGATTGCCGGGCGCGAACCGGGGCCGATGGCCGAGGCGGCGCGCATGGTAGCCGACATGGGCGCGCGGGTGATCGACATCAACATGGGCTGCCCGGCCAAGAAGGTGACGGGCGGATGGTCCGGATCGGCCTTGATGCGGGCGCCGGACCATGCGTTGCGCCTGGTCGAAGCCGTGGTGGAGGCCGTGGACCTTCCGGTGACGCTGAAGACCCGGCTGGGATGGGACGCGGATCACCTGAACGCGCCGCAGATTGCCCGAAGTGCCGAGTCCGCAGGGGTAAAGATGATCGTCATTCATGGCCGCACACGCTGTCAGTTTTACAAGGGCAAGGCCGATTGGGCCGCGATTTCGGAGGTCAAGAACGCGGTGCAAGTACCTGTAATCGCAAATGGAGACGTGATCGGCGCCAAAAGCGCGCAAGAGGCGCTGCGGCGCTCTGGCGCCGATGGTGTCATGATCGGGCGCGGGGCGCAGGGCGCGCCCTGGCGGCTGGCCGAGGTGGCGCATGCGCTGTACGGCGCTCCGGCGCCGAAAGTGCCCAGGGGGGCTGACCTGACCGACATGGTGTCGGGGCACTACGAGGCCATGCTGGGTTTTTACGGCAAGACGCTGGGGAACCGCGTCGCGCGCAAGCACTTGGGGTGGTACATGGATGCGGCAAACACGCCGCCGGGCCTGCGCAAGCGCCTGTTGACCGAAAGGGACACGCAGGCGGTGCTGGACCTTCTGCCCGAGGCGCTGAGCGCCGAGGCGGAGGCCGCGTGATGACCGAAACGGATCCCAACATCTGGTCCTCGCTGCCCGTCCCGGCCATCCTGATCGACGAGGATGATCGGATCGCCGATCTGAACCCGGCCGCCGAAGGCTTCATGAACAACTCGTCCAAGTGGCTGACCGGGCAGCCGATCTGGGACCGACTGGCGGTGGATGCCCCGCTGGAAGAGAGCTTTGTCCGCGCCCGCAGCCAGGGCACGCCGCTCTTCGTCAACGACGTGGACGTGGGGACGGGGGCGCGCCCGCCACTGGTCTGCAACCTGCAGATCGCGCCGCTGTCGGGACGGCCAGGTTGGATGGTGATGCTGATCTCGCCGCGGGAACTGGCCGGGCGCATGACGCAAAGCCATTCGGTGAAATCCGCCGCCAAATCGGCCATCGGCATGGCCGAGATGCTGGCGCATGAGATCAAGAACCCGCTGGCCGGAATCGCCGGCGCGGCACAGCTCCTCAGCATGAGCATCGGTCAGGATGACCTTGAATTCACGGATCTAATCGTGGCCGAGACCCGACGCATCGTGAAGCTTCTGGAGCAGGTCGAGCAGTTCGGAAACCTCTCGGCTCCGGAGCTGCGCGAGGTCAATATCCACGACGTCCTGGACCGGGCGCGGCGCTCGTCGCTGCTGGGGTTCGGTGCGCATATGAAGATCATCGAGGACTACGACCCGTCCTTGCCGATGGCTCTGGGGGACCCGGACCAGTTGCTGCAGGTGGTGCTGAACCTGATCAAGAACGCCTCGGAGGCGGCCGATCCAAAGGAGGGGGGGACGATCCGGCTGCATACCTTCTACGAACACAGCTTCAGGTTGCGGCGGGCCGATGGCTCCGGTCAGACCCTGCCGTTGCAGGTCGAGATCATCGACGACGGTCCGGGGCTGCCGCCGGACATCAAGGGCGACATCTTTGACCCCTTCGTTTCGGGCAAGGAGAACGGCACCGGCCTGGGCCTGGCGCTGGTCAGCAAGATCATCTCGGATCACGACGGCTGGATTTCCGTCGACAGCGTTCCGGGCAAGACGGTTTTTCGCATTTCGCTGCCGCGGGCACCTGCGGCGCCAAAGGAGAGCAGCTAGATGGATGGTACAGTTCTGGTCGCCGATGACGACCGCACAATCCGCACGGTTCTGACGCAGGCGCTGACGCGCGCGGGCTGCAAGGTTCACGCAACGTCCAGCCTGACCACGCTGATGCGCTGGGTGAGCGAGGGCAAGGGCGATGTGGTGATCTCTGACGTCGTCATGCCCGATGGCAACGGGCTGGAGATGCTGCCCAAGATTTCCGAGGACCGGCCCGGGTTGCCGGTGATCGTGATCTCGGCGCAGAACACGATCATGACCGCCATCCAGGCGGCCGAGGCCGAGGCCTATGACTACCTGCCCAAGCCCTTTGACCTGCCGGACCTGATGAAGCGCACCGCGCGGGCGCTGGAAAACCGCAACCGCACGCCCAAACGGGAAGAACCGGTGGTTGGCGCGGATGAACCCGACGAGCTGCCGCTCGTGGGCAAGACCCCGGCGATGCAGGGGCTCTACCGGCTTGTAGCGCGGGTCATGAATACGGACCTGCCGGTGCTGATCACCGGCGAGAGCGGCACGGGCAAGTCCCTGATCGCCCGGGCGCTGCATGATTTCAGCGATCGGCGCACGCTGCCCTTCATCACCGTCACCGGATCTGACCTGTCGGACCTGGATGGGCCGGCCCGGGTGTTGGCGCGGGTCAAGGGCGGCACGCTGCTGATCGACGAGATCGCCGACATCAGCGACGAAATCCAGGCCCGTGTCGTGCGCATGATGGATGTGCCGGGCGATCATGTTCCGCGCTTCCTTGCCTCGTCCCAGCATGATCCGCAGTCGCTGATCGAGGACGGCAAGGTGCGCCAGGACCTGTTCTATCGCCTCGACGGGGCGGCCATCGCCGTGCCGTCTTTGCGTGAACGGGTCGAGGATATCCCGCTTCTGGCGGAACACTTCCTCAACCGGGCCGAGCGCGAGGGCGCGCCGAAACGCTGGCTGTCGGAAGGGGCGGCGGACCTGTTCCGCGTCTATTCCTGGCCGGGCAACGTGCGCCAGCTGGAAAACGCCGTGCGCCGCCTGAGCCTGACCAGCCGGGCCGAGGAAATCACCCGCTCCGAGGTCGAGGCGGTGCTGGGCAACCAGCCGGAAACCGGCCCCGTCCTGCGCGGCGGTGACAGCGACAAGCTGGGCGAAAGCGTGGGCCGACACCTGCGGCGCTACTTCGATCTGCATGGCGCGATGCTGCCGCCGCCGGGCCTATATGGTAGGATCATCCGCGAGGTCGAGGCGCCGCTGATCGAGATCGCGCTGGAGGCGACGGGTGGCAACCAGGCCAAATGCGCCGACCTGCTTGGCATCAATCGCAATACTTTGCGCAAGAAGATCACCGACCTTGATATTCGCGTGACACGCCGCCGGAAATTGATGTAAAAGGGCCACATAAGTGTGGCCCCGCCGCCTCGGCGTGGTGAGAAGGCCACAAAATATGGCGGTCGTCGACCTCTGGATATCCAGAGTCGGCACATTGGCGAGGATAGGCTGTGGCCACGCGGGCACGCTCATTTTACCGATTTCCGACCTGGGGGTCATTCTCACGCCTGCGTCGGACAAGGCTTTTCCAGAATATCGTGGCGCTTTTCCTGGTGGCGCTGGGGCCGGTTCTGTCCTTTGCGACCTTCATGGTTCTGGGGCCACTGAACCAGGGGGCCGGGTCGCTGTCGCTGCGACTCGTCCTGCTGGCCGACCTTGTCTATGTCCTGCTGCTGGCGGCGCTGCTTCTGGCGCGCGTGGCCCGCATGGTGGCCGATCGCCGGGCGCAATCGGCGGGTTCCCGCCTCCACCTGAGACTGACCGCGGCCTTTGCGCTGATGGCACTTTTGCCGACGGTCACGGTGGCCGTCTTCGCGGTGCTGACCATCAACATCGGCCTGGAAACCTGGTTCTCAAGCCGGGTGCAGAACGTGGTCGGCGCCTCACTCTCGGCTGCCGAGGCCTACGAGGAAGAAAGCCGTGCCGGGCTGGTCCAGGACGCGCGCGCGCTTGGCGCCTTTCTTGACGCCAACCGCCGCCGCAACTTTGTCATGGACGACGGCGAGCTGCGCCAGGTTCTCAGCCAGGGGCAGGCCCAGATTCAGCGCGGATTGCGCGAGGCTTTTGTCATCGACAGCGCGGGCAGTATCCGGGCGCGGGGCGAACGCTCTTACCTGTTCGATTTCGAGGAACCCTCAGAGGCGGATTTCCTGCGCGCCGATGCCGAGGGTGTGACCGTGATCCCGGACTGGGACAACAACGAGTTCCGCGCCCTGCTGCCGCTGGAGGCCTTTGCCGACCGGTATCTTTACGTCAGCCGCGAGGTGGACGGGCAGATCCTCAACCTGCTGGACGAGACCCAGGAAACCGCGCGGTTCTACCAGCAGCAGGAAAGCGAGCGGGGGCGGCGGCTGTTCGACTTCGCGCTGCTGTATCTGGGCTTTGCCCTGCTTCTGATCCTGGCGGCGACCTGGGCGGGCCTGTGGTTCGCCGAACGCCTCAGCCGCCCGGTGGGGCGCCTGACCGGGGCGGCGCAGCGCGTCGGGGCCGGCGATCTTGACGTGCAGGTCCCCGAGGAAGAGGGCGACGACGAGATTTCCATGCTGGGGCGCTACTTCAACCAGATGACCCACCAGCTGAAGGGCCAGCGCGAGACCCTGCTCGAAAACACCCGGCAGATCGAACGCCGTCAGCGGCTGTTCGATTCCGTCCTGTCCTCTGTCACCTCCGGGGTGGTGGGCCTCGATGCCGACGGCAAGGTGACTTTCGTCAACCGGTCCGCCGAGCGGCTGCTGGGCTGGAACGAGACACATCGGGCCGTGCCGTTGGGGGTGGCGGTGCCCGAGTTCGGCGCGCTCTTCACACGGCTGCGGGCCGAGGCGGTGGAAACCGCGCAGGAAGAGGTCAAGGTCAGCCGCGAGGGGCGGCTTGAACACCTGCTGGTGCGCCTGTCCACGCGGCGGCGGCAGGATCGCTCTCTGGAGGGCTACGTGGTGGCCTTTGACGATGTCACCAACTTGGTCAGCGCCCAGCGGATGGCCGCTTGGGGCGACGTGGCGCGGCGCATCGCGCATGAGATCAAGAACCCGCTGACGCCGATCAAGCTGTCGGCGGAACGCATCCAGCGCAGCTTTGCCAAGCGGCTGGACGGACCGGATGCGGAAAAGGTCGCGGACCTGACGGAACGGATCATGCGCCGCACCGACGACCTGCGCCGCATCGTGGACGAATTCAGCAAGTTTGCGCGGATGCCGGAACCGGAACGGCGCCCCGAGGACCTGTGTGAGATCCTGCGCGGCGAGGTCCTGATGCAGGAAACCGGCCAGCCCGGTGTCCGCTTTGTCACCGACCTGCCGGAAGAGCCGATGCCGGCGGAACTGGATTCCACCATGATCGGCCAGGCGCTGACCAACCTGATCAAGAACGCGGGTGAAGCGGTCGAGAGCCTGCAGGAAAAGGGCGCGCCCGAAGACTATCAACCGGAGATCCGCGTCACGGCGGAGGCGCAGGAGGGCCGCGCCGAGATCCGCATCATGGACAATGGCATCGGTCTGCCCGAGGACCGCGCGCGGCTGTTCGAGCCTTACGTGACGACACGCGACAAGGGCACCGGTCTGGGCTTGCCGATCGTCAAGAAGATCATCGAGGAACATGGCGGAACGCTGGTGCTGGAAGATGCGCCCGCCTTCGCCGAGGGCGCGCACCAGGGCGCGATGGCGGTTGTGCGGCTGCCGCTGAACCGTGCGGCCGAGTTGCCGCGGGCGGCGGAGCTGGAAGATGTTTGAGCACGAAGAAATGAGAGGGCAAAGACAATGAGCGACATCCTGATCGTCGACGACGAACGCGATATCCGGGAATTGATCGGGGATATCCTCGAGGATGAGGGCTTTGCCACCCGGCTTGCGGGCAACAGCCAGGAGGCGATGAACGAGATCAACGCCGAGCCGCCGGCGCTCTTGATCCTCGACATCTGGCTGAAGGACAGCAAGATGGACGGGATCGACATTCTCAAGACCGTCAAACGTGACAACCCCGACATTCCCGTGGTCATCATTTCCGGCCACGGCAATATCGAGATCGCCGTGGCCGCCATCAAGCAGGGCGCCTACGATTTCATCGAAAAGCCTTTCAACATCGACCAGTTGCTGGTGGTGATCCGGCGGGCGATGGAAACCTCGATCCTGCGGCGCGAGAACGTGCAGCTGAAACGCGGCGAGGTGAAATCCGCCGAGATGATCGGTGAAAGCGCCGCCTTCCGCGCGCTGCTGGGGCAGCTGGAGAAGGTGACGAAATCCAACGGCCGGGTGATGCTGACCGGCCCGGCGGGGGCGGGCAAGGAAGTGGCCGCGCGCTATATCCATGCCCAGTCGAACCGGGCCAAGGCGCCCTTCGTCACGGTCAATTGCGCAGGCGTGGAACCCGAGATGATGGAGGCGATGCTCTTTGGCCGCGAAACCGCCAAGCGCGGGATCGAGCCGGGCCTTCTGGAGCAGGCGCATGGCGGGGTGGTCTATTTCGATGAGGTCGCGGACATGCCCAACGGCACCCAGTCCAAGATCCTGCGCGTTCTGGTGGACCAGCAATTCACGCGCGTTGGCGGCAACGACAAGGTGAGTGTCGACCTGCGGGTGATCTCCTCGACCAACCGCGACCTGCAGGACGAGATCGCCGAGGGCCGCTTTCGCGAGGAACTGTACCACCGGCTGAACGTGGTGCCGATCGCCGTGCCCTCGCTGGCCGAGCGGCGAGAGGACATCCCGGTACTGGCGGGGCATTTCATCGACCAGTGCAACCAGGCGCAGGGCCTGCCCATGCGGGAACTGACCGAGGAGGCCATCGCGCTGATGCAGACCATGACCTGGCCGGGCAACGTGCGGCAGCTCAAGAACCTGGTCGAGCGGGTGCTGATCCTGGGCGACGGCACCGGTCCGATCGAGGCCCGCGAACTGCCGCAGGAAACCGCCCCGGGCGAGGATGCCGAGGGCCGCGTTGTCCTCTCGGGCACGCTGGCGACCCTGCCGCTGCGCGAGGCGCGCGAGGCCTTTGAACGGGAATACCTGCTGACCCAGATCAACCGGTTCGGCGGCAATATCTCTCGCACGGCGTCATTCGTGGGCATGGAACGCTCGGCCCTGCACCGCAAGCTGAAGTCGCTGGGTGTCGTCACCTCTGCGAAGTCGGGCGCGCGTGTGGCGCGGGTGGATGCGCCGATCTCGGAAGTCTCCTGAACGGCGTGGCCGGGATGGAACTGACACGGCGGGCGGCCCTGGGGATGAGCGCCCTGGCGCTGGCAGGCTGCGCGGCGCCCCCGGGCGCAAGGGCGCCTGTTGAGCGGGTGTCGGGACCGGCGTTTGCCGAGGTTCCGGACGCCCCTGCGGCGAAGATCAGGGTGCTGGAACGGGCGCTGTTGGCGCTGGGGCCGGGTGTGGCGCCGGCAGAGGCGGCGGCGGTTGCACGGATCTCCGTGCGCGAGCCCCTGGTCTGGGCAGAGCGCTGGGACGCGGTGGACCCGCCGCTGATCCACAACATCCAGGTGAATACCGGGCGAAAGCCGCGGGGACTGTGCAAGGACTGGGCGGATGACCTCGAAGCGCGGCTGAAACGTGAGGGGCTGGAAAGCCTGTCGCTGCACCGTGCCATTGCCAATGCGGACAACCTGCGGATCGAACATTCGACGGTGATCGTCTCGACCCGTGGCGCGCCGATGCAGCGGGGGCTGGTTCTGGACCCGTGGCGGCTGGGGCAGGGGCGGTTGTGGTTCGGCCCGGTTGCCAGCGACCCGAAATACCGCTGGGTGCCACGGGCCGAGGTTTTTGCCATGAAACGGGCCCGCAGGGCGCGCCGCGCGGGCCGGTAGCGCCGGGCGTGATCTTCGGGCGTGGTCGTCTGGACGGGACTGTTTGCGGCTTGCGCCGCAAAGAC
>Ga0208330_1000111_pt1 | contig 48302 bp, 48 predicted proteins | sample DeeseametaMP1896_FD_184180 | JGI IMG/M metagenome (GOLD analysis project Ga0208330, IMG submission 184180) | Marine microbial communities from the Deep Pacific Ocean - MP1896 (SPAdes) | ecosystem: Environmental > Aquatic > Marine > Oceanic | place: East of Hawaii, North Pacific Ocean | collected... | reverse complement strand
GTCTTGCCGTGGTCAACGTGGCCAATCGTGCCGATGTTGCAGTGCGGCTTGCCGCGTTCAAACTTTTCCTTTGCCATCTCTCAGACGCCTCACGTTAGAGGGGGCCGCCGACGCGCCCCGAGTTTCATCGCGCGCCGTTTATTGAGTCGGGCAGCGAAAATCAAGCACCTAGTCGGCCCCGGCCCCTGTCGGGCCCGGGCCGGGCCCTGTCTCAGCAGGCGCCCTGAACGCGCTTTGCGTTGGAGGGCGGCGTGTAGTCTTCGGTGAACCAGTCGTCGCTGTCCTGCATCTCGCGCAGCCACTTCTCGATGTCCAGCGCGGCGGCTTCGGCCAGCTTCTGCATCTGCTCTTCGCGGGTCAGCTGCAGGCGCGATTCGAAGACCTGGATGACCATGATGTCATGCGCCTTGTTGTTCATCTTGATGCAGTTGCCATCGTCAAAGACCGTCACGGCGACATGCAGGGCCGATTTGCCCGGCACCACCGGCGGCGGCAGGGAATAGGCGATCACCTTGATACCAAGGTGATAGAGGCGCTCTCCCTCGAAACGGGTAAACCGCTGTTGCATCGCGGCATCCACGGTTTCGATCCATTCCTCCGGGGTCGCGTCGCGCGACACCAAAAGCTTGGACGGCTCGGGCTTTTCGGTCACGACGGCGACATAGCCCAGCGAGAAATCCCCCACCGGCGTCGTCGGTCCCGACAGGTCCTTGGTGGCATCCGTGCAGGCGGTCAGCCCAAGGGCCAGCAGCAAAACGGCAGCGATCCGGATCATAGACATCCCTCCTTAGTCGGCGCCTGCGATAGCGCGCCACCCGTCTGCCTGCAATCGGGTGGGGGCTTTGTCGACCCCCGTGCGGCCCCTATCTTTGCAACAGCGACCGTGGAGCCACAGATGACCCGAATGCCTTCTGCGCCGGATCCGGCCCGCCTGCCCGTCCGTGTGCCGCTTGTCACCGGCCCGCTGGGCCTGTGGGGCAGCCTGCAGGCCACGCGCGAAAACGTGCTGTCGATCATCCCCGAGGTGGCGCTGCACCTGCCCATCGTGTCGGGCCGCACGGGCAAACGATGGCACATGGTCATGGACCCCGCGGCAATCCGCCGGGTGCTGCTGGAAAACCTCGACAATTACCCCAAGTCCCTGGTGACAAAGAACCTTCTGCGCCCCGCCGTCGGCGACTCCCTGTTCATCGCCGAGGGCGCGCACTGGCGCTGGCAGCGGCGCACAGCGGCGCCCGCCTTTTCGCATCGCAACGTACTCAACCTTGCCCCTGTCATGACCCGAGCTGCGGAACGGTCCGTCGCGCGGATCGCAGAGGCCGGGCCGCGCGCCGTGGACATGATGCAGGAGATGGTGACCGCCACTTTCGACGTGATCTCGGATGTCACATTTTCGTCAGGCGAGGGGTTCCAGCGCGACACCGTTCACCAGGCCATCGACGCCTACATCTCGGAGGCGGGCAAGGTCTCGCTCTTCGACGTGCTGGGCTTTCCTGATTGGGTGCCGCGTCCGGGCCGCCTGCGGGCCGGCGGTGTCCCAGAGATGCGCCAGATCGCCGACCGCGCCATCCAGCGCCGCATCGACGAAGGCCCCGAGGACGTGCCCGACCTGCTCGACCTGCTGCTGGCGGGCGAGGATCCGGAGAGCGGGCGCAAGATGAGCCTGGCCGAACTGCGCGACAACCTGCTGACCTTCATCGTCGCCGGGCATGAGACGACGGCGCTCGCCCTGTCCTGGGCGCTCTACCTCATGGCCTTCGACCCAGAGGCGCAGGATCGCGCCCGGGCCGAGGCGCAGGCGGTCCTTTCGGACGGTTTCGCCCGGGGCGAGGATGTTTCGCGGCTGGTCTCTGTCCGGCAGGTGGTGGACGAGGCCCTGCGGCTTTATCCGCCCGGCGGGCTGGTGTCGCGCACGGCGCTGGACGAGGACAGGCTCTGCGGCACGCGCATCCTGCCCGGCGACACGGTGATGCCGCCGATCTACGCGCTGCACCGGCACAATGCGCTATGGGACGAGCCGCAGGCTTTCCGCCCCGACCGCTGGGCCGGCGAGAGGCCGGACCGCTATGCCTACCTGCCGTTCGGAGACGGCCCGCGCATCTGCATCGGCGCAAGTTTCGCCCTGCAGGAGGCCGTGATCATCCTGGCGACACTGTTGGCCAATTTCCGTTTCACGCCCGTCCCGGGGCGCGATCCGAAACCCGTGATGATCCTGACCCTGCGCCCCGAAGGCGGCGTCTGGCTGGAGGCGCAGCGGCTCTGACCTGCGACGCCTTCCGGTCGCCAATCCTTCCACTGGAAGGATCGTCGGTCTTACGACCGGTTCGCGCCCGGAACCCACAAGACATCCGCGCGGCCGTCGTCATTGGCGATCCGCGCCGCGACAAAGAACCAGTCGGACAGGCGGTTGAGGTATTTCACCGCCTCGGGGTTCACCGTCTCCATCGTCGCCAGCTCCACCACGAAGCGTTCCGCCCGGCGCGCCACAGTCCGGCAATGGTGCATGTGTGCGGCCAGTGGCGTCCCGCCCGGCAGGATGAAACTGCGCAGGGGTTCCAGCCGTCCGTTCATCACGTCGATCTCGGACTCCAGCCGGGCAACCTGGCTCGCGTCCATGCGCAGCGGCGGGTATTCCCGTTCGGCATCCTTTTCCATGTCCGGCGTGCACAGGTCCGCGCCCAGGTCGAAGAGGTCATTCTGGATGCGGCTCAGCTGGCCCTCCAGGTCACCCGAGGCCTGCAGACGGGCCAGCCCGACAACCGAATTCAGCTCATCCACCGTGCCATAGGCCGTCACCCGCGTAGAGAATTTCGCCACGCGCGCGCCATTGCCCAGCGCGGTTTCGCCGGCATCGCCGGTCTTTGTGTAGATCTTGCTCAGAACAACCATGTCATTTCCCCCGGATCCAGACGAAGGCCAGGATCAGAATTACCGCGATGAATTGCGCCGCGATCCGCCAGCGCATGATCTTGTTGGCGTGTTTCTTGTTGAAGTCTCCGCCCCTGGCAAAGGTCCCGATGCCGAAAAGCAGAATGCCGAGCACCGCCAGAACGGCGACACCGACAACGATGAACAGTGGATCCTTGGCCATGATATCTCCCGGGCTTTGTCCCTCACATAGCGGACGTATTCAAAAAGGCGACGGGGCGTAGCGTCACCCCTTGGCCACCAGCCAGTCCAGCGCCCGGGTCGGCAGCAGGCGCCGCAGCCCCCCCATCAGCCAGGTCGCCGTGGTGATGTAATAGCGCGGACGCGGGCGCGGGCTGTCCAGCGCATGGATCAGTTTCGCGGTCACCGCCGAGGGCGGCAGCTCGAAGGTATCGGGCCCGCGATCCTCATACAGCCGTTTCAGCAGCTTCTCCTCGTACAGGGCCTTGCGCGGGCTGTTCTTCCAGTCGATCCAGCGTTCGAAATGCGGGATCGCGTTGACCCGGATCTTTGACGTCACCGGCCCGGTGTTCAGCGTCACAACATGGATCGGCGTGTCGCGCATCTCGATCCGCAGGGTGTCGGTCAGCGCCTCGGTGGCGTGCTTGGTGGCATTGTAGGCCGACCGCCAGGGCGCCACCACAAGGCCCAGAACCGAGCCGTGGTTGACGATCCGACCGTGCCCCTGCGCCCGCATGACCGGAATCACCCGCCGCGTCAGGTCATGCCAGCCAAAGACATTCGCCTCGAAGATCTCGCGCAGCGCCTGCACCGGCAGATCCTCGGAGGCGCCCGGCATGGCATAGGCCCCGTTATTGAACAACGCATCCAGCGTTCCGCCCGTGGCCGCCAGCACCTCGGCCAGCGCCGCCTCGATGCTGGCGGGATCGCTGTAGTCCAGTCGCGGGCTTTCGAACCCTGCGGCGCGCAGCCGCGCGCAATCCGCCTCTTGCCGGCAGGCGGCAAAGACGCGCCAGCCGCGCGCCTTCAATCCATGCGCCGCGTCATGGCCGATGCCCGAGGAACAGCCGGTGATGAGAATGCTGCGTGTCGTCATGGGCGCGATTTAGGACAGGCAGACGGCAAATGAAAGCACGTCCGGCCAGCGTTACCCAGCCCCGGGCCTGACCCGGGGCCTCTGCCCCCGCCCTTCCGGTTGCGACCTAGTCCGCCGCCTGCAGGAAATCGTCGGACATCCAGCCAACCGCCTCGTCGAGGCCCGACAGCACCCGCAGCCTGACCCAACCGTCGCCGGTGTCGTCCAGCACCTCGACCTCGTCGCCCTCGAACAGCTGGGTAATGACATCATAGCTGGTCGCCGGTCCGCCGCGCAGGTTCACGCGGGTGCCTGTCACGATGCGCAGGTCGCGCTCGTCGGGCGCGATCACCGGCGCCGCACCATCGCCCACCCGAGAGCCCAGCGGCGCGCCGTCCCCCAGGCCAGCAAGCGGCGGGATCGGGTCGCCCGGCCCCACGGTTTCCGGGATCACTCCCGGCCCCAGCGCATCCGCCAGCGAACGCGCGAGCTCGTCCGCCGGGTCTGCCGCATCGGGCACCGGGGGCGGCGTATCGTCCTTGACGATCGCATCGGCCAGCGCGGCGGCGATCTCGTCCTCGGGGTCGGGCGTCGAAGGCTCTGGCGCAGGGGCCACGACCTGCGGCGTGGGATCGGCCACCTCGGGCGCCGGATCGGGCACGCGCACGGTCTTGGACGGCAGGGGATCGCGCGGCGCAAGTGAGCTGACTCGCGGTTCTGCGGCGGGTTCGGGCGCGGGATCGGGGCGCCGCACGGTCAGGGAATTTGCCGGCAGGCGGACCTGTGGCGCGCTCGGCTTGACATCGGCCAGGATGGTCACGCCATGCTCTCCGGGTTCGAAATCACTGCCGCCCGAAAGATGCCACCAGGCCACGCCCAACAGCAAAAAGGTCATCAGCATCGTGCCGCGGACAATCATCCCCAGGTCTCCGTTCAGTCACCGCCCCCACCACCCCGGGGCGGCGTCGCCCGTTGATAGCCGATTTCTCGCGCCTCTCGTAGGGTCTTGGGCGGTGTTTTTTCCCATCACGCGGCTTGCCGCTTTGATGTGGCGCAGGTATCACCAGATCTATGGACGAGGACGCCGATACCCCCAACATGCCCGAACGCGATCAAGCAGAGCCGCTGCGGCGCGCCATCGGCGACCGTTACCTGACCTATGCGCTCAGCACGATCATGCACAGGGCCCTTCCCGATGCGCGCGACGGGCTGAAACCGGTGCACCGGCGTATCCTCTATGCAATGCGCAGACTGCGACTTAGTTCCAGCGGCGGCTTTCTGAAATCGGCCAAGATCAGCGGCGACACGATGGGGGATTTCCACCCCCACGGCGACGCGGCGATCTATGACGCGATGGCGCGCCTGGCGCAGGATTTCACCATCCGTTACCCGCTGGTCGACGGCCAGGGCAACTTTGGCAACATCGACGGCGACAACCCGGCGGCCTCGCGCTACACAGAGGCGCGCATCACCGTGATGGCCGAGGCGCTGCTGGAAGGGCTCGACGAGAACTCCGTCGATTTCCGCCCGAACTACGATGGCCGTTTGACGGAACCCTCGGTTCTGCCGGCCTCCTATCCGAACCTCCTGGCCAATGGCTCTTCCGGGATCGCCGTCGGCATGGCGACCAATATTCCGCCGCATAATATCGTCGAGCTGATCAATGCCTGCCTGCACCTGATCAAGTCGCCGAACGCGGTGGACGACACGCTGCTGCAATATGTCCCCGGCCCCGATTTCCCCACCGGCGGCGTCATCGTGGAACCGCCCGAGAACATCGCCACCGCCTATCGCACCGGGCGCGGCAGCATCCGGTTGCGCGCCCGGTGGCACACCGAGGACCTGGGCCGCGGCACATGGCAGGTGGTGGTGACGGAAATTCCCTACCAGGTGCAAAAGTCCAAGCTGGTCGAGCGCATCGCGGAACTGATCCAGACCAAGAAGGTGCCGATCCTCGCCGACGTGCGCGACGAGTCCGCCGAGGACATCCGCATGATCCTGGAGCCGAAGTCCAAGAACGTGGACCCGGATGTCCTGATGAACATGCTGTTCCGCAACTCGGACCTGGAAATCCGCTTCTCGCTCAACATGAACGTGCTGATCGACGGCGTGACGCCCAAGGTCTGCTCGCTCAAGGAAGTGCTGCGCGCCTTCCTCGATTTCCGGCGCGAGGTGCTGATCCGCCGGTCGAAACACCGGATGGCCAAGATCGACAACCGGCTGGAGGTGCTGGAAGGGCTGATCGTCGCCTTTCTGAACCTCGACCGGGTGATCGACATCATCCGCTACGACGACGACCCCAAAGCCGCCCTGATGTACGAGGACTGGTCGAAGCCGCATCAGGAGACCATCGTTCGCGCCACGGACGAGCGCGATTATGTTTCGCCGCTGGCGGGCATCGACATCAAAGCGCTGGAACTGCGCGAGGACCCGGAGGCCATCGCGCGCGGCGTGCTGGCCGATGACGGCACCGACGCCAAGGTGCCCGCGCGGTTCGTGGGCCGGTCCGAGGGCCTGTCGGACGTGCAGGCCGAGGCGATCCTCAACATGCGCCTGCGCAGCTTGCGCCGCCTCGAAGAGCTGGAACTGGTCAAGGAACGCGACGCCCTGATGGAAGAGCGCGCGGGGCTAGAGGACCTGCTGGACAGCGAGGACATGCAGTGGTCCCGCATCGGCGACGAGCTGAAGGACGTGAAAAAGAAGTTCGGCAAGGGGCTGGACCGTGGCGCGCGCCTGACCTCGCTGGCCGAGGCGGCAGAGGCCGAGGAGGTCCCGCTGGAGGCGATGATCGAGCGCGAGCCGATCACCGTGGTCTGCTCGCAGATGGGCTGGATCCGCGCCATGACCGGCCACATCGCGCTGGACCGCGAGCTGAAGTTCAAAGATGGCGACGGGCCGCGCTTCATCTTCCACGCGGAAACCACCGACCGCCTGCTGGTCTTTGCCTCGACGGGGCGGTTCTACACCCTGTCGGCGGCCAGCCTGCCCGGCGGGCGCGGCATGGGGGAACCCCTGCGCCTGATGGTCGACCTGCCGAACGAGGCAGAGATCATCGACATCTTCATCCACAAGCCGGGGCGCAAGCTGCTGGTGGCCTCCTCTGCCGGGGATGGGTTCGTGGTGCCCGAGGACGAGGTGGTCGCCCAGACCCGCAGCGGCAAGCAGGTGCTCAACGTGCGTGCGCCGTCGCGAGCGCTGGTCTGCAAGACGGTCGCGGGCGATCATGTCGCGGTGGTGGGCGAGAACCGCAAGGTCCTGGTCTTTGCGCTGGACGAATTGCCCGAGATGGGACGCGGCAAGGGTGTGCGCCTGCAAAAGTACAAGGACGGCGGATTGTCCGACGCACGGACCTTTACCCTGGCCGAGGGGCTGAGCTGGCTGGACCCGGCGGGGCGGACCCGCACCGAAACGGCGCTGGAGGAATGGACCGGCAAGCGCGCCGGGACAGGCCGCATGGCGCCGCGTGGTTTCCCAAGGGACAACAAGTTCACCTGACCTGTTTCGCGCGCGAAACATCGCGCCTTAACAAAGAGTTAACCCTTTGACCCCGTCAGGTGGCCAGAGGTCCCGGGTCAAGCCCGGGACAGTGTTCCGCGAATACCCGCACCACCCGCGATGCCGCAGCCCCGGACGTGATCCGGGGCCTCACCGTTTGCCAAAGATCACCGCTGTTGCGCCTTGGCGCCGAAAGCGCCACTCTTTCGCCAAGGGAAGATGACAGGCCGGGCACCGCTTTGGACGCTATGGATACATCGCCTGGCGCCCTGGCCCAGGCCGAGATCGCCGCGCAGGAGCAGCGCGGCGAGAGGCTGTCGACGCTCTTTACCGGGCGCCGCTGGCCGCTGTTCACGCTGGTGCTGGGCACGGGGGTGCTGTCGGTCCTGACCCTGGGACTCTACCGGTTCTGGCAGAAGACCCGCGTCCGGCGCTGGTACTGGTCGGCGATCCGCCCCGGCGGGCACCCGCTGGAATATGTCGGCGACCCTTACGAGAAACTGCTGGGTTTCCTGATCGCCGTTGTCATCCTGGCCTTCTACATCGGCTTGGTGAACCTGCTGTTGATGTTCGCCAGCTTCTCGCTGTTTCAGGGCAATGTCGCGGCCTATGCGCTCAGCTTCATCGGCGTCGTGCCGATCTGGTTCTATGCCCGTTACCGCGCGCGGCGCTACGTGTTGGCGCGGACCCGCTGGATGGGCCTGCGGTTCGGGCTGGCGCCGGGCGCCTGGGGCTTTGCCCTGCGCGCGCTCTGGCACTGGATCCTGACGCTGATCACGCTGGGCCTTCTCTGGCCGCGCATGACCTTCAAGCTGGAGAAATACCGCACCGACCGGACCTGGTTCGGCGATCACCGCATGGAACAGGGCGGCACCTGGACAATGCTGTTCTGGACGATCAAGTGGCACCTGGTGGCCCTCGGTGTCGCCCTGGTCTGCCTGCCCATATTGGGCGCCGGATTGATGCCTCTGGCGGTCTTCGGGTTCTGCCTGTCGGGTCTCTTGCTGGTCTTCGGCGCGGTCTATTACCGGGTGGAAACGCGCAAGCGGCTGACCGGCGAGAAACGCCTGGGGGCGATCCGCCTGACCCTAAAGGTCAACCCCTTGCGGGTCTTCTGGATTCTGCTGTCGGGTTACGCGCTGTCGCTGCTGGTGGCGGCGATCCCGACCGGCTTTCTGCTGGTGCTGTTCTTTCGCCTGCAATCGGCAGAGACCCTGACCGAAATCGGCATGGACGAGATGTCTCAGGTGCTGGCCGGGGCCGACCGCTGGGCATTGGTGGGCATGACCGTGATGAGCTATTTCGCGATCTTCCTGCTGTGGTCCGCTTTGACCCAGGCCTGGGTGACGCTGCCGATCGCCCGGCTGTATTCGCGCGGTCTGACGGTCGAGGGTGCCGAGGCCCTGCCCGCCATCCGCCAACGCCCGCGCGACGAACATATCGAGGCTGAGGGCTTTGCCGAGGCGCTGGACGTGGGGGCCTCGCTATGAGCACGGTCCTGAAGGTCAGCGCCCGTCCCCCGGTCTTTCGCGGCGAGGGGCTGTTCTACGACGGCAAACACGCCGAGGCCCGCCCCATCGACCTGTCGATCAACGAAAAGCGCGGCGTCCTGCTGGGCGAGGGGCTGGACTGGCCACTGGACAAGATCCGCCTGGTGCCGGACGTGGCCGGCAAGGACCTTGTGATCCTGCGCCACCGCGACGACCCTGCCGCCCGTCTGATCCTGACCGACGAAGCGCTGCTGACCCGCCTGCCCGAAAAGGACCGTTCGGCCCCCGTTGCGCGGCGCGGACGTCTGGCGGCCTGGGCGTTGGGAGCGATCGCCTCTGTCGCGCTGATCCTTTTCGTGCTGGTACCGCTGATGGCAGACCAGCTGGCGGAACACCTCCCGCCCGAGGGCGAAAAGGCCCTGGGAGAGGTGACCTTGAAACAGATCCGCGAGGCGCTGGACGACAGCGGGCTTCAGCCCATCGCCTTTTGCACAGGGCCCCAGGGGGAACGCGCCCTTCGCCGGATCGAGGACCGGCTGACGACGCAGATGGACCCGCCCGCCGATCTGACGATACATGTTCTGGATCACGACATGGTCAATGCCTTTGCCCTGCCCGGCGGGCACGTGGTCTTTTTCCGCGGGCTGATCGACGAGGCGGAAACGCCAGAAGAGATCGCCGCCGTCATGGCGCATGAGATCGGCCATGTCATCAGCCGCGATCCCACACGGCACGCGCTCCGCTCTGCCGGGTCCATCGGGGTGCTGGGGCTGATCTTTGGCGATTTCGCGGGCGGGGCCATCGTGTTGTTCGTGACCGAACAACTGATCGAGGCGCAATACAGCCAGGGAGCCGAGGCAGAGGCCGATGTCTTTGCCCATGACCTGATGCAGCGGGCCGATCTGTCCCCTGCCGCGCTGGCGGTAATGTTCGAACGGTTCCGCACCCTGGCGGGCGGCGATGCCGAAGGGTTCATCGGGCATTTCCTGTCACATCCCCGGCTGGGCGACCGCATCGCCGCCGCGCGCGAGGCGGTGCCCGAAGGGTTCCAGCCCCGGCCCCTGCTGGACCCCGGCGAATGGCGGGCCCTGCAGGGCATCTGCGAGGGCGAACAGGCGTTCTGACGCCAATCAGCAACAACCCCCAAAGGGCAGGCATTCCCGACTTTACGCCTCTTTGTACTGACAGCATTCTGATGGCATCACCCGCTCATCCGCTTTCGCGCCCGTTTCCGCCAAAGAAAGACAGGTTTAATGAATACTGATCAAGATTTAATGGACATCCGTTATACCGGCGAGAAAGGCCCTTTGTTCGGCCTCGCCCTGAAAACCGGCCTGCTGACTATCGTCACACTGGGCATCTACCGATTCTGGCAAAAGACCCGCATTCGCAAATACATCTGGTCCTCGGTCAATGCCGGGGGCGATACGTTCGAATACACTGGCACCGGGATCGAGAAATTCCTGGGCTTTCTCGTCGCCATCGTCTTTCTGGCGATCTACGTCGGCATCATTCAGATGGTGCTTTTCTATGCCGGGCTGAACATCATGGTCGATCCGGAAACCGCCTCGCCGCAGGAGGCCATCGCCCAGGTCGCGGCGATCTACATCACCTTCTTCGCGGTGCTGCCCTTCATCCTCTACGCCATGTACCGCGCGCGCCGCTACAAGATGGCCCGCACCCGCTGGAGGGGTATCCGCTTCGGCATGGAAAAAGGCGCCTGGGGCTACGTTCTGCGCGCCATCGGCTATGGTTTCCTGGCCGCGATCACGCTGGGCATCCTGCTGCCGCTGCAGACCTTCAAGCTGGAAAAATACATGGCCGACCGCAGCTATTACGGCAGCGCACGGTTTACCCAGGAAGGCAAGTGGAGCGACCTCTACAAGGCCATGACGCATATCCTGATCGCCATCGGCATTGTCGTCGTCAGCGCCATCGCCATGGCCGGTGCCGCCGCCAGTGAGGCGGTCGGGCTGGCGGTGCTGGGCGGCATCGGCATCTTTGTCGGCTACATCTGGTTCTTCTTCGGCTCGGTCCACTACAGCGTGCAGAGCTTTGGCTACCTCAGCCGCAACAAGCTGCTGGGTGACGAGATCCGGTTCAACGCCCAGCCGCGCACCGGCTTTGTCATCAAGACCTACATCCTCGGCGGGCTGCTGCTCAGCCTCTTGGCCTCGGTGGCCTTCGGGATCGTCGGCGCCCTGGCGACCGGGTTCATCCCGCTGATGCAGGGGGCCTCCGGCGCGACCGTTGCGCTCTTTGGTGTGATCATGGCGGTTGGCTACATCGTCGCGCTGGTGGTTGTGCAGGCTCTTGCCATGATCCTGATCACCCAGCCGATCCTGGGCCACTACATCGAGACGCTGCAGATCCGGAACGCCGGCGCGCTCAACCGCATCGCCCAGCGCGAGGCCGAAACCGGCGTCGATGCCGAAGGCTTTGCCGATGCTCTCGACGTGGGTGGCGCGATCTGATGCAAAAGACCGAGGCGCAGTTCTTTGATGGCCTCACGGCAGGGCGGCATGATGTTCATGTCGCCCTTTCCGATGACCGGCAGGCCATGATCATCACGGGTGAGACCCTGCCCGAAACCCTGCGCTGGCCTCTGATGGACCTGCGTGCGCTCAGCGACACCGGCCACACCGACCGGCTGACCCTGACGCGCCACGCGGAAACCGAAGACGAGGCGCCGCGCGACCCGGCGCGGCTGATCCTTCTGGACCCTGAACTGATCGCCTGGATGCACCGCACCCGCCCCGGCCTGTTCCGCGCCGACATGCACAAGGGCACCTGGCGCAAGATCGGGATCTACACCGGCGGCGCGGTGGCGGCAGCCGGGCTGATGCTGTTCGTGATCCTGCCCGCGATGGCCAACACGCTGGCCCGGATCATCCCCGTCGAACGCGAAATCGCCTTTGGCAAGGTCGTGGTCCGCCAGATGGAACGCGTGCTGGGCAGCGGCAGCGGTTCGCTGCGCTGTACCGATCCGGCGGGGGTCGCCGCGTTGGACAAGATGGTGACGCGCCTGACCCGGAACCGCGAGATGCAATACCAGATCAGCAGCCAGGTCTTTGACCACGGCATGGTCAACGCCTTTGCCGCCCCCGGTGGACAGGTTGTCGTCCTGCGCGGGCTGCTGGAGGCGGCAGAAAGCCCCGAGGAGGTCGCCGGGGTTCTGGCGCATGAGATTGGCCACGTCGAATCGCGCGATGCCACGCGGCACGCGCTGCGCACTGCCGGGTCGGCGGGCCTGCTGACCATGATCATCGGCGATTTCTCCGGCGGTGCTGCCATCGCGCTGGTGGGCGAACAGCTGATGACTGCCGCCTATACGCGTGAGGCCGAAGCCGCCGCCGACCTGTTTGCGCTGGACATGCTGCAAGGGGCCGAGGTGAGCGCGGACGGCTTTGCCCGTTTCTTCGACGAGCTGGACGACATGCAAGGCATTGAAATCCCGGCCTACCTGTCGACCCACCCGATCACCTCGGACCGGGCGGACCAGGCGCGGAATTTCGCACGGGAGCAAAGCGGAACCCGCCCTATCCTCACCGCTTCCGAATGGCGCGCACTGCAGAACATCTGTCGATAGGGCCTGAAAAAGGGGGGCTTTCGGGGCCTTCTACGCCCGGGAAGCAATCTTGAAAATCAACGGTCTTCTCATTGCAGAACGGCGCGGACCCGCCCGCCAACGCCGGGAAATTCATTCGATTTTTCGAAGCTTTGACGCCGCAAGCAGTCAGACAGATCTGCGAATCCCTGCGCGCGCCGATGCAATTGCCGCCAAAGGCAAAGCACTGGCACCTAGGGGAGCGCCCGGATTTTATTGGATTCGATGGTATACCGGAAAACGTCTCGTCATGGCGACGCGTATTGACGGTAACGCGACGATTTTTCGCTGTTTCCTCAGGTCCCGGCAGGCTACACCACGCGACGAGGAAGTCTCGCGGGCCCGCCCGCGGCAATGGTAGACCTGAGGAGAGACACGCAGATGAAGGTCATTGTGCCCGTCAAGCGCGTGATCGACTACAACGTGAAAGTCCGCGTCAAGGCGGACGGATCGGGTGTCGATCTGGCGAACGTGAAGATGTCGATGAACCCCTTCGACGAGATCGCCGTGGAAGAGGCGATCCGGCTGAAGGAAGCCGGCAAGGCGGACGAGGTCATCGCCGTCTCGATCGGCGTCAAGCAGAGCCAGGAAACCCTGCGCACCGCGCTGGCCATGGGCGCCGACCGCGCCATCCTGGTTGTCGCTGCCGATGACGTGCATACCGACATCGAGCCGCTGGCCGTTGCCAAGATCCTGGCCGCCATCATCAAGGAAGAAGAGCCGGGTCTTGTCCTGTGCGGCAAGCAGGCCATCGACAATGACCTGGGCGCCACCGGCCAGATGCTGAGCGCGCTGCTGGGCTGGTCGCAGGCCATGTACGCCAACAAGGTGGACGTCGAGGGCGATTCCGCTGTCGTCACCCGTGAAGTCGATGGCGGTCTGCAGACCGTCAAGGTCAAGATGCCGACCATCATCTCGACCGACCTGCGCCTGAACGAACCGCGCTATGCCTCGCTGCCGAACATCATGAAGGCGAAGAAGAAGCCGCTGGATGAGAAGACCGCCGAGGACTACGGCGTCGATGTCAGCCCGCGCCTCGAAATCGTCTCGACCGGCGAACCGGCGGCCCGCGCGGCCGGCGAGATCGTCCCGGACGTCGATACGCTTGTCGCCAAGCTGAAAGAAAAGGGGATCGTGTGATGGCCGTTCTGCTGATTGCCGAGATCAACGACGGCGCGCTGGCGATGGACGCCACCGCGAAGGCCGTCAGCGCCGCCAAGGCGCTGGGTGACGTGACCGTCCTGGCCGCCGGCGCCTCTGCCAAGGCTGCTGCCGACGAGGCCGCCACCATCGAAGGCGTGTCCAAGGTCCTGGTGGCCGAGGATGACCTTTATGGTCACCGCCTGGCAGAGCCGGTTGCCGCGCTCATCGCCTCGCTGGCCGGCGACTATAGCCACGTTGTGGCGCCCGCCACCACCGACGCCAAGAACATCCTGCCGCGCGTGGCCGCGCTGCTGGACGTGATGGTGCTGACCGATGTGACCGAGGTCGTGGACGCCGACACCTTTGTCCGCCCGATCTACGCGGGCAACGCGATGCAGACGGTGAAATCCAAGGACGCGACCAAGGTCATCACCTTCCGGACCTCGACCTTTGACGCGGCCGCCACCGGCGGCTCCGCTTCGGTCGAGACGATTGCCGCAGGCGACAACCCCGGCCTGTCGGAATGGGTCGAGGACAAGGTTGCCGAGAGCGACCGTCCCGAGCTGACCTCGGCCGGTGTCGTGGTTTCCGGCGGCCGTGGTGTCGGATCGCAGGAAGACTTTGCCATCATCGAAAAGCTGGCCGACAAGCTGGGGGCTGCCGTGGGCGCCTCCCGTGCCGCCGTCGACTCGGGCTTTGCCCCGAACGACTGGCAGGTTGGCCAGACCGGCAAGGTTGTCGCGCCGGACCTTTACGTTGCCGTCGGCATCTCGGGCGCGATCCAGCACCTGGCCGGCATGAAGGACTCGAAGGTCATCGTCGCGATCAACAAGGACGAAGAGGCCCCGATCTTCCAGGTCGCGGACTACGGCCTTGTTGCCGACCTGTTCGAGGCCGTTCCGGCCTTGACCGAAAAGCTGTAATCCGGCGGGGGCGCACCGCCCCCATCCCGCGAACACCATCAAGGCCCGCCCGAAAGGCGGGCCTTTTTCATGTCAGCGCCGCACCATCGCGCGCAACACCGGCGTCAGCGCCTCTCCCGCCTCCTCGTGGGCGAGCGGCCCCATGAGTTCGGCGGCGGCGCAGGATTCGAAATCTCCGAACACCATGCCACGCGTGCCCTCGGTCAGGGCCGTGCCAGAGGCTGTGACCTCGACCACCTCGCTGACCCTGGGGCGCAGCGTCTCGATCATGTCCCGGGTCACAAACAGCGGGTCGCCATCCAGCCGCCAGGGCAATTCGGACGGCACCGGATGGTCGGCGAACCACAGCAGCACCGTGTCCCCCCGCAGTTGCGCAAGCAGTTGTTTCATGCGGGAGGTCCAGGCCATGCGCAGCTCTGACTGGACCTCGGCAAACCGGTCGCTGGAGACATCGGCCAGCCGCCCCAGCATGTGCCGGACAAAGTGAAACTCTGTAAAATCGATCTCAGGATACAGCGCCTGCAGCGTTTCGGAGGCCCGCAGGAAACGGTCATTACGACGCGGATGCACCGTGTAGAATCGGTTCGACAGGTTCTGTGCCCCCATCACCTGGACGACCCTGACCGCGGCCCCGCTGGCAAGGTCCAGCACACCGGGATCGTTCAGGTACAGGTCCACCCCGGCGTTGACCACGCCAAAATTCACGCATGCCAGCTTGATCCGTTGCTCCAGAAGCGCCGGAAAAGGCTGCTCGATGAACCGCCCGTAGGTTTCCGTTCCTCCCAGGAAGGCAAAATAAAGCCCGTCGAGCTGCCGGCGCGGCCCGCGAAACAGGACGCGTGATGTGCCGTATCGGCACGGATAGTATTCCAGGGTCGCATGGCCCCCGCCATGTGCAGACATTTTCCCACCTCATTTTTCACCCACAGGAGAGAATCGGGCAAAGCCCTTGCCATTTTGCTAATGCGACAATGCGAGACGAATCCGACGCTCTTGCAGCCCCGCCAAAGCCGGGTCATGGTGGCCGCGGCAAAAGGGGATCGGGTCATGGAAATCAAGTCTATCGGGGTCGTCGGCGCGGGGCAGATGGGCAACGGGATTGCCCATGTCATGGCGCTGGCAGGCTACGAGGTACGCCTCAACGACATCAGCCAGGAGGCGCTGGACAAGGCCGTTGCCACCATCGGCAAGAACCTTGACCGGCAGGTCAGCCGTGAGAAGATCTCGGCCGAGGAGCGCGACCGGACAATGGCGCGCATCCGCACCACGTTGCAGCTGCCGGAGATCGCCCAGACCGACCTTGTGATCGAGGCGGCGACCGAGCGCGAAGAGGTCAAGGACAAGATCTTTGCCGCGCTGCTGCCCCACCTCAAGCCCGAGACCATCCTGACCTCGAACACCTCGTCGATCTCGATCACCCGGCTGGCCAGCCGCACGGATCGCCCCGAGAAATTCATGGGGTTCCACTTCATGAATCCGGTGCCGGTGATGAAGCTGGTGGAACTGATCCGCGGCATCGCGACCGACCACGACACCTACACGGCCTGCCTGGGCGTGGTCGAGAAACTGGACAAGACCGCCGCCAGCGCCGAGGATTTCCCCGCCTTCATCGTCAACCGCATCCTGATCCCGATGATCAACGAGGCCTGCTACACCCTGTACGAGGGCGTCGGCAACGTGCGCTCGATCGACATGGCGATGAAGCTGGGCGCCAACCACCCGATGGGGCCGCTGGAACTGGCGGATTTCATCGGGCTGGACACCTGCCTTGCGATCATGAACGTGCTGCACGACGGGCTGGCGGATACGAAATACCGCCCCTGCCCGCTGCTGACAAAATACGTCGAGGCCGGCTGGCTGGGCCGCAAGGCCGGGCGCGGGTTCTACGACTACCGCGGCGACGAACCGGTGCCGACACGCTGAACCGTCTTCAGACCAAAAAAGTTGCATTTTCGGGGCGTCGTTATACGGTGAATTGAAACGTCGCGACGGGACTGTTCATGGTCAACGGGCCGCTCCACCACCCGAATTGGGCCGTTCAACTGGCGTCCTATCTCGATGCGCGTGGCGTCCGAACAGTGCCGTTGCTCGCAAAGGCGGGCTTTCCCCAGCCGACGGCGATAGACACCGAAATCGCGGTTCCGTTCGAGTGGATCGCCGGTTTCTTCGAGCTTTCTGCAGAGGCCACGGGCGACGACCTGCTTGGCTTCCGTTTCGGAACCGCCATCGACGTGCGGGATGCCGGGCTGATCGCCTTTCTGGGGGTCTATGCCGAAACCATGCACGAAGGCATCGTCAACACGGCGCAGTTTTCCAGCACCTTCGGCGATGCCATATCCTTCGATCTGTCCCGGCTCGATACCGAGGGGCGTCTTGGCTACGACTACCGTGTTCCGATCAGCGTCGAGACACGACAATACGTCGAGTGGTTCGCGTCAGGCTGTCTTCACGCCTATCGAATTGTCATGCAGAAACACATCCAATGCCGGGCCGTGCACTTTCGGCATCTGCGCGAACACGGCCTCGGCGAGATGCATCAGCATTTCGGATGCACGCCGCAGTTCGGCGCCCGGGAAAACGCGCTCTATTTCTCACAGGCGGACCTCGCCTCGCATATACCGAGCGCCGACGACAAGCTGCTGGGTTTCCTGCGACGCACTGCCGAAGACGTGCTGGACCGTCATCCGAGGAATGCGCCCACCCTTCAAACCGCCGTCGAACGCGCGCTCATGCGTCGCCTGCCCGAAGGCAAGGTCGCGTTGAACGACATCGCGGGCGATCTGGGGCTCAGCCCGCGGACGCTGTCCCGGCGGCTGCAGGACAACGGCCTGACCTATCGTGATGTCCTGAACGGGCTGCGAGAGGCCTTGGCGACCCGGTATCTGACCCGCAGCACGATATCGCAGACCCAGATCGCCTTCATGCTGGGGTTTTCCGATCAGGCCGCCTTTGTCACCGCCTATCGAGGATGGACAGGCCAGACCCCGGGTTCGGTGCGCCGCACGGCATCATGAAACCCGTTTGAAGGGGATTGGTTCGCGCAGCATCCCCTCCGGCTCTCCACGAAATCGGTAGCCCAGGCCGTACAGTGTTTCGATCGCTTCAAACTCGGGGTCCACTTCCCGGAGCTTCCGGCGAATCCGCTTGATATGGCTGTCGATGGTCCGTTCCTCGACAAAAATGCCATCCTCGTAGCTCATGGAGTGAAGTTGATCGCGCGAGCGGACGTGCATCGGCCGCTTGGCCAGCGCGTGCAACAACATGAACTCCGTCCGAGTCAGTGTGACCGGCGTGCCTTTCCAAGTCACGATATGACAGGTCGCATCCATTTCCAGCGGCCCGCGCCGCATCAAGCGTTTGTTCTCCGGCGAGTCGGGTCCCGACAACGTTGCACGACGCACCAGGGTGCGCATCTGCTCGAGCGCCAACTTGCTGTCCTGCTGAGGCGTCAACACCAGATCCGCACCGACCTTCAGCGCAAGAATGGTCACGGCGGCATCCTCCATCTCAGCGACGAGAACCAAGGGCACGGTGCTGAACATTCGCAGTTTCTGGATCACCATCAGGCCACCCCCAAGCACATCGGCAGTCTGGAGAACGACCAGCTCAGGCGCATCACGCCGGATCACGTTGAGTGCCATGTCCGCATCGGTCAGCACCGTAACGGCAAATTCATCGGGCGGCATCAACGCCTTCAAAAAAGCCACGCGCCGCCTGTCGCGCGTGACAAGCACCACCGAAGTCTTGTCGGCTTTGACCGGCTTCCCGGTAACGGTCTTGCTTACTTTGTTCATTTCCCAGGCCCACCATCGGCTAATGAAACGGACCGTTGCCAGAAGAACGGCAAACAGCCCAAGGACGGTCTGGTTATTGTCCATTTTCGGCCATGCTTATTGTGATCGAAGGACAAAGCCTTGCGGGAACGTGCCAACACACCCTCAAAATCGCCGCGTTCCCAGAGCAGGGCCCGCCGACGTAGATCTGGTCTGTTTCTGGAACGAATCTGATCGCGGGCGCCCAGAGCGCCTCAGCCCTCGCGCAGGCCCAGTGTCCGCTCACGCAGCCAGGCCACGAACTCGCGCTGGCCGCCGGTGAAGGCCTTGACGTCCTCGGGGGTGATCGGCTCTCCGACGACGGGTTTCTGCGGGCGTTTGCAGGCGTGCACCACCTCGTGGATCAAGAGCCCCTGGCGGATCGTGGCGGAGAGCTTGTTGGCGATCTGGTAAGCGCGGCTGTTCTGTCCCGGAAAGAAGATCGGCACGACGGTCGCCCCCGACCGTTGAATCATCTTGGCGGTAAAGGGATTCCAGCCCGCCTCTTGCGCCGTGCCGAACCAGGTTTCGGACGAGGCCACGACGCCGGAGGGGAACAGGACGATGACGCCCCCGTTCTTGAGGTGCTCCATCGCCCGCGCCCGCATTTCAAGGCTCTGCTCGCGCGCGTCTTCCTCATGCGGGAAGGGCACCGGGATCATGAACGGCTCGACCTCCTTGACGCCGGTCAGCAACGAGCGCGTCAGGATCTTGTAATCGGTGCGGACCCGGCCGATCAGTTCGGCCAGGACCATCCCGTCAACCAGCCCGTGGGGGTGGTTGGCCACAATGATCACCGGGCCGTCCTTGGGGATCCGGGCGATCTGTTCGGCCGGGGTCATGAGGTCGATCCCCATGATGCCCAGCGCCTGGCTCCAGAACGCCTGCCCCTCGACAGGACCCATGCGTTCGAACCGCCGCACCATGCGCAGCAGGGGGATCTTGCCCGTCAGCCATTCCAGCGTCCGGATCGTGTTCGCCTTCCACGGGTTGGTAAACGTGTTGGCGTAACTGACCTGACGCTTGTCATAGGGTGCAGGATTTCTGGACACGCTCCGCCCCCTCAGGGATGTCGATTGGGTGCTTTCGACCATGCGCCTGCTACTGTCCCGTATTGCACGTCAGCGCCTGACACCGGCGCTAACAGTCTTCCCCGAAACGGTCGGCCACCAAGGCCTCAACCGCATCGGCCAGCGCCTCGGCGTCCGGCCCCGAGATCTGGACTTCAATAGTGCTTCCTTTCGCGGCTGCCAACATCAAAAGCCCCATGATACTGTCTCCGCTGGCGGACATCCCGTCGCGGCTGACCTCGGCCATCGCGTCGAATCCCTCGACCACCTCGACCAGTTTGGCAGAGGCGCGGGCGTGCAGGCCCTTCTCGTTGACGATCTTCAGCGCGCGGTGAACGGAGTTGGTCATGGAAACCCGGCTTTCTCGTGACGGATCAATAGGTTCAAGCTGAATCGGCCGGAATGTTCTGGCTGTCAATGTACTTCCGACCGGCTTCAAGGGCATGACGTACCGCTTCTGGCACGGTCAGGTGACGACTTTTGGTCAGCTTGATCAACATCGGCAGATTCGCGCCGTATAGAATACGGCGATTGTCGGGGCGGCAGGCGTTCAGCGACAGATTCGAAGGCGAGCCGCCGAACATGTCGGTGACGATCACCACGCCGCCCCCACTGTCCACCGCATCGGCGGCGGCGCAGATTTCGGCCTGCTTGTCGGCACGGTTGGCATCCGCCTCGATGGAAATCGCCAGCATCGCCGGTTGAGGGCCGACCACATGTTCGACCGCCGCGAGGTACTCACGGGCCAGTCCGCCATGCGCGACGATCACGATACCGATCACCGGGACACCTTTCCAACCATGCCGACGACGCGTTCGGAAACGGGCGTTCCGCCGCTCCGTTCCAGTTCGCGGTGCCTAATTGACACCCGCCAGCCTTCCTGCGCAAGAGCTGCCGAGACGTTTTCCGTCACGGCAACCGACCGATGCTGCCCGCCGGTACAGCCAAAACCGATGGCGAAATGCGCCTTGCCCTCTGCCACCACCGCCGGCAGCATCAAAAGGATGAGACCGGTCAGCCGATCCAGGAAATCCTCGTAGCGGGGATCACCCGCCACGAAGGCGGCGACCTGCGGATCCAGCCCGGTCAAGGCGCGCAATTCCGGCTCCCAATGCGGATTACGCAGAAACCGGCAGTCGAACACCACGTCCAGCCCCTGCGGCAGCCCGCGCTTGTAAGAAAAGCTTTGCACCGAAACGGCGGTGCCCTGCCCCGTCACCTCGCCGAACCAGCCTTCCAGTTCCGCCCGCAGGTCGTGCACAGACAGTTCCGATGTGTCGATCAGGATATCCGCCCGCGAGCGTACGTCGGTCAGCAGGGCCTTTTCGCGCACCACGCCGTCTACCGGCATCTCGTCCGGGGCCATCGGGTGACGGCGGCGGGTTTCGGAATAGCGCCGTACCAGGACCTCGTCGGTGCAGTCGACATACAGCAGATCGACAGGGGCAGGCATCTGTTCCGTCAGGATTTCATAGAGCTGCAACAGCCCCTCTGCGCTGAAATCGCGGTTCCGCACGTCGATGCCCAGCGCCAGGGGGCGCGCGGGAGGCATGTTACGATCAACCAGCCGTGGCACCAGGCTGAGCGGAATGTTGTCGATGGCTTCGAACCCAAGATCCTCAAGCACGTTGATCGCGCTTGACCGCCCGGCACCCGAAGGGCCGGTGACAAAGACGATGCGCGCGCTGCCTGTTTCCTTTTGGTCCATCTCTACTCTCGCCGTCCCGACTTGAGATAGTGAACGAGTCCTGCGGGGAAATATTCAGACGCGGAATTGTGAAGCAATGGCACATCCATCCCCAGCAGCCGGGTGGACCGGTTAGGCGGCAAGCGATGCCTTTCGGCCACATTCAGGTCCAGAACGGCGACCAGGGGAATGCCGGTCACATGGGGCGCATGCAGCAGACCGATCGCGCGCGCCTCAATCATCCCCGCCAGCGCGCGAGGTACGGAAAGGATCAGGTGCGCGCCCTGCCGGGTGACGATGGTCCGGTCATCGGCGATCAGCTGCGCGCCCCGCGCCATCAGTTCCAGCGCAAGACCCGATTTGCCACTGCCGGAAGCGCCGCGGATCATCAGGCCCCGGCCCGCCACGGCAACCGAGGTGGCATGCAGAACCTCCCGCATGGGGCGGGGTCAGACCGGCAGGCCGACGACGAAGCGTGCGCCCAGCGGCTCCGAGGTCACATCGGCCTCGGTCGGGCGGATGTTCTCCGCCCAGATCACGCCGCCATGCGCCTCGATGATCTGCTTGGAAATGGCAAGGCCGAGGCCGGAGTTGTTGCCGAAATCCTGTTGCGGGCGCGAGGTGTAGAAGCGCTTGAATATCTTCTGCAGCGATTCCTCGGGGATGCCCGGGCCGGTGTCCTCGACCACCACCAGCACACGGTTGTCGCGGCGCCGCGCCCAGACGCGGATCGCGTCGCCGTCCTCGCAAAAAGAAATCGCGTTGGTGATGAGGTTGACAAAGACCTGCGCCAGGCGCGGTTCCAGCCCGGTGATCGTGACCGGCTTTTTCGGCAGGTCGGTGATGAACTCGATGCCCTTCTTGCGCGCATCCTCGCCCAGGAACTCGGTCAGGTTACCCAGCATTTCCAGCAGGTTGAACTCCTGCTCCTCTTCCTTGACCAGCTCGCTGTCCAACCGCGAGGCATTCGATATGTCGCTGACCAGCCGGTCCAGGCGGCGCACGTCATGTTCGATCACGTCCAAGAGCTTGACCCGGTGATCCTCTTTCTTGACCATCCGCAGGCTGCCCACGGCAGAGCGTAGCGACGCCAACGGGTTCTTGATCTCATGCGCCACGTCGGCGGCGAATTGTTCGTTCTGGTCGATCCGGTCGTAAAGCGCGCCGACCATGCCGCGCAATGCACCCGACAGGCGCCCGATCTCATCCGGGCGGGCGGTCAGGTCGGGGATGCGGATACGGCCCGGCGTGCGCGCCTTGCGGTTCCGATCGCGCCCGATCTCGGCCGCGTCGGCGAGGTCGGAAATCGGGTTGGAAATGGTCGAGGCGAGCACCAGGCTAAGACCGATCGAGACCAGCGTCGCGATCACGAACATCTGCAGCACACGCTCCCGTTCGGCGCTGACGGCGGCGTCGATCTCGGTCGCCGGAGAGACCAGCGCAATGGTCCCCACCAAGGCATCGCCCTGCCGGATCGGGGTCAGGGCAAAGAAGACGGTCGCCCCGTCTCCACCGCCGGATTCGACACGGGTCAGGGCCGGATCGCCGGATTCGATGGCGCGGCGCAGGCGATCCTCGAGGTCGAGCTCGGGTTCGGTTTCGAAATAGCTGAACAGGCCCGCGACACCGTCCCAGATCGTGTTCAGGAAATCCGAGATCAGGGTCGGCTTGTCCTCTTCGACCGGCGCGATGATCGGCGGCACGCTGCCCCGTGTCTCTCCGACCAGGAAACTGGCACTGTCGAAGACCATCAGGCGCACGCCGTCGCGCAGGTCGATCCCCTGAACCGTGCCCGCGACATCGATCCCGTCACCGGTGCCAAGGCTGACCGGTGCCCCGCGCGGCAATTGCGCCTCGAACACGTCGGCGACCAGTTCAACCTCGGCCTGCAGCGCGTTGACGCGCTGCACCGCCAGCGTATCGCGGGAGGAATTCAACCACAGAATCCCCGCGACCAGCACGTTGAGCGCAATCAGGTTGAACGTGATGATCTTGCGCGTCAGCGGCGAGCGGTTGAGCGTGAACAGCCCCCGCCGCGCGCGGCTGTCGCGCAATTCCTTTTCAACCGTGCTGTCGGGCGCGACCCAATCGTCGCCCAGCACGACGTCGGCGTCACGCCGCCCGCCTTGACGATCATCCTGCATCGGGAGCTGTTCGGCCAGGGCCATCCCTTACTCTTCGTTGTAGCGGTATCCGATACCGTAAAGCGTTTCGATGGCAGAGAAATCGGAATCGACCGTGCGCATCTTCTTGCGCAGACGCTTGATGTGGCTGTCGATGGTGCGGTCGTCGACATAGACTTGGTCGTCATAGGCGACATCCATCAGCTGATCCCGCGACTTCACGAAACCGGGGCGCTGCGCCAAGGCCTGCAGCAGCAGGAATTCCGTCACCGTCAGCGAGACGTCCCGGCCTCTCCAGCTGACGGCATGGCGCAGCGGGTCCATCGTCAGGCTGCCACGGGTCATCAGCTTGGTCTCTTCGGTGTCGCCCACGACGTCACCGGCCACGGCCTCCTGGCGGCGCAACAGCGCACGGATCCGCTCGACCAGCAGGCGCTGGCTGAAAGGCTTTTTCACATAATCGTCGGCGCCCATGCGCAGGCCCAGCACCTCGTCGATCTCGTCGTCCTTGGAGGTCAGGAAGATCACGGGCATCTTGGATTTCTGGCGCACGCGCTGCAGCAGGTCCATGCCGTCCATGCGCGGCATCTTGATGTCGAACACGGCCATGTCGGGCATCTTCTTGTTGAAGGCGTCAAGCGCCGCCTGGCCATCGTTGTAGGTCTCGACCTCGAACCCTTCTGCCTCAAGAGTCATCGACACGGACGTCAGGATATTCCTGTCGTCGTCCACAAGGGCGATCTTAGACATTTTGCTGTCCTTATACTGCTCTGGTTGCCTATTTTTTTTCGTACTATCGGCGATTTTCCGCTTTACAGCAATCCTTAACTGCGAATCGGGCACGCCGCCTGGGTCCATCCGACGCGAATTTGGAAAAGGAATGGCTAAAATGCCTCACCGGTTTGCGTCGCATTGATTGCAGTTCGGCAGCTGCCCGCCGTGGTATCGCTAAACCCGCGCTTGGTAGCGCAAACTGCGCTCTTGCGTCCTGTTCATGTCGAAAAGCGGCATGTTAAGAGGTCTGGCATCGGCGCTGTATGTCGCCGCATACAACTATTCTTGATCAGCGCGATCCACAGGAGCAAGGCAGATGACATTTGGACGGGTGAACCCTCAGTTCCGGCTTGAAGACCAGGGCATCGAAGGGCTCGGAAATGTCTATTACAACCTCATGGAGCCAGCGCTGATCGAAGCGGCGCTCAAACGGGGTGAGGGCACGCTGGGCAAAGGCGGCTCTTTCCTCGTGACCACCGGGACTTACACGGGCCGGTCACCCAAGGACAAATTCGTCGTCCGCACGCCCGCGGTCGAAGACAGCATCTGGTGGGAGAACAACCAGCCGATGGAGGCCGAGGCCTTTGACCGGCTGCACGCCGACATGCTGGAACACATGAAGGGCAAGGACTACTACGTCCAGGATCTGGTCGGCGGCGCCGACCCGGCCAATGCCATCGACGTGCGCATGGTCACAGAACTGGCCTGGCACGGTCTTTTCATCCGCCACATGCTGCGCCGTCCCGACCGCGAGGACCTGGACAGTTTCACCGCGGATTTCACCATCATCAACTGTCCGACCTTCAAGGCCGACCCGGAAAAGCACGGCTGCCGCACGGAAACGGTCATCGCGCTGAATTTCGACAAGAAGCTGATCCTGATCGGCAACACCGAATACGCCGGTGAGAACAAGAAGTCGGTCTTTACGCTGCTGAACTACATCCTGCCCGGCAAGGGCATCATGGCGATGCATTGTTCGGCCAACCACGCGCCGGGCAACCCGGTCGATACCGCCGTTTTCTTCGGCCTGTCGGGCACCGGCAAGACCACGCTGTCGGCTGATCCGTCGCGCGTGCTGATCGGCGACGACGAACACGGCTGGTCGGATCGCGGCACCTTCAATTTCGAAGGCGGCTGCTATGCCAAGACCATCAACCTGTCAGCCGAGGCCGAGCCGGAAATCTATGCCACGACCGAGAAATTCGGCACCGTGATCGAGAACATGGTCTTCGACCCCGAGACTTTTGATCTGGACTTCGAGGACGACAGCCTGACGGCCAACATGCGCTGCGCCTACCCGCTGCATTATATCTCGAACGCGTCGAAGACCGCCTTGGGCGGTCACCCCAAGAATATCATCATGCTGACTTGCGATGCCTTCGGCGTGCTGCCCCCGATCGCGCGGCTGACCCCGGCGCAGGCCATGTATCACTTCCTGTCGGGCTTCACCTCCAAGGTGGCAGGCACCGAGCGCGGCGTGACCGAGCCGGAACCCACCTTCTCGACCTGCTTCGGCGCGCCCTTCATGCCGCGCCGCCCCGAGGCCTACGGCAACCTGCTGCGTGACAAGATCGCCAAGCACGGCGCGACCTGCTGGCTGGTGAACACCGGCTGGACCGGCGGCGCCTATGGTACTGGCTCGCGGATGCCGATCAAGGCGACTCGTGGGCTGCTGCACGCCGCACTGGAGGGCAAGCTGGCCCAGGCCGAATTCCGCAAGGACCCGAACTTCGGCTTCGAGGTTCCGATCTCGGTCGAGGGCGTGCCGGAACTGCTGTTGGACCCGCGCAAGACCTGGGACGACAAAGCGGCCTATGACGCGCAGGCGGAAAAGCTGGTGCAGATGTTCGCCGACAACTTTGAGCAATATGTTCCCTACATCGACGACGACGTGAAAGCCGTCGCCATCGGTTGATCCGGTCGATCACCAGGAACAAGACGGTCAAAGCCCTCCGCATCGCGGGGGGCTTTTTCGTTTCCGGATCCCCGGGAAGATTGGCCATTGCGGTTGGAATCTTCACCGCCCTTCCAGCGCCCAACGTCTTCAAACTTGCGACAATGGCCTTTTGCACCTGTCTCAGTCGCCTGGGGCGCTCGCGGATCTTCGCCCGGTGAAACTGCGCCTTTGGCCAATGGCCGCGCACCTGTGCGTCCAAGTGTATTTCAAGTGGCAAGGCGGGTAGGCAAAACCTGCCCCTGCGCCTAACCTGAGGCCGTGCTAAACTGTGGTTCCAGTTTCCGGGAGATGACGACATGCACGCCAAACCGCTTGCCCCCCTGATTGCTGCCGCGCTGGTCGGGGGCCCCGCCCTGGCCGATGTCGGGGCCTTTGTCGAACCGCCTCTGACGCTCGAAGCCTTCGGCGTCATCTGCGAAGTCGAGCTTCAGGGCACGCGACCCGCGCCGGACACGTTGTCGGGTCTTCTGAACCTTGTCGACCAGGATCGCCCGATCGACGTCGAGACGGTGCAGGTGCCGGCCGAAATGGGGCTTAGCTTTGGCATCCGCGCCAGCCTGGCCCCCGGCGCTTCGGTGCCCGAGGTGACGATTGTCGTCACCCATCCACCGATGGGCCCGGAAGGGCGCACTGTCGAGCGCTGGGTGACGCCGATGAATTTCGGCGATGTCTCGCTGAACCTGTTCACCTTCGAACGGGACTATGAGCTGGTCGAAGGCGCCTGGATGTTCCAGGTCGAACAGGACGGCAAGGTGTTGCTGCAACAGCCATTCGAGGTCACGGCCCCGGGGACCGTTCCAACGGTTCAACAGGCCTGTTTCGCCGCCGGGGTCATCTCCTGACCCTGACCAGGGGGCGTAGGGCGGGGTTTACCCCGCCGCGCCCTTTGTCTTTCAGGCCGCCCGCAGCCCAAGGATCTCGCGCGCCTGCTGCCAGGTTGCGACCGGACGCTCGTATTTCTCGCACAGGTCCACGGCCCGCGTGACCAGCGCCGCGTTCGAGGGCGCCAGGGAGTCCTTGTCCCAGCGCACGTTGTCCTCAAGCCCGGTGCGCGTATGGCCCCCTGCCGCGATGGACCATTCGTTGACCTCGACCTGGTGACGCCCGATCCCCGCCGCGCACCATTCTGCCTCGGGCGCCAGCCGCTTGACCGTCTCGATGTAGTAATCGAACACGTTGCGGTCACAGGGCATCGCGTTCTTCACGCCCATGACGAACTGCACATAGAGTTTGCCCGGTATGCGCCCGTCGCGGTTCATCTCGGCAGCCTTGAAGATGTGGCTGAGGTCAAAGGCCTCGATCTCTGGCTTGATCTCGTAGGTGCGCATCTCGGAGGCCAGCCAGTCCACCAGGTCCGGCGGATTCTCGTAGACGCGGGTCGGAAAGTTGTTCGATCCCACCGACAGCGAGGCCATGTCGGGGCGCAGCGGCAGCATCCCGCCGCGCGTCTTTCCGGCGCCGGACCGTCCGCCGGTCGACAGCTGGATGATCATGCCGGGGCAGTGTTTCTTCAGCCCCTCGACCAGCCGTGCAAAACGTTCCGGGTCCGAGGTCGGCGTCTCGTCCTCCATCCGCACATGGGCATGGCAGATGCTGGCCCCGGCCTCAAAGGCGGCCTGGGTGCTTTCGACCTGCTCCTCGATGGTGATCGGCACCGCCGGGTTGTCCTTCTTGCGCGGGACAGAGCCTGTGATGGCCACACAGATGATACAGGGTTTGGTCATGACGGGCGCTCCCCTCGCTGGCGTCGTGTCGGGTGACGGCAGGATAATGCGTGTTGCGGACAGGAAAAAGCCGGGACGGTTACAACACCGCCCCGGCCCGGGTATCATTTCATACGTCGAAGAAGACGGTTTCGTCCTGGCCCTGAAGCTGGATGTCGAAACGATAGACGGTCTTGCCGTCTTTTTCGCTGCGCTTCGCCAGCAGCGTGGCGCGGCGGCGTTCCCATTCGATGATGTTCATCACCGGGTCCTCGGCGTTGGCCTCTGCCTCGTCGTCGAAATAGATCCGCGTGTTGAGGCCGAGGTTGATGCCGCGTGCCACCACCCACAGGTTGATATGCGGCGCCTGGATGCGGCCGTTGCGGCCCGGCGTCTTGCCCGGCTTGACCGTGTCGAACCCCCATTCGCCGGTGTCGAAATCGGTGATCACCCGGCCCCAGCCGCGAAATCCCTCCTCGACCGCGCCGCCGCCTTCGGGGTGGGCGTAGTTGCCCTTGGAGTTGGCTTGCCAGGCCTCCAGCAGCACATCCTTGATCGGCGATCCCGTGCCGTCGATCACCAGGCCCTCGACCCGGATGCGTTCACCTTCGGCATTCGGCCCGGCGATGTCCCAGCCCAGTTCCCGTTCGTAGATGTCGAACCCCGCGGCGCCCGGCGCCAGCCCGATGTGGACGTAGGGCCCGGCCGTCTGCGAGGGCGTTTCCTTGAGGTAATTCAGCTTCTGGAGCATGGATCAGTTTCCTTCCAGACGGTTTTCGAACAGCGTCGAGCGACGCCCGCGCAGCACGATGTCGAACTTGTAGGCGATGGTATCCAGCGGAATGGTCGAATTCATGTCCAGCACCGCCACAAGACTGTCGATGGCCTCCTGGTTGGGGATGCTTTTCACGATCGGACAGAGCGGGATCAGCGGGTCCCCCTCGAAGTAGATCTGCGAAATCAGCCGCTGAACAAAGCCCGAACCGAAAACCGAGACGTGGATATGCGCCGGACGCCAGCTGTTGACGTAGTTGCGCCAGGGGTAGGCGCCGGGCTTGACCGTTCGGAAATAGTAATAGCCGTTCTCGTCGGTCAGGGTCCGCCCGCAACCGCCAAAGTTGGGGTCGATGGGCGCAAGATAGGTGTCCTTCTTGTGACGATAACGCCCACCCGCGTTGGCCTGCCAGATTTCGACCAGCGTGTTGGGCACGGGCCGCGCGTTTTCGTCCAGAACCCGGCCGTGCAGGATGATCCGCTCGCCAATCGCGCTTTCGCCGGCCGTGGCGTAGTTGTGGATCAGGTCGCGGTCCATCGGGTCGATGTCGTTGTGACCGAAGACCGGGCCGGTGATCTCACCGACAGAGTTCTGCAGGCTGATGAGCGAATACTGCGGCGAGCGCGCGACGCTCGTCTTGTATTCCTTGACGTAGGCGGGCGGGTGCCAGTCCCGGTCCCGCTGGTAGAATTCGCCTTGATCGGGCATGTCGGTCTCTCCTCACTTGTCCCCGGACTGCGCGTTTGCCTGCCCTGTCTCAGGGCCGTCCATCTCGGCATAGGTCTGCTTTGCCAGTTTCAGCGCGTGGTTGGCGCGTGGCACACCGGCATAGATCGCGACGTGCTGAAACGCTTCCAATACATCCGCCTTGCTGGCGCCCGTCCGGGCGGTGGCGCGGATGTGCATCGGGATCTCGTCGAAATTGCCCAGCGCGGCCAGCAGTGCCAGCGTCAGCATCGAACGCTCACGGTCGCTGATCCCGTCAGAGGCCCAGACAGTCCCCCAGGCGCCTTCGGTGATCAGGGTCTGGAACGCCTCGTCAAAAGGTGTCTTGGCCGCCTCGGCGCGATCGACATGGGCATCGCCAAGAACGCGGCGGCGCACCTTCATGCCAGCGTCGTATCGGTTGGTCATGCGGTCCTCCGTTCGGGCCGGGCCCGGGTTCGCGTTGACACCCCGGCCATCAGTAGGGCAGCCCGATGTAGTTCTGCGCCAGCACAGATTGCGCGTCGCGATTGGAGCGCAGGAACTCGATGTCGGCAAGCTGGATCTTCAGATCGAATTCGTTCTGATCGGGGAAGCGATGCAGCAGCGTCGTCATCCACCAGCTGAAACGCTCGGCCTTCCAGATCCGGGCCAGTGCCTTTTCCGAGTATGTGTCGATGCCCTCGCTGTCGCCGGTCTGATAGTATTGCACCAGCCCGTTATAGAGGTAGTGAATGTCGCTGGCGGCGGTGTTCAGCCCCTTGGCGCCGGTCGGCGGCACGATGTGTGCCGCGTCGCCACAGAGGAAGAGCCGCCCCCAGCGCATCGGTTCTGTCACGAAGGACCGCAGAGGCGCGATGCTCTTTTCGATCGACGGGCCGGTCACAAGCGCCTCTGCCGCCTCGGTCGGAATGCGGCGCTTGAGCTCTTCCCAGAAGGCGTCGTCGGTCCAGTCATCCGGGCTGTCCGACAGCGAACACTGGATGTAATAGCGGCTGAGGTTCTCATTGCGCATGGAACAGAGGGCGAAACCACGCTCGGAACTGGCATAGATCAGCTCCTCGTTCACCGGCGGGGTTTCCGACAGGATGCCCAGCCAGCCGAAAGGATAGAGTTTCTCATATTCCTTGCGCACGGTCAGCGGGATGGTCTGGCGGCTGACGCCGTGGAACCCGTCGCAGCCGGCAACGAAATCGCAGTCGATGCGCGCCTCGGCCCCGTCCACTTCGTAGGTGACATAGGGGGCGTCGCCGTCGGCATCCTTGATCTGTACGTTTTCGACGTTGAAGACGATCTTGCCGTCCGCCTTTTCCCGCGCCTCGTAGAGGTCGCGCGTCACCTCCGTCTGACCGTAGACGACGACGTGGCTGCCGGTCAGCTCCTTGAAGTTGATGCCGAACTGCTCTTCCCCGTAGGAGATGATCGTGCCGTCATGCACGAAACACTCACGGTCCATGCGTTCACCCACGCCGGCCTCGTGCATCAGGTCGACCATCCCGGTTTCCAGGATGCCCGCGCGGATGCGGCCCAGGACATAGTCCTTGGTCTTGCGTTCCAGAACGACGCTGTCGATGCCTTTCTTGTGCAGCAATTGGCTGAGCAGCAGGCCCGACGGGCCGCCACCGATAATGCAGACTTGGGTACGCATGATGTCCTCCGCTTTGACGCAAGACTAGAATGAACCTGTGCGCTATGTAAAATGACGCTTTCAGCCGGATACTTATCAAAAAGGGAAAGTGAAATGCTGGACCGCCGGATCAAACTGCGCCACCTCGAGACGGTGACAGCGATTGCGCGTCAGGGCAGCCTCAAGGGCGCCTGTGCAGAGCTGAACCTGACCCAGCCCGCCCTGTCGAAGACCCTGAAGGAACTTGAAGAGATCCTGGGCGCCGCCTTGATGACCCGGGACCGTGGCGGCGTGCGGCTGACCCCCGAGGGCGAGGTGTTCCTGGAGTTCGCGGGACAGAGCCTCGCCGCGCTGAGGCGCGGGGTGTCCGGTGTGACCGAGTTGCGCGAAGGCGGCGCCGAGGTGCTGCGCGTGGGCGCCCTGCCCTCGGTTGCAGTGCGCCTGATGCCGCGTGTCGTGGCACGGTTCCGCGCGCTGTCGCCCTCGACCCGGCTGGTGCTGCGCGACGGGGCGCACGGCGCATTGACGCGCGACCTGCAATCCGGCGCGCTGGATCTGGTGATCGGGCGCATGGGCGCGCCGGACAGCATGGCCGGGGTCAGTTTCACGCAGCTTTACCAGGAAGGCGTCGTCTGTGTCGTGCGCAGCCAGCACCCCCTGCTGGCCCGCCCCGCGCTGGCGCCGCAGGACCTGGCGAACTGGCCCGTGCTCTACCCGCCCGAAGGCGCCGCAATCCGGCCGCTGGTGGATCGCTGGTGCCTGGCGCAGGGGCTTGCCCCTTTCCGTGACAGGATCGACTGCGTTTCCGGTGCCTTCGGGCGGCGGTTCCTGCGGCAGTCGGACATGCTCTGGTTCATTTCCGAAGGCGTCGTGGCGCCGGAAATCGACGATGGCGCCCTTGCTGCGCTGCCGCTGGACCTGGGATTGACCGCCGGTCCCGTGGGCCTGATGACGCGGCCCGACAGTGCCGCCTCACGCTCGCGCCAGTTGTTCGAACGCGCACTCAGACACGAAGCGGAGTCTTTACCCATATCGTGACGCCGAATCGAACTCGTCCACAACTTAATGCGGTAATCATCAAAATATCGCTTTACACACCCCTATTTGGACAGGCACCATATCTGGTAAGGGCGCGGGGATAGCCCGCAGACCCTAGAGCAGGCAGCAAGTGCTGGGGGTGAATCACCAGCTTCGGCGCTATAATCAAAGGGGTGTCCTTATGGCCCTGTCCGAGCAGTATCTCAACGACGAATTGCATCCGATCGACCTTGTCGAGCATATCGCCGAGTTCAACGATTGGGATTTCGACCGCATCGCGGACGACCAGATCGCGATGGCGGTCGAAGGTCAGTGGCGCACCTACTCGATCACCCTGGCCTGGTCTGCCTTCGACGAAACCCTGCGGATGATCTGCACCTTCGAGATGGAACCGCCAGAGGCGCGGCTGCCAGAGCTATACGAAGGGCTGAACCTGATCAACGACCAGTGCTGGGCCGGTGCCTTCAGCTATTGGCCCGAGAACAAGCTGATGGTCTACAAGTACGGGCTGGTCCTGGCCGGTGGAAACGTCGCCAGCGCCGAGCAGATCGACACGATGATCGGCGCCGCCGTCATGAGTTCGGAACGCTATTACCCGGCGTTCCAGCTGATGGTCTGGACCGACAAGAGTGCCCGGGACTCCATGCAGGTCGCCATTGCCGAGGCTTACGGGCGGGCCTGACGGCCCGATGGGGGCTCTGCCCCCGCCTCCCTTCGGTCGCCTCCCCCGGAGGTACTTGGACCAGGAAGAAACATCAGGGGCGGCGCAATTGCGGCGCCCTTTTTCGTTTCACCCGGGATTTCCCTTGAGTTGAATCAGGGGCGCGGCAATTCTGCCGACACAAGAAAACCCCAGGGAGGAAAATCCATGCAAACCCGCCTTTCGGCGCTGGCTATCCTATTGGCCGGGTCCAGCCCGGCCCTGGCCCAGCAGGACGCCGCATCCTGTGCCGCGTTGCGCGACACGGTCCTGAGCGCCGCTCATGTCCAGACCGCCCGCGTGGTCGAGGTCGAAGGCCTGCCTGCCTATTGCGAGGTGCGCGCCACCGCCCTGCCCGCGATCAACATCGAGGTGCGCCTGCCGCTGGATGGCTGGAACGGCAAGTATTACCAGGCCGGTTGCGGCGGCTTCTGCGGCATCCTTGGCCGGGCCGATGCCGGAGGCGGCTGGGTCAATGCCATGCGTCCGGGGCTGGAACGGAGCTATGCCACGGCTACCTCAGACAGCGGGCACCACGGGCTGTCGGTGGTCGACGCGGGCTGGGCGCAGGGCAATCCCCACGCGGAACGCGACTGGGGCTGGCGCTCGATCGGCGAAACCAACCGCGTGGCACAGGCGCTGATCGGGGCGTTTTACGGCAACGCCTCGGAACAGGCGATCTTTCAGGGCTGTTCGACCGGCGGGCGCATGGCCCATGTCGCCGCGCAACGCTACCCGGAGATGTTCGACGGCATCATCTCGGGCGCACCGGCGATGGATTACACCGGGTTGGTGGCCACCAAGATGGCCTTCCTGGTGCAGGCAAATACCGCGCCCGACGGCAGCCAAATCCTTGGCCCCGAGGAGGCCAAGCTGATCGGCGACGCGGTCTATGAACAGTGCGACGCGGTAGATGGGGCAGAAGACGGCTTTATCGCAGACCCGCGCGCGTGTGACGTCGATTACAGCAGCCTTGGCCTGACCAACCAGCAGATGGACACGCTGATGAAATGGCGCGAAGGGCCGCGCAATGCGGCTGGCGAGCAGCTGTATCCCGGTGGTATCCCCGAAGGCTCGGAACCCTTCTGGTGGCTCTGGCTGACCGGCAACGGCACGGGCGGCGGCAAGCTGGTGCCCGCCTTCGTCACCAATTTCGGGCGCTACATGGCCTTTCCTGTCGATCCCGGCCCGGAATGGACGCCACTGGATTTCGACATGGAGACTGATCCGGCCCGGCTGTCCACGATGGCCGCCGTCTACAACGGCGACAGCCCCGATCTGTCGAAATTCCGCGCGGCGGGCGGCAAGATGATCGTGTGGCACGGTTGGGCGGACAGCATCGTGACGCCCTACAAGACCGTGGACTGGTTTGAGAAGGCCGCCGAAGCCGCCGGGGGCGAGGACGTTCTGAAGGAAAACGTCGCGCTCTTCATGGTGCCGGGCGTCGATCACTGCGGCATCCTGCCCGGCCCGGACGGGATCAATGCCGCCAGCCTCGACCCTATGACCCCGCTTGAGGCCTGGTTAAACGAGGGCACCGCGCCTGTCTCGATCATGGCAGAGTGATCTTGTCCCTCTGTTCCGGCGGGCCTAGGGTCCGCCGGAACACGAGACTAGGGGGACGTGATGCAGGATACAGATCTCGCCCGGCGCGGGCTGGCGCTCTTGGGATGCGGCAAGATGGGATCGGCGATGCTGGCCGGCTGGCTGGCGCGCGGATTGCCCGCCGGATCGGTTCGGGTCCAGGACCCGAACCCCTCGGACTGGCTGCAGGCGCAGGGCGTGCACATCAACGAGGGCTTTGGCGACAGCCCCGCCGTCGTGCTGATCGCCGTCAAGCCGCAGATGATGGGCGAGGCGCTGCCCGCGCTGCAAACCCTGCCCAAGGGTGACACGCTGTTCGTCTCCGTCGCCGCCGGAACACCGATCACCACTTACGAGGCGCACCTGGGGGATGTCCCCATCGTGCGCGCCATGCCCAACACGCCCGCCGCCGTTGGCAAAGGCATTACCGCCATCATCGGAAATGCGCGGACCACGGACGCACACCTGAAGACCGCCGAGGATCTTCTTTCGGCGGTGGGAGAGGTCGTGCGGCTGGACAGCGAAAACCAGCTGGATGCCGTCACCGGCGTCAGCGGCTCCGGCCCGGCCTATGTCTTTCACATGATCGAATGCCTCGCCAAGGCCGGAGAGGCCGAGGGTCTGGCGCCCGAGCTGGCGATGGCCCTGGCCCGCGCCACGGTGGCGGGCGCGGGTGCTCTGGCGCAGGAAACAGGCGAAGACCCGGCGCAACTGCGCCGCAACGTGACCTCTCCGAACGGCACCACGCAGGCGGGCCTGGAGGTGCTGATGGACGAGGACAAGGGCCTGCCGCCCCTCATGCGTGCCACCGTTGCGGCGGCTGCGCGCCGGTCGAAGGAATTGGCCAATGGCTGACGAGATCACATTCGACGACTTTCTCAAGGTCGACATCCGGCTGGGCACGGTGATCCGCGCCGAACCCTTTCCCGAGGCCCGCAAACCGGCGATCAAGCTGTGGATCGATTTCGGCCCGGAGATCGGGGAAAGGAAAAGCTCGGCACAGATCACCGTGCATTACGAGCCCGAGAGCCTGATCGGCAAACAGGTCATGGCGGTGGTCAACTTCCCACCGCGCCAGATCGGGCCGATGCGGTCCGAGGTTCTGGTGCTGGGCGTGTCCGACCCGGACGGCGCCATCATTCTGATCGCTCCGGATCAGGCCGCGCCGAACGGGGCGCGGATGCATTAAAGCTCCGGTCCACTCGGGTCGGGCAGGATGCCTTTCGGCTCGCGCCGATGGAACAGCGGATCGCGGTCCTTGATATAGATCGAGATCAACCGCCCCGTCGGCCAGGCTGTCACCAACCCGACAACGCCAGCAACGGCAATCGCCGTCCAGCTGTACCAGTTGAAGGCGAAGAAGATGATCAGCAGCGTTCCTGCAATCCCGCTGCCGCTCATCATTGCGATGTATAGGGCAAGACGGTCCATAGCGGTTCTCCTTTCAATGTGAGAACGCAGACCTGCCCCGACGGGTTCCCTTGACCTCGTCCCCCGCTTGCGGTCCTGTCGAGAGCAGGAGGACGCGCCCATGACACAGCCAGCGATCACCGGCCACGGGGTTTTTACCCCGGATCAGAGCATTTCCAACGACGAGCTTGTCGCCGCCTTCAACGCCTATGTCGACCGATGGAACGCCGATCACGCGGGCCGCATCGCCGCCGGAGAGGTCGAGCCGCTGACCCATTCCAGTTCCGAGTTCATCCTCTCCGCCTCCGGCATCGAAAGCCGCTATGTGCTGGACAAGGACGGTGTGCTGGATCCTGACCGCATGTGCCCGCGCCTGCCTGTCCGCCCCGACGAGGCGCCGGGGATCATGGCGGAAATGGCGGTTGATGCCTGCACCAGGGCGCTGGAAATGGCGGATCGCGAGGGCGCAGAGGTCGACCTGGTGATCTGCGCCGCCTCGAACCACGAACGCGCCTACCCGGCGATTGCCATCGAGATCCAGCAGTTATTGGGCTGCGGCGGCTTTGCCTTCGACATGAACGTGGCCTGTTCCTCGGCCACATTCGGCATCCAGGCGGCTGCCGACATGATCCGCGCGGGCAGCGCGCGGCGGGCGCTGGTGGTGAACCCCGAGATCTGTTCCGGTCACCTCGAATGGCGCGACCGCGACTGCCATTTCATATTCGGCGACGTCTGCACGGCGGTTGTGATCGAACCGGCGGAAGAGGCCAGGGGCGACCACTGGCTGATCCACTCCACCCGCTGCGCCACGCAGTTTTCCAACAACATCCGCAACAATGCCGGGTTCCTGCGCCGCGCCCATGACCAGATGGAGGACCGCCGCGACATGCAGTTCATGCAGAACGGGCGCAAGGTCTTCAAGGAGGTGCTTCCGCTGGTGTCCTCGCACATCCTGGGCCACCTCTCCGATCACGGCTGGCAGGCGGATGACCTCACGCGGCTCTGGCTGCATCAGGCCAACAAGACGATGAACGATTTCATCGGGAAAAAGGTGCTGGGCCGCGTGCCCGAGGACGGCGAACAGCCCAACATCCTGCAGGACTATGCCAACACCTCTTCCGCCGGGTCGATCATCGCCTTTTCCAAGCACTCCGGCGACATGGGCAAGGGCGACAAGGGCGTGATCTGTTCCTTTGGGGCGGGTTATTCCGTTGGGTCGGTTCTGGTCGAACGGGCCTGATCGGCGGCGTCCTCCGCCTCTTCGGCCTCCAACGCGTCTTCCAGGGTCTCGGCCTCCTCCTCTCCGCCGGCCAGCGCCGCCGTTTCAGGGGTCAGGCCGCGCGCCGGGGCCGACATCTGGAACGCGCCCTTGTCCTCTTCCGCCACGGCCGCCCGCTGGGCGATGCGCAGCGCGGTGTAGAGGATCATCAGCACATGCGCCACGATGGTGGTCAGGAACAGCCCCGAGGCGCCCGCCGCCGACATGGCGACACCGGCGATCAGCGGCCCGGCGATATTGCCCAACCCGTAGACCATCAACAGTCCGCCCGACACCTGGATCGAGGTGCCCTCGGGCGCGTGGTCGTTCGCATGGGCCACGATGATCGGATACATCGCAAAGATCGCCGCGCCAAAGATGGACACAAGGACAAGGTTCATCATCTGATCCTGCGGCGCCAGCAGGATGAACCCGAGGTCCGCCGCCACCGCCAGCACGGCCACCACCAGCAGGACCTTGCGCCGGTCCATCCGGTCAGAGGCAAAGCCGATGGGCACCTGCGACAAGGCCCCCGCCAAGACAGGGATCGAGGCAAACAGCGCAAGCGCCCCCAGCGTCAGCCCCACCCGGTCAGCATAGACCGCCGACAGCGTGCCGAAAGAGCCGTTGGAAATCCCCACGAGAAAGACCGCCACCACCGCAACGGGTGAGTTGCGCCACAAGAGCGGCAGGTTCAGCCGCACCGAGGTCAGCGGCGCCGGGGATTCCGAGGTCGACAGCGCCGTGGGCACCAGCGCCAGGCTGTAGACGATGGCCGCCACGGCAAAGAACAGGAACCCGCTGGCATCGCCTGTCGCGATGGCCAGTTGCCCGGCGGTCGTCGCGCCAAGGTTCACCATCGTGTAGATGCCAAAGATCGTCCCACGCGACTGCGGCGAGGCCCGGTCCGACAGCCAGCTTTCGACGATCATCGCCGCCCCGGCAAAGCAGAACCCCGACACCGCGCGTACCGGAATCCAGAACTGGGGCGTGACCAGAAGCGCCTGCAACAGGATGGCGATGGCCGCAAAGGCGCACATGACACCGAAGGCGCGGATATGGCCGACCGATCCGACGATGCGCGGCACGTAGAAACAACCCGCGACATAGCCCACGGCCCAGCCGGTGCCCAAAAGCCCCAGTTCGGTCGCCCCAAATCCCTCGGCGGCGCCGCGCACCGGCAGGATCAGACCATGCATCCCGCCCGCAAAGAGCAACAGGCCGGACCCAAGCAAAAGGGCGCTGACGGGAAGAAGCTGGCGGATCATGGCGGCAGGTTAGTGGATCATGCGCAGGCTTCAAGAACGAAGGCGGGCACCCCCGGCCCGGACGATGCGCCGCAGCCCGCAGGCTTTCCAGCCGCGCCTTGCACCGCCTAGGATCCGATACCGTTCACGACCCGAGGATTTTCCCATGCGCCGCCTTGCCCTTGCCGCTGCCGCCCTGACCCTCTGGCCTCTTGGCCTCTTGGCCCAGGGTCTTGATCCGCAACTGGTCGCGCCGGGCATCTGGGCCATCGAAGGCCCTGCCGCGCAGCGCGATCCGCAGAACCTGGGCAACAATGCCACCTTTGGGCTGATCGAAACGCCCGAGGGCGCGGTGCTGGTCGATCCGGGCGGCAGCTGGAAAGGCGCCGAGGCGCTGCACGACGTCGTGCGCGGGCTGACGGATCGCCCCGTAACCCATGTCATCAACACCGGCGGACAAGATCACCGCTGGCTGGGCAACGGCTATTGGCAATCGCAGGGCGCGCAGGTGATCACCTCTGCCGCGGCCTTCGCCGACCAGAAGGATCGCGCCTCCCTGCAGATGACCATGCTCGACGCGCTGATCGGCAGCGACGGGCTGGAAGGGACGGAACCGGCGCAACCGGACGTGATCTTTGCCGCCTCGCATGAATTGACCCTCGGCGGCACGCGGATCGAGATCCACCATGTCGGCCCGGCGCATACCCCGGGCGACAGCCTTGTCTGGCTGCCCGAGGCGCGCATCGTCTTTACCGGCGACGTGGTCTACATCGGCCGCGTCCTTGGCGTGATGGAGTTTTCCGACAGCGCCCACTGGCTGGAGGCCTTCGCCGCGATCGAGGCACTGGAGCCGCTGCACCTGGTCCCCGGTCACGGCCCCGCAACGGATCTGGCCACCGCGCAACGCGACACCCGCGATTACCTGGCGAACCTGCGGGCACGCATCCGCGACCATATCGACTCCGGCGGGGACATTCTGGGCGCTGTCGATGTCGATCAGTCCGACTTTGCCTATCTCGACCAGTTCGACGCGCTTGCCCGGCGCAATGCGCAAACCGTCTTTGAACAGATGGAATGGGAGTGACCAGCACCGCGCGCCGTTAGCCCCCCTGCCCGGCCCGAACTGTAGGGGTACTGTCTAGACTGCCTCGTCTCCCATCGCGGCGCGCCAGTGCCGGCGGCACAGGCTGACGTAGGTCTCGTTTCCGCCGATCTGCACCTGGGCGCCGTCACGCAGCACCTCGCCCTCCGGTCCCTGGCGGATCACCATCGTCGCCTTGCGCCCGCAATGACAGATCGTGCGCACCTCTCGCATGACATCCGCGAGGGCAAGCAGGGCCGCCGATCCGGGAAAAAGCTCGCCACGGAAATCCACCCGCAGGCCATAGGCCATGATCGGCACGTCGAGGTCATCCACCACCCGCGCCAGTTGCCAGACCTGGTCGCGCGTCAGGAACTGTGCCTCGTCGATGAAGACGCAGGCGACCGCCCCCTTGTCCAGCCGCGCCGCGATCTTGGCAAAGAGATCCGTCCGGGGGCCGAAGGTGTCCGCCGGACGCGCCAACCCGATCCGCGAGCCGATCTGGCCCGCCCCGGCGCGATTGTCCACCGCGGCGGTCAGCAGATAGGTGTCCATCCCGCGTTCGTTGTAGTTGTGCGCCGCCTGCAACAGCAATGTCGACTTGCCGGCGTTCATCGTCGAGTAGTGAAAGTGCAGCTTGGCCATGCCGGGCGTCTTGCCCCAGCCCCGCAGGCAAAGCAAGCGCGGGCAGACGGCGTTTCAACCCATCGGACAAGACCATTACGTAAGGTCAACCAACGGTGCTGCCTTGACGCCCGGCGCGTTTGCGCATGACATGACAATACGGGGATAATAATGGGAATGGGTATTTTGTTGTCCCCGGGAAATTGGCCGGGGTGAAGGAGAGAAATGTCAGTAGTCGGACGGTATCTGAAGAAACATATTGAGGCACTGGTCAAGGACGTCGGGATAGAGGCAGCCTGCGCGCTGACCGGCAAATCCAAGGCGACCCTCGGCCGCTATTATTCCGACTATCCCGAACATGCCGACAGGTACATGCCCGTGGATGCCGTGGCCGCGCTGGAAGAGGCCGCCTCTTACCCCCATGTCACCGCCGCGCTGGCCGAGCTCAAGGGCATCCAGCTGCAATTCGACGACAACCGGCGCAACGCCAAATCCTCGGGCGGGGTCAATTCCGACGTGATCGCGCTGTCACAGCGCTTTGCCATGCTGATGGCCGAGTACAACCAGTCGATCGAGGACGGGGTGATCTCGGCCAACGAGGCCAAACGCCTGCTCAAGGAGGCGGTGGCGCTGCAAAAGGTCCTGATCGACATGAAGCTGCACCTTGAGGACGAAACGGTCTGAGACCTATGACCTTGGCCGGTCCGGATGAAATCCAGACTGGCCAAGGAGCAAAGACGGCGCGTCGTTGCAGATGAGTCAGACCAGGCGGCCCCAGAGATCGTATTCGCCGGTTTCGTCCACCTCGACGGTCACGATCTGGCCGGGCTGCAGATGGGCCGCGCCCTCGTCGATGAAGAGGTTCCCGTCGATCTCGGGGGCGTCGGCCTTGGTCCGGCAGGTGGCGATACCATCCTCGTCAACCTCGTCGACGATCACCTCTTGCCGCGTGCCCAGTTTCGCCGCCAGCTTGGCCTCGGAAATCGCCTGCGCCTTTTCCATGAACCGCGCCCAGCGTTCGGCCTTGACCTCTTCGGGGACGTGATCGGGCAGCGCATTGGCCCGCGCGCCGGCGACGTTCTCGTATTGAAAACATCCCACGCGGTCCAGCTGAGCCTCATCCATCCAGTCCAGCAGCGTCTGGAATTCTTCCTCGGTCTCGCCGGGATAACCGACGATAAAGGTCGAACGCAGCGTGATGTCCGGACAGATCGCGCGCCATGCGGCGATCTCATCCAGCGTGCGGGTGGCAGCGGCGGGCCGGGCCATGCGGCGCAGCGTGTCCGGGTGCGCGTGCTGGAACGGGATGTCGAGGTAGGGCAGCACCTTGCCCTCGGCCATGAGCGGGATCAGCTCACGCACGTAAGGGTAAGGGTAGACATAATGCATCCGCACCCAGGCGCCGAGCGACCCGAGGTCACGCGCCAAGTCCAGAAGCGGGAATTTCGTCTCGCGGTCCTTCCAATCGGTGCCATAGGCCGATGTGTCCTGGCTGATGACCAACAGTTCCTTCACCCCCGCCTCGACCAGCTTTTCCGCCTCACGCAGAACCGCGCGGTGCGGGCGGCTGACCAGCTTGCCGCGCATGTCGGGGATCACGCAGAACTTGCAGGCGTGATTGCAGCCTTCGGAGATCTTGAGATAGCTGAAATGGCGCGGGGTCAGGCTGACGCCGCTGGCGGGCAAGAGGTCGACAAAGGGATCGGGATCGGGCGGCACGGCGGCATGGACCGCGTCCAGCACCTGTTCATACTGATGCGGGCCGGTCACGGCCAGAACCTTGGGGTGCGCGCCGGTGATATACTCGGGCTCCGCCCCCAGGCAGCCGGTAACGATCACGCGGCCATTCTCGCTCAACGCTTCACCGATGGCATCCAGGCTCTCGGCCTTGGCACTGTCGAGAAAACCGCAGGTATTGACGATCACCGCATCGGCGCCCGAATAATCGGGGGAGATGCCATAACCCTCGGCCCGCAGCCGCGTGAGGATGCGTTCGCTGTCGACCAGCGCCTTGGGACAGCCAAGGCTGACCATTCCGATGGACGGCTGGCCGGGGCGGGCGGTTTCGGTCACACGCGCCCTGGCAAGGTCGGGGCGAAGATCAGGAGGATTCTGGGTCATGGCGCGTCATAGCGCGGGCAGGCGAACTGGGAAAGGCGACAGTTGATGGATTGGCGACAGCTTGAACAGCAGACAAGCAGCGACGGGCGGGCAAAGGTCGAGATGCAGGGCGATCCAGCCGGACATTACCGCTATGTCCTCTCGGGCTGGATAGATGCCGCGCCCGAGGACGAAGGTGCCCTGGGTGACGGGGTCTGGAGCGTCGAGGAAATCTCGGGGCTTTACGGTTGGAAGACCCCCTGTCGCAACGACGCCGCGCGGGCCCTGCGGCTGCGCGGCGTCGGAACCTGAGGGCTCGGGGGCGGTCAACGCCCCCGGCGCCGGTCGGTCAGCGGCGGCGGTCGCGCCGCGCGCTCATCGGCTGAAAGGCGACACCCACATGGGCCTCGCAATAGGGTTTGCCCTGCTGGACGGGCAGCCCGCAGAACCAGAAGTCCTCTGTCGCCGGGTCACCGACGGGCCATTTGCAGGTCCGTTCGGTCAATTCCATCAGGGTCAGTCTCTTGGCCTTCTTTTCGATCTCGCTCACCTTTGCCAGGGCTTCGGGGCTGATTTCATTGGTCGAGGGCTGCGGCGGCAGCGGCTGACCGGCCGGAATGATCTGCTTGCGGGCCGGGCTGACCGCCGGTGTCGTGGCGGCGGGCTGAGGCTTGGCCTCGGGGGCCGGCTCGGGCTTGTTTGCCGGCGCGGCCTTGGGCTGTGGCTTGGCCTTGGCCGCGGCCGGCTGGGTCTTGGGTTCCGGCTTGGCCTCTGCGGCGGCGGGCGCGGCCCCGGCGCGGTTCGACAGGCCCAGCCGGTGGACCTTGCCAATCACCGCGTTGCGCGTCACCCCGCCCAGTTCCTTGGCGATCTGGCTGGCCGACTGACCCTCCGACCACATCTTCTTGAGCAGTTCAACGCGTTCATCGGTCCACGACATCGGGTTCCCCCAGCGAAAAAAGCGGCCACGTGCAGGGGCCGCCGATAGATTGAGTGACGCGCCTATACTAATCATCGCAGCCCGAGTTACAAGGCGCCGAACGGAATTGGAGGCACCATGAGCGACACACCGACATTCGCCCCCGGCGATCGCCGCTTCGGCCGGGTGAACTGGCTGGGATTCTGGACCCTGTGCAAGCGCGAGATCCTGCGGTTCACCAATGTCTGGACCCAGACCTTGCTGGCACCGCTGGTCACGGCGGGGCTGTTCCTTATGATCTTTACCATCGCCATCGGTCCGCAGCGCGGCGACGTCATGGGCGTGGCCTTTACCATCTTTATCGCGCCGGGCATCCTGATGATGACCGTGATCCAGAACGCCTTTGCCAATACCTCCAGCTCGCTGATGGTGTCCAAGGTGCAGGGCAATATCGTCGATACGCTGATGCCGCCGCTTTCGGCGGGCGAGGTCGTGCTGGGCTATGTCATCGGCGGCACGGCGCGGGGACTGTTCGTGGCTGTGGCCCTGTTGGCGATGTTCTGGGCCGTACTGGGCATCGTGCCGCAGGCGCCGCTGGTCACACTGGCCTTTGTCACGCTGGGCGCGGCCTTCCTGTCGGCGCTGGGGCTGATCGCGGGGATTTTTTCGCAGAAGTTCGACCAGATGGCGGCGATCACCAATTTCATCATCACGCCGCTCGCCTTCCTGTCGGGCACGTTCTACTCGGTCGAGGCGCTGCCCAAGGGGCTGTACCAGATCACCCATCTGAACCCGGTCTTCTACCTGATCGACGGCGCGCGCTGGGGCGTGATCGGTGTGTCTGACACCGCCCCCGCCCTGGGTTTTGCCATCGCGCTGGCCGCAACGATCCTTGCCTGCCTGGCCGCCTGGCTATTGTTCCGCAGGGGGACGCGGCTGAAGTCCTGAACGGGACAGGAAATGCGGTCTTGCCAACTCTTCTGTCACAACAGACACTTTCCGGGTGATTGTTGACACATGACACGGGACAGGGGGCGGTTTCGGCCCCCGGCCCGTGAGGAGGCTGACGCATTGACCCGGAAATCCCTTTACCTTGCCCTGCCCCTGGCGATTGGCATGGCGCTTCCCCTGGCCGCCCAATCCGTCGAACTCAAGGGCTTTCAGTTGCCCCCCGAACCAGACGAACGCGCCCGCGCCATGAGTGACTGCCTGGCGGGCATCGCAGAGAAATGCGGCCCGCGCGTACAGTTGACCCGGCGCAGCATCGACCCCGCCAGCGTGCCGGGCACAAAGCCCGTCACCACCAACGGGCTGAAACCCCGCCTTCTGGTCAAGGACCGGACCGAGGATCTGCCCGGCGCAGCCAAGCCCGGTCCGCTGGTCAGCGTCGATGTGGAAATCTTCTTCGACTACAACAGCGCGACCCCGGCGACGACATCGCTGCCCGACATCCAGACACTGGCCACGGCGATCACGGATGAGCGCTTTGCCACAAAGCGTTTTGTCATCCTGGGTCATACCGATGCGCGCGGCTCTGACCGCTACAACCTCGACCTGTCCGAACGCCGCGCCGAAAGCGTCCGGCAAAGGCTGCAGAGCCTTTCGGGCCTCTCTGCCGACCGATTCATCTCGGCCGGGCGGGGAGAGAGCGACCTGAAAGATCCCGCACGCCCCGAAAGCGAGGTCAATCGCCGGGTTCAGATCATCCTGCTGGACAGCTGAGGACATTCCATGACGCGTTTCCCCGTGACCATGCTGGCCACCGCGCTGGCCGCCCTTTTCCTGCCCACACTGGCGGCCCAGGCCGGGCCCTACGGCCTGCGCTCCGACCTGAGCTGTGAGGCCCGTGTCGAGGTGACCGACCGCCTTGCCGGGGAAACCCGCGTCAGACTTGAGAGCGACAGTCTGGACGTGGGCGAACGCCTCTCCATCGACTGGGCGCGGCCCGGCTTTCCGGAACGCGAACCGATCTTCCTGATGGTCTCTTTCGACCGTCCCGTGCGCCTCTCGGGCGATGGCATGTATGCCTTGCTGCCCGGCGCCAAGGCGCCTTTTGACATTTCGTGGAACCGTGATCGAACCCGCGCGGTCATCCCCTACTACGGGCGCGGCATGCCGAAATCCGGCAACATCGCGGTCGAGCCGCTGCAATCCGGGCCGCTTCGGATGGATTGGGCCGTTCTGGGCCATAGCGGCTGTGACGAGCACGTGCAGACGCCCGGACAGGGCAGCGCCACCGTGACAGTCGCCACCGCGGGCCGGCCCGTGATCGTTGTCCGCGACAGGGTCACGGGGACGGCGCCGTCCAGCACGCTGATCAACCGCGATGGCACCCGGCACCTGCAGCAGTTCGACGGACGCTTTCGCCTGACCGATGCCGCCACGGGGGCAGAAATCATGGAGAGGGTCGGGGTCCCACATTTCTCGCCCGCCGGGCGCTACGTCGTGTTGACCGGCGGCGACGAGGCCGGGATCTACGACTCGGTCGACGGCAAACGCGTGGTTCAGGACCAGAACGGTATGCTGGTGAATTCGGACTGGAGCGCGCTGATCTGGTCCCACGACGACAGTTTCGCCTTGCAGGTCCTCTCGGGTGGCGGTCTTTCGCGGTTCCACAACTTCGTTGCCGGGCGCACCATACTGGCAACGAACAACGGTTGCCGCATCTGCGGCGCGAACAAGAACCGCTACCTGCTGGAGCTGGAAAACAACGCTCTCGTGACCGAGGCCTACAACGAGATGACGGTCTTTCGGCTGAGCGACGGCAATCCGTTTTACAGGTTCATGCCCGAGATCACCGGGGGCGCGCGCGTCGATGCCTCGCACCGCAATGGCGCATTGAGGGAAATCGGACGTCAACAGGCTGTGGTGGAACCGGCCATCGGGATCGGGCTCCGGTACTCCACCGAGGTGGCCATCACGCAGGCGTTTCCGACCCATTTCTCTCAGTCTTACAAGTCAAAGGAAAACCAGATCATCTCGGACGCGCTGACGCCGTACCTCGTTGCTCAGCGCAAACTGGAACCGCTGGCTGAGGGCGGCTCCGCGTCGCGGCCCCTGTCGGGCGGTGCGCTGGCGTGGCGGTCCCTGGACGCGGATGCGCCCGGGGCCGCTGACCGGATGCACAAGCGGTTGCGGGAGTTTGGCCTGCCGGTGGTCGCGGGTGAAGTCGTCGAACGGATCGACGTCGAGGAACGGTTGCCCAAGTTCGACGACCGAAAGAAATATGTCACTTCCGCAGATCGTTTCGCCGCTCAGGATCATCACGACCTCAGAGTGACCGAAGCCTATCGAGAATTCTGGACCGAGATCGCCACGAAAACGGGTGTCGATGTCACTCGCTTTGGGCGGCGGATGAGCCTGTCGTCCTGCAGCGCCGCCAACGACAAGTTGCTCGGGGATTTCCACACCCTTTGGCGATGGTCCTCTGGCGGGGCCGAGCATCGGCTGACTACATTCCAGTGCCACGAAGGCTCGGCTGCCTTCGCCTATCCGACAACCTACCTCTTTTCTTCCAACATTGACGGCGGTGTCTCCCAGTTTGAAAAACCCTGGGGAACCGTCTTTGGCCTCGACCTGCGCAATGACGGCACGAACACGGCGACGATCTGCCCCTATGCGATCGACGCCTGCTCCTTCCGGCTAAAGGCCTTCGGCGATTTGGCGATCCTGCACTCGCAAGAGGCGCTTGGCTATGCCGTGGTCGACCTGCGGACCGGCAAGGTGATTGCCAAGCAGTTCGATCTGCCGCGCGGCGATCTCTTTGACAACGTGATGATCACCGAAGACGGGCGCCACCTTGTCACGGTTCAGGAAGACGGCAGCTTTTTCGTCAATCGCCTGTCGGATTCCCGGACGGTTCTGTCCGGTCTCTACGCGGATGACGAGGTGATCGTCTGGACCGAAAACGGCCACTACGATGCCACCTCGGAAGGCGCCTATTTCGTGGCCTACACCTTTCCCGGCCATTTCGGCGAATACACTGCCCAGCAATTCGAAGGCTTCCTCAAGGTTCCCGGCCTAGCCCAACGCGTTCTGGCGGGCGTGCCTGCGCCGGACCCCGTCCGGATCACGCCACCCCCGGTCCTGCAAGCCTCGGTCACGGTCAACGGAACCAAGGTTCGGCTCGACGCGCGGGCACAGGCTTCCGTCCCCATCAAGGCCTTGAGCCTGTTTCAGGACGGATTGCGCACAGATGTCCTGCCCGGCGAAAATCTACGCTTTGACTGGCAAGAGGATATCGAGCTTCTGCCCGGGACGCGCTGGATCAGCCTTGTTGCAACGGATGAAAACGATGTCGCCAGCGTGCCATTCAGCCTGGAAGTGAACGCAGGAAAGGCTCAGCGCCAGCTTCATGTACTGTCGGTCGGGATCAATGACTATGGGGATCCTGCCCTGAACCTGACGGCGGCGGTTCCGGACGCGCGCCTGGTTGCATCGGCCCTGGCCGGGCGTGCCGGGGAAACGGTTGAGATTGCCTCGGAAACCGTCCTTCTGGACGGAGAGGCCACTCCGGACCGGATCCTGTCCGAACTGGCGGCCATCATTGAGAAAGCCCGTCCTGGCGACACGCTCGCGCTCTATTTTGCCGGTCACGGGCTGGACCTGGACGGGGGATATTACCTAGGCGCGTCCGGGACGACGCTGGACGATATCGCAGGAACGGCTCTGTCCTTTTCTTCGATCTCGTCGCTTCTGGAGGGAACGGACCTGCGCATCGCTTTGTTCATTGACGCCTGCCATAGCGGACGCGCCGGTGAAGGCCTCTTCTCTACCAACGATCAGGTTGTGGGCGGGGCCATAGATCAGATGCCCTCCGGTCTTGTGGTTCTGGCCGCTGCGAAAGGGCGCGAATTCTCGCTGGAAGACCCGGAAACGGCGCAAGGGTTTTTCGCCCAGGCTCTTGCGGAGGTGATCGTCGGGAATGCCTACGACCGCAACGGAAACGGCCTGGTCGAACTCAGCGAGTTGTTCCGCGGAACCAAAAGCCTGGTGTCATCGCGCGTCCGGGATGCGCAAGCGGGCGTTCCGGAAAAAGACCGCCTCAGCCAAACCCCCTGGATGGCGCGCAATTTGATGGTCGGAGACTTCGTTCTGTTCTGACGGATTGCCGCGCGGGCCGGTCGGTTTCAATGGCTTTGGCAAGCGGAGAAAAGCATTTGCGCGCGTGGCAGATGGGTAATCCGCCCCAAAACCAAGGGGATGCGGACGTAGAATTTTCTCAGCAAGATACCTGAGGATATTCTGATGAAGATGACGAGATTGAACGTACCACAGATCCTTGCGATCCTGCGCCAAGCCGAGATCAGCTCCTGGGCATGGCGAAGGTTGGCGAAAAGGTGTTCGTTCAGACACTCATCCCGGAAGCGGTCGTTGAAGCTTTCGACAAACCCGTTCTGCATCAGGGGATTGCGAAGCAATGTCCCGAGAGGGGGTTTGCCTGGCGTGATGTAGTGACACTCGACCTTCCGATCTTCCTGCCATTT
>Ga0208330_1000109_pt1 | contig 48445 bp, 48 predicted proteins | sample DeeseametaMP1896_FD_184180 | JGI IMG/M metagenome (GOLD analysis project Ga0208330, IMG submission 184180) | Marine microbial communities from the Deep Pacific Ocean - MP1896 (SPAdes) | ecosystem: Environmental > Aquatic > Marine > Oceanic | place: East of Hawaii, North Pacific Ocean | collected... | reverse complement strand
TCACGGCTGAGGGAATCTGCTCGATGTCGCCGCGCAGCGCTGCGACGGCGTCGTCGATACCGGCGTCCGTGACACCTACCGCCGAAACGCGTTGCACGACTTCGCCTTCAGCATCTTCGGTGGTCGTTGCCTCGCCGAGCCGGATCGTCGCCGAATACGACTTCGCCGTGGCCGTCAGCAGACCGAGGATCTTGGTGGCGCGTTCCACGCCGACCACGAGCACGCCGGTGGCCATCGGATCCAGAGTGCCCGCGTGCCCGACCTTGCGGGTGCCGAACAACCGCCGGCACCGGCCGACGACGTCGTGACTGGTCATCCCGCCGGGCTTGTCGACCACCACCAGGCCCGGTGGCACCGCCGTCACAGCACGATCGCCGTCAACGCGATCCCGTTGCGCACCGACCACCGACCCGTCAGCGCCGTCAGCGGCGGACCCGACAGCGCTTCCGGGTCGATCAGGATCTGGGACGTGAACGTCCCCGCGTGTCCGGACCCGTCGACATCGAAGCGGATGTGTGCGTCCTCGAAGCCCAACCACCGTCGCGTCAAGGGGTACCACGCTTTGTAGGTCGCTTCCTTGGCACAGAACAACACCCGGTCCCAGTGCACGTCGTCGGGCAACGCGGCGAGCTCATGCCGTTCGACGGGCAGACTGATCGCGTCGAGCACCCCGTTGGGCAACACGTCGTGCGGCTCGGCGTCGATCCCGACGGACCGCACCTCTTGGCGGCGGCCCACCGCAGCACCGCGAAATCCTTCACAGTGCGTCAGGCTGCCGACAATGCCGTCAGGCCAACAGGGTTCGCCCTTCTCCCCTTTCAGGATGGGGACCGGGTCGGCACCGAGATCAACCAGGGCCTGACGGGCGCAGTACCGCACGGTGATGAACTCGTTGCGCCGCTTGGGAACCGACTTGGCGATCAGCGGCTCCTCCTCAGGCAGCGGAGCGAGTTCCTTGGGGTCGGTGTACAGCTCGGCGGCCGCCAGGGCGTTGATCGAACCGGGCAGCACCCCGGCCAGCAGGGTGGCGGCGATCATGCCCGCCTGCTCACGATCCGCTGTTGCACCTTGGCTGCGTGATCACGCATTTCCTGGGTGATCTGGAAATGCCCGCCGAACTCGTTGAGATAGCCGGGCGCGTACTTGGGATCCGGAAGGATCTGCCGCAACCACCGGTAGGGCCTGCGACGGCGCCACTCGCGGGGATAGCCGACCGAAACCTCCTCGAAGCGGACCCCGTCGTACCAGGTGGTGCGCGGGATGTGCAGGTGTCCGTACACCGAGCAGAGCGCGTTGTAGCGGGTGTGCCAGTCAGCGGTCGCCGTCGTGCCGCACCACAGCGCGAACTCCGGGTAGAACATCGCGTCACAGGGTTCACGGACCATCGGGAAGTGGTTGATCTGGATGGTCGGCGTCATCCAGTCCAGGTCTTCGAGCCGCTTGCGGGTGTAGGCCACCCGCTCGCGGCACCAGGCGTCGCGAGTGGAGTACGGCTCGGCCGAGAGCAGGTATTCGTCCGTGCCGACGATGTTGCGCTCCTTGGCGATCGCCAGCCCCTCGGCCTTGGTGCCCGCACCCTGCGGCAGGAACGAGTAGTCGTAGAGCAGGAACATCGGCACGAGCGTCGCCGGGCCTCCCTCCTCGGTCCACACCGGATAGGGGTGCTCCGGGGTGAGGATGCCCATCTCGTCGCACATGTTGACGAGGTAGTCGTAACGCGCCTTACCGAAGATCTGCATCGGGTCTCGATTGGTGGTCCACAGCTCGTGGTTGCCCGGCACCCAGATCACCTTGGCGAACCGCTTGCGCAGCAGGTCCAGTGCCCACCGGATCTCGTCGGTGCGTTCGGCGACGTCGCCGGCCACGATCAACCAGTCCTCAGGTGAGGCAGGATGCAGCGACTCAGCCACAGGCTTGTTGCCGGTGTGTCCGGTGTGGAGGTCGCTGACCGCCCACAGCGTCGGACGTCGGTCGTCACTGGTCACAACAGACCAGGGTACTGGTGCGCTCATCACGCGCTCGCCGCACGTTCGCCGGGCAACTAGAACGTGTTCTAGGCTTCCGGTCCCCCGGCGCGTGGCGGCCGTTACACTGCCCCGCAGGACGGACGATGCGAGCGGGACCGGACACGTGACCGGCCCGGAACCTCGAGGGGGTGCGATGGTCGCCAAGCTGCGGCTCTTCTCGGCGCTGTGTGCGCTGGTCGCCGCGGTGGTGGTGGTCTGGCAGACGACTCCGGCCGGCCCGGTGGCCGGCGACCGCGTCGAACTGCGTGCGACCGGCGCGCCGTTGCCGGCGGTGTCGACGACCATCAAGTATCCGGTGATCGACCTCGTCGACCCGGATCCGTTCGATCCCTGCCGAGACATCCCGCTGGACGTGGTGCAGCGCATCGGCCTGGCCTTCACCCCGCCCACGCCCGAGGACAGTCTGCGCTGCAAATACGACGCCGGGAACTACCAGATGGCCGTCGAGGCGTTCGTCTGGCGCACCTTCGAACAGACCTTGCCACCCGACGCGGTCGAACTCGACATCAACGGCCACCGCGCTGCGCAGTACTGGGTGATGAAGCCCACCGACTGGAACAACCGCTGGTGGATCACCTGCATGGTGGCCTTCAAGACCAGCTACGGCGTCATCCAGCAGTCACTGTTCTACTCGCCGATCTACTCCGAGCCCGACCCGGACTGCATGCAGACCAACCTGCAGCGCGCGCATGAACTGAGCCCGTTCTACATCTATTGATCGGCGGGCAGGCGCGCCTCGGTAGCCTGTCGCAGATGAGCGCCCCCACCGACGCCGAGACCACCCCCTCGACCCGGCGCGGCCTCGCGACCGCCGCCCGGCGCGCGCTCGGGGCGGTGCTGGGGGTGCCGTCACCCACGGCCGAGGTAGTGGTGCACCGCGGTCTGCGGGTACCGATGCGCGACGGCGTCGACCTGGTCGCCGACCACTACGAGCCGCAGCTCGCCACCCCGGCCGGCACCCTGCTGGTGCGTGGCCCCTACGGGCGCAGCTTCCCGTTCGCGGCACTGTTCGGCTCGGTCTACGCCGCCCGCGGCTATCACGTGCTGGTGCAGAGCGTGCGGGGCACGTTCGGTTCGGGCGGCGAGTTCTCTCCGATGGTGCACGAGATCCCCGACGGCGCCGACACCGTCGCGTGGCTGCGCGAACAAACCTGGTTCACCGGCACCTTCGGCACTGTCGGGTTGTCGTACCTGGGCTTCACGCAGTGGGCGCTGCTCAGCGATCCGCCACCGGAGATGAAGGCGGCCGTGATCACCGTCGGCCCGCACGACGTCAGCGGGCCACGCTGGGGCACGGGGTCGTTCGGCCTCAACGACTTCCTCGGCTGGAGCGACCTGGTCGCACACCAGGAAGATCCCAACCGACTGCTGACGCTGCTGCGCCAGGCGCGGGCGCAACGCCGTGTGACGCGCGCGTCCTACGGACTTCCGCTGGGCGAATCGAGCCGCGCGTTACTCGGTGACGGTGCGTTGTGGTTCGAGTCCTGGCTCGAGCACCCCGACGCCGACGACGAATTCTGGACGCGGCTGCATCTGCGAGAGGCCCTGGAGCGCACCGACATTCCGGTGCTGCTGCTGTCCGGTTGGCAGGACCTGTTCCTCGAACAGACGCTGACCCAGTTCGCCCGGTTGCGCGACCGCGACGTGCCCGTCGGGTTGACCGTCGGACCGTGGACCCACGGACACATGATGACCAAGGCCGCGCCGACGGTCATCCGGGAGACGCTGGACTGGCTCGGCACGCATCTGGGCGACCAGCCTTCCCGACGTCCCAGTCCGGTACGGGTGCACGTCGGCGGGCAGGGCTGGCTGGAGCTCGCCGACTGGCCGCCGCCGATGCCCGAGCAGGTGCTGTACCTGCAGCCCGGCGGTGCCCTGGCCGCTGCTGCACCGGCTCGGGGCGGTGACGAGGTCTTCGTGTACAACCCCGCCGACCCGACCCCGACCGTGGGAGGACGGCTGCTGTCCCCCGTCGGCGGCTACCGCGACGACACCGAACTGGCGCGTCGCGCCGACGTGCTGACCTTCACCAGCGCGCCGCTGCCCACCGACCTGTGTGTCGTCGGCGCCCCCGTCGTGGAACTGTCACACTCCTGCACCAACCCGAACAACGATCTGTTCGTCCGGGTCAGCCAGGTGGACGCGCAGGGCCGGTCGCGCAACATCAGCGACGGCTACCTGGCTTCAGCACCCGATACCGGCACGGTGCGCCTCGAACTCGACGCCGTCGCACACTCCTTTCCGGCAGGATCCCGGATTCGGGTGCTGATCGCGGGCGGGTCGCACCCGCGTTTCGTGCGCAACCTGGGCACCGGCGAGTCCGTCGCGACCGGCACCGCGCTCGCGACGGCACGTCACACCGTGCACCTGGGTGGTGAAACACGTCTGGTGCTGCCGGCTGACAGCCGGCCACCGTCAACCGACTGAGTCACGCACCCGGTCGGCGATCCGCTCCAGGGCGGTCCCGTCGTGCACCGGGTCCGACCAGTCCGGTCGCACCGGCAACTGAACCCAACTGGCGCAGCCGCGGTGATCCGGGGTGCGCTGCACCCGCACGGGCTCGCGTAACTCCGCCGCCGAGACCACCACGGCGGTCAGCCGGTGCCGGGGGCGAAAGTCCAGCCGGTCGGCGCGGACCGACTCGTCGGTCCAGATGTGCAGCGACACGAGCTGTTCGAGGTTCTCCGGCCGACGGACCTCCACGACGGCGACCACGCGGGCTCCGGCACGCACCAGCACCTCGTCGTCGGTGCTGTCGCGCGCCGCCTCGTCAAGCAGGTCGCGATGCTCGGGCCGCACCCGCTCGGCGTGGCTGTGTGCGACCGTCGGGAACAGCAGGAATCGCGACGCGGCGACTTCGAACCGCTTCTCGTGGATGCCGCCCTTGCGCAGCAGAATCGTCTGCCTGCCGTCGAGGAGCGCGTGGATGGCCGCGCTCCATTCTTTGAGCGCCGGGGTGCGCGCGGGAGTCGGCCGCGAGGCCGGCGTCGAGGCCGGCGCTGGAGTCTGCCCCGCTAGCGACCCGGAGCTCGGTCTCACCTCGCCGGTCACGCCAGGCCGAGCCGTGCCCGGACCTCCGGGCGGCGCAGCGGGGGAACCGTTTTCGGTGGCTGCCTGCGCGGAGCCAGACCGGCCAATAGGCGTTCCGTGGTCGCCGTGACCTCGGCGACCGCGGTCTCGAACGCGTCGACATTGGCCGCCGACGGCTTGGTGATGCCGCTGACCTTACGGACGTACTGGCGCGCCGCGGCCTCGATCTCGACGGCGGTGGCTGCCGGTTGCAGCCCGCGCAGCTCGGTGATGTTTCGGCACATGACCTCCACGATAGGCGCTTGACGGGTGTCGATACGGTGAGCGGATGACCGAAACGTCCGATGTCCTGCTGGTCGAGACCACCGACCGGATCCGCACGCTGACACTGAATCGGCCCGGGGCCCGCAACGCGCTGTCGGTGGCGCTGCGCACCGGGCTCTTCGCGGCGCTGCGCGATGCCCAGAACGACGACGACGTCGACGTCGTCATCCTCACCGGGGCCGACCCGGTGTTCTGCGCCGGACTGGACCTCAAGGAACTCGGCGACACCACCGAGCTGCCCGACATCTCCCCGAAGTGGCCGCCGATGACCAAGCCGGTGATCGGCGCGATCAACGGCGCGGCCGTCACCGGGGGCCTGGAGATCGCGCTGTACTGCGACATCCTGATCGCCTCCGACCAGGCGCGCTTCGCCGACACCCATGCCCGGGTCGGTCTGCTTCCGACCTGGGGTCTGTCGGTGCGGCTGCCGCAGAAGGTCGGGGTCGGCATGGCCCGGCGGATGAGCATGACCGGTGACTACCTGTCGGCGGACGAGGCATTGCGCACGGGGCTGGTGACCCAGGTCGTGCCGCATGCCGAGCTGCTCGACACCGCGCGCCGGGTCGCGACATCGATCGTCGGCAACAATCAGAAGGCGGTGCGGGCGCTGATGGCGTCGTATCACCAGATCGACGAGGCCCAGAACAGCACCGGGCTGTGGATGGAGGCCGCGTCGGCGCGGGAGTGGATGAAGTCCACCAGCGGCGACGACATCGCCGCCAGCCGCGGTTCGGTCATCGAACGGGGCCGCTCCCAGGTGCGTTAGCCCCGTTTCGCACCGCGAAGTGCCTGTGCAGTCGGCGCCGGCGTGTCGTGGCGCGTCGCGCGCGCTCGTCGACCGCCGGCGCGCCCGCAGTGCCGGTCAGCTCTGCAGTGACGGCCAGACCAGGTCCCGGTAGCGCTCCTTCATGGTCTCCAAGACCGCGACGCCGTCGGTGGCCCAGACGCTTTCGTTGAAGATCTCGACCTCGATGTCTCCCCGATAACCGGCCTGATCGACCAGCGCGGTGATCGCGGCGAAGTCGATGACGCCGTCGCCCATCATGCCGCGCGACACCAGCGGATCGGCCGCCATCGGCACCAGCCAGTCGCAGATCTGGTAGCTGCTGATCCGGCCGGCGGCACCGGCCCGGGCCAGCGACTCGGCCAAACCGGGGTCCCACCACACGTGGAACGTGTCGACGACGACACCTACGGCATCTGCCGGGAACGGTGTGGCCAGGTCCAGCGCCTGGCCGAGGGTGCTGATGACTGCTCGTTCGGCGCAGAAGACGGGGTGCAGCGGTTCGAGAGCCAACCGCACGTCACGCTCGACCGCATAGGGAACGAGGTCGGCGAGGCGCTCGGCAACCCGTGCGCGAGCACCGACGAGATCACGCCCTGCCAATCCGCCGACGACCATCACCAACTCTGAGGTGCCGAGCGCAGCGGCCTCGTCGATCGCGCGCCTGTTGTCATCGAGAATGGCGCCGGGGTCGTCGAGTCCGGTCAGGAAACCGCCCCGGCACAAGGTGGACACCCGAAGACCGTTGTCACGCACGATCTTGGCGGCCTCGTCGACGCCGGCCTCGTCGACCCGGTCACGCCACACCCCGATGGCAAGCAAACCGGCCGCGGCGGTGGCCTCGACCGCTTCCCGCAGGGTCCAGCCCTTCGTGGTCATGGTGTTCAACGAAAGACGGTCACACCAGGCGGACATCAGCCGACTCCGTTGAGCGCGAGCAACGTTCGCATCCGATCGGCGGCGAGCTCCGGATCGGCCAGCAGACCGGCGCGGTCCGCGAGAACGAAGGCCTCACTGAGGTGGGCGACCGACCGCCCACTGGCCAGCCCTCCGATCAGACTGAAGCCGCGCTGGTGGCCGTTGAGCCACGACAGGAATGCGATACCCGTCTTGTAGTAATAGGTGGGCGCGGCGAAGAGATGCCGACCGAGCGCCCCGGTCGACTCGAGAATCCGCCGGGCCGCGGCGCTGTCGCCGGCGTCCAGGTGTTGCAGCGCAGTCGAGGCGGCCGGGTAGATCGCCGCGAAGACACCCAGCAGCGCATCGGAATGATGCCGGCCGTCGCCGATGATCAACTCGGGGTAGTTGAAGTCGTCACCGGTGTAGAGCCGAACCCCCTCGGGTAGCGCGCGGCGCAGTGCCACCTCGTGCGCGGCGTCCAGTAGCGACACCTTCACCCCGTCGATCTTGTCGGCGTGCTGCCGTACCAGCGTCTCGAATGTCGCGGTGGCGCTGTAGAGGTCGGTACTTCCCCAATAGCCGCGCAGCTCAGGGTCGAACATCTCCCCGAGCCAGTGCAGAATCACGGGACGGTCGGCTTCAGAGAGCAGGGTGCCGTAGACCGACAGATAGTCCTCGGGCGAGGAGGCCACCCGCGCCAGCGCGCGCGACGCCATCAGGATCACGTTCGCCCCCGCGGCGGTGACCACGTCGATCTGTTCTCGGTAGGCATCGGTGATGACCGCCAGCCCGCGCGCTCCGGCGGGCACGTCCTGCGCCGCCAGTTGATCGGTGCCGGCACCACAGGCCAACCGACCCCCCACCGCGGCGGCCTCGCGTCCCGAGCGGGTGATCAGCTCCCTGGTCGCATTCCAGTCCAGGCCCATGCCTCGCTGCGCGGTGTCCATCGCGTCGGCGACACCGAGACCGTAGGACCACAGCTCGTGGCGGTAGGACAGGGTGGCGTCCCAGTCGACGTCGGCGGGCGCACCGGGCGTGTTGTCACCCAGCACGTTCGGCACCACATGCGCTGCCGCGTAGGCGATCCGGGACGTGATGGGCACGTCGGGCCGGCGCCAGTCGCCCGGCTCGCTCAGCTGGTACCGGTCGAGCTGCCCGTTGATCGGCAGCACCACCGAGGCGGAGGTGACGCTCGCGGTCACAGCACGATCTCCGGCACCTCGAGCCGGCAGCCCTCGGCCGAGCTCTTCAGGCCGAGCTCGGCCAACTGCACACCGCGGGCGGCCGAGAGCAATCCGAAGCGGTGTGGCCGCTCGGCGAGCACGTCGCGCAGGAACTCCTCCCACTGCAATTTGAAACCGTTGTCCAGATCGGCGTTCGCGGGAACCTCGAGCCACTGGTCGCGAAAGCGCTCGGTGACCGGGAGATCCGGATTCCAAACGGGTTTCGGGGTGTGTGCACGCTGCTGGGCCACACAGCGCCGCAGCCCGGCCACGGCCGAACCGTGGGTTCCGTCGATCTGGAACTCGACGAGTTCGTCGCGGTACACCCGCACCGCCCAGGACGAGTTGATCTGCGCGACGATGCCGCCGTCGATCTCGAAGATGCCATACGCCGCGTCGTCGGCGGTAGCCGAATACGCCTGCCCCGCTTCGTCCCAACGCGTGGGAATGTGGGTGACCGCGCGGGCGGTGACCGCGCGCACCGCGCCCAGCAGTCCCTCCATCACATAGTTCCAATGGCAGAACATGTCGACGGTGATCCCGCCGCCGTCCTCGGCGCGGTAGTTCCAACTCGGCCGCTGAGCGGGCTGCCCGTCGCCCTCGAACACCCAGTAACCGAACTCCCCGCGCATCGACAGGATTCGTCCGAAGAATCCCTCGTCGACCAGGCGACGCAGCTTGACCAGCCCGGGAAGGTAGAGCTTGTCGTGCACGACACCCGCGACGACGCCGGCATTGTGCGCCATCCGGGCCAGTTCGATGGCCTCGGTCAGCGTTTCGGCGGTCGGCTTCTCGGTGTAGACGTGCTTGCCGGCCTTGATGGCCGCCGCCAGCGCCTCCACCCGCCGGGACGTCACCTGGGCGTCGAAGTAGACGTCGACCGTGGGGTCGGCGATCACCGCAGCCACGTCGGTGGTCCATTCCTGCACGCCGTGCTCGGCGGCCAGGTCGGCGATCTTGTCGGCGTTGCGGCCGACCAGGATGGGCTCGACGGCCACCCGGGTGCCGTCCTCGAGAACCAGGCCGGCATCGCGGAGCGGCAGGATGGAGCGCAGCAGGTGCTGGCGGTAGCCCATCCGTCCGGTCACGCCGTTCATCGCGATGCGCAGCGTTCTGCGCGGCGAAGTCGCTGAGGTCATCTGGGAGATTCCTTGTCTGGAAACAGCGGCGACGGACGACGCCGTCACGGCATGTGCTGTCGGGTGACCTGCACCGGCGCGCGCCTCGGCGACGAGGTTGCGTGGTGTCAGCACTTCGGAATGCGCTTTCCACGGTAAGCTGTGCGCACGTCGCGGTCAACCCTCAACGCGGCCCGACGACAAACGACGAGCATTCGGCGAGTTCAGGAGCGGCAGCGATGGCGGCGGTCAGACTGCAGGACGTAGCAGCGCGCGCCGGCGTGTCCCAGGCCACCGCGTCGCGGGTGCTCAACGGGTCGACGAGAATCCCCGGCGAGGGGGTGGCCGACCGCGTCCGCGCCGCCGCGCGAGAACTGGGCTACAAGCCGAATGCGCAGGCCCAGGCCCTGGCGCGGGCCTCCACCGGCCTTTTGGGTCTGGTCGTGCACGACATCGCCGACCCGTACTTCTCCTCCATCGTGCGCGGCGTGCAGACCGCGGCCCGGACCGCCCGCAAACAGGTGCTACTGGCCAGCACTGACCGCGACTTCGACATCGAACGCGAATCGGTGAGCACGTTCATCTCCCATCGGGCGGATGCGATCGTGCTGGCCGGCTCCCGCCAGAGCGGGCACCTCGACCGCGCCCTGGAGGCCGAGTTCGACTACTACCGGGCCAATGGTGGACGGGTGGTGGTGATCGGCCAACCGCTGGCCTTCGGATCGGCGGTCGAGCCCGAAAACCACTGCGCCTCAGGCCAGTTGGCCGACGCGCTGGCCGACGCCGGGCACACACAGTTCGCGGTGATCGGCGGCCCGGGCAACATCCGCACCGCGGTCGACCGACGCAACGGCTTCGTCGAGGCACTGAGCCGGCGAGGCTTGACGACGATGGTCGAGGTGTCCGGGCCGTTTACCCGCGACGGTGGTTACGCCGCAGCACGACGCCTGGCCGCGGCGCTGCAGCTGCAGCCCGACAGTGGCGCCACGCCGGTCTGCGTCTTCGCGGTCACCGACGTGATGGCGATCGGTGCGATCGCGGCGTGGCGGGAGATGGGCCTGGTGGTGCCGCGAGACATCTGCGTCGCCGGTTTCGACGACATCCCGACACTCCGCGACCACACTCCCAGCCTGACCACGGTGGTGCTGCCACTGGAAGACATCGGCGCCCAAGCCGTACAGCTCGCCCTGCGCTCGGACAGCGATGACCTGCGCGAACGCGTCTCGGGCCACGTGGTCCTGCGGGACAGCACCCGGCTACCGTGACCGCACCCCACGCTGAACGGCCGCACCACCGACGTTGACAGTGTGCGCTGAGTCACGTTAGGGTCGGAATTGCTTCGGAAAGCGCATTCCCAGTCGGGTCTCTCGGCTCGAGCTCCAGCGAACTTAGGACATTCCATGGCGGTAACCGCATCAGCCGGCGTGCGCCCCTCTTCGTCGGGACCCCCTCCGGCCCCCTCCCGCCCGACACGCTCCTGGCGGCCGTCGTTCTCCGCCCGCCGCGTAGCAGCGAGCATGTGGCGGCCCGCCGCGCTGGTGATCGCCCTGCTCGCGGGCTGGTGGGCCGTCACCGCGGCCGAGCTCGTCGCCCCCTACATCCTCCCCTCCCCGATCGACACCTGGCACACCGCGCAACAGAACGCGGCCTACCTCGCCCAGAACACCTGGGTCACCACGTGGGAGACCGTCGTCGGGTTCGTCATCGCGGCGGTCGTAGGCGAACTGGTCGCGGTGATCATGGTGTACTCGGCGAGCCTGGAGAAGACCGTCTACCCGCTGATCCTGTTCGCCCAGGTGATCCCCAAGATCGCGATCGCACCGCTGTTCGTCGTGTGGCTGGGTTTCGGCCCGTCGCCCAAGATCCTCGTCGCGGTGCTGATGGCCTTCTTCCCGATCGTCATCTCCGGCCTGGCCGGCCTCCGTTCGGTCGACCCCGAAATCCTCGAACTGAGCTCGACCATGGGCGCCAGCCGACTCAAGACATTCATGAAGATCCGGTTCCCGGCCTCGTTGCCGCAGCTGATGTCGGGACTGAAGGTGGCTGCCACCCTCGCGGTCACCGGCGCAGTCGTCGGCGAATTCGTCGGCGCCAACGAAGGTCTGGGCTACGTCATCCTGCAAGCCAACGGAAACGTCGACACCGCAATGCTGTTCGCCGCCCTGATCATCATGTCGGTTCTCGGCATCGTCCTGTTCGCGATCATCGAGATCGCCGAGAAACTGCTCATCCCGTGGCATTCCTCGCGCCGCACCGCCGGTTCCGCAACCACCGGCGCCTGACCGGTAGCCGAAACCCGACCCATCCACGACCTCTCCAGGAGTTCATGATGTCCTTCTCCCGACGCCGCACCACGGCCGCCATCGCCGCCACCACGGCCCTGTTCACCCTGTCGGCCTGCGGCGGCAGCAGCCCCGACAACGCACCCGCCGCCGACGGTTCTGCCACCCCGGCGACGCTGATGCTCAACTGGTACCCCTACGGCGAGCACGCCCCCTTCTACTACGGCGTGCAGGAAGGCATCTTCGCCGACCACGGCATCGACCTGACCATCGACGCCGGACAGGGATCCACCAAGACCGTGCAGGCGATCGGCACCGGCCAGGCGGACTTCGGGTGGGCCGACACCCCTGCCGTACTGAGCAACATCGACAAGGGCGTCGACGTGAAGAGCGCGGGAGTCTTCCTGCAGACCACCCCCTCAGCGGTGCAGGTGTTCGCCGACTCCGGCATCGACGACCCCCAGGACCTCGCGGGCCGCACCATCGCGGTGTCCGCCGGTGATGCACCCACTACGACCTTTCCCATTTATCTGGACAAGGTCGGGGTGCCCGAGAACCAGGTGACCCAGCAGAGCCTCGACGCCGCCGGCAAGATGGCGGCGATGCTGTCGGGTCGCGTCGACGGGTTGATCGGCTTCGCCCACGACCAGGGTCCGACGATCGCCGACAAGAGTGGCCGCGACGTGCGCTACCTACGCTATTCCGATGCCGGCCTGAACTTCTACAGCAACGGTCTGATCGTCAACAACGCCATGATCGCCGACAATCCAGAACTGGTGCAGGCGATGGTCGACGCCACCAGCGAGGCATTCGCGGCGGCCACCGAGAACCCGGAGGCCGCCGTCGACGCCATGGCCGGCAAAGACCCTCAGATGCCGCCGCGCGAGGTGTTGCTGCAGCAGTGGCAGCAGACCATCCCGTTGCTGTCCACACCGGCCACCGCCGATCAGGCACCGGGCAACAACGCCAAGGAGGACTGGGAGACCACCATCGCCACCCTCAACGAGGCCGGTCTGCTGGAGAGCGCCAAAGACCCTGCCGAGTACTGGGATTCGTCCTTCGCCCCCGACGGACAGCAGTAGGAGATCCTCGCCATGACCACCGCAGCCATCACCCCGGCGGGTAACCCAGTGAGAAGTGAGACCACCGAGTCCTCCGACGTGATCGCGATCGACGGTCTGACCGTGACGTTCTCCTCGAAGCGGGCCACGGTGACCGCACTGGAGGACATCGATCTGCGGGTCGCCGACGGCGAGTTCGTCGCCATCGCAGGACCTTCGGGATGTGGCAAGTCCACACTGCTGAAGGTGGTCGCCGGGCTGACCGACGCGTCCTCCGGTGACGTGCGCCTGCGCGGGACCCGGGTGCAGGGGCCGCAGCGCGAGATCGGCTACGTGTTCCAGCGGGCCGCACTGCTGGAGTGGCGGTCGGTACGCAAGAACATCCTGCTGCAGGCTGAGATGCGCGGCATGCCTCGTCAGGCCGCCCAGCAGCGCTGCGACCAGCTCATCGAGATGACCGGCCTGACCGGATTCGATCAGGCCCTCCCCCATGAGCTCTCCGGCGGTATGCAGCAACGTGTCTCGCTGTGCCGCGCGCTGCTGCACCAGCCTCGGGTGCTGCTGATGGACGAACCGTTCGGCGCGCTCGACGCGTTGACCCGGGAGAAGATGAACGTCGAGCTGCATCGCATCTGGCGCGAGACCGGCACCACCGTCGTGTTGGTGACCCACTCGGTCGCCGAGGCGGTGTACCTGGCCAACAGGGTCGTCGTGATGAGCCCGCGACCGGGGCGCATCATCGAGACCCTCGACGTCGACCTACCCGCTGAACGGGACTACGGCGAGACGATGGAACGCCCCGAGTTCATCCGGGTGGCCAACCGGGTGCGTGAACTTCTCGGCAGCTCCTCGGCCGCCGACTGACCCACCTCCGGCCGCGCCATTAGGGCGCATGTCTGCACACCCCGACACCGGTGTGTCGCGTGCAGACGCGCGCCCTCGCCGCGTCATCACATCTGTTCGGCCGCCAACTCTTCCACGCTCATGCCGTCGACCAGCCGGTCGAGCGCACCGGTCATCGTCGCGCACTCCTGTGCGGGGTGATCGGTCGGACAGTTCAGGGCGTGGGTGAGGAAGTGTTGCGCGGCGCGCGCCTGGGCGATGACGCGGTCGAGATCGGCCAGTTGATCGCGGACGGAGTCGCGCCACTGCTCGCTGGGTGCATCCAGCACCGCTGCGGCGATGTCGAGCGGAACGCCCAGGCGGTGAACGATCTTCAGGAAGGCCAGTCGCCGTAGCTCCTCGGTACCGTACATCCGGGTCCCGGCTCGCCGGGCCTTGGGCCGCACCAGGCCACGCTCGTCGTAGTACCGCAACGCCGACGGCGCCATCTGCAAGCGTGTCGCGGCCTCGCCGATCGTGATCATGTCCATTCCGACATTTGACTTCACCCCGACTTGAACCGGCAAGGTCGTCGTATGGACGACACCACACCGATGCCGGTCAACCATCACGGCGATCATCCTGGCTTCGCCGGACTCACCGGCACGCTGTTCGCGGCGGTGTTCCTGCTTGCCGGCCGCGCCGGAGCCGCTCTGGCCGCCGAGCTGACCAACCCGGCGGCCGGCGACCACGTCGTCGACATCGGCTGCGGACCGGGCAACGCTGTACGCGCGGCTGTTCGGCGGGGCGCACGGGCCACCGGTGTCGACCCGTCTGCCGCGATGTTGCGCGTCGCACGCACCGTCACCCGGGACAAGGCCGCCACCTGGGCCGAGGGCAGCGCCGAAGCGCTCCCGGTCGCCGACGCCTGCGCCACCCACGTCTGGGCATTGGCGACGGTGCACCACTGGCGTGACGTCCCCACCGCACTCACCGAGATCCGCCGCGTGCTCGCCCCCGGTGGCCGGTTGCTGGCCATCGAGCGCCGGACCGAACCCGGGGCGACGGGTTATGCCAGCCACGGCTGGACCGCGCAGCAGGCCGAGTCTTTTGCGGCGCTGTGCTCATCGGCCGGCTTGGTCGACGTCGACGCGACGACCAGACAGGCCGGCAAGCGGGCCGTGTGGGCATTGAGCGCGCGCCGGCCATGATCGAGCGCGCGCCGCGGTACGGCAATATCGGTGTGTCGCCGTGCAGACGCGCGAGCTCGGCCGAATGGAGCTCTGCGAAACCGCGGCTCAGGTGCCCGCGACCAGCCAGCGGCCGGACAGCACCCGCCAGCCGACGAACGCCAGCCGCAGCACCATGAACGTGGTCAGCCCCGACCAGATGCCCAGCAGCCCCCAGCCGAACGCCAGAGACAACCAGATCAGCGGCAGGAACCCGACCAGGGCGCTGACCAGCGTCGCGGTGCGCATGAACCGCGCGTCACCGGCTCCGAGCAGCACCCCGTCGATGGCGAACACGACCCCGGCGATCGGCAGCTGGGCCACCAGGAACCACCACGGCACACTGATCTCGCCGAGTACCGCGCGATCGTCGGTGAACACCGACGGTAACACCGAAGACCCCAGCGCGAACACCGCGGCCAGCACCGCCGCGGCGACCGCCGAGAACACCGTCACCCGCCAGGCCACCGACTTCGCGTGCGTCAGCTGATCCGCCCCCAATGCGGCACCGACCAACGACTGCGCCGCGATGGCCAGCGAGTCAAGCACCAGCGCCAGGAAATTCCACAGCTGCAGGACGACCTGATGGGCGGCCACCGCGGCCGCCCCGAAGCGGGCCGCGACGGCACCGGCGGACACGAAGCAGGCCTGAAACGCCATCGTCCGCAACACCAGGTCTCGGCCCATCACCACCTGCGCCTTCAGCACCGACGCCCGCAGTCCGAGCGGGACCCGCTCGACGATCAACGCGCGGATGAACAGTCCCGCGGCCAGCCACTGCCCGACGACGTTGGCCACCGCAGAGCCCGACAGACCCAGCTCCGGGGCACCCATCAGCCCGTAGACCAGCGTCGGACACAACACCGCCGACAGCACGAACCCGACCACGACATAGCGCAGCGGACGCACCGTGTCCTGGACACCGCGCATCCAGCCGTTGCCCGCCGCCGCCACGAGGATCGCCGGTACCGCCAGGCTGGCGATGCGCACCCAGGGCACGGCGGCGTCGGCGACCTCACCGCCTGCCGAGGCACCGGCCAGCGCCGAGACCAGCGGTCGCGCGAAGAGTTGAACCGTGAGCACGATGGCGGTGCCGATCCCCAACGCCAGCCAGGTCGCCTGCACTCCTTCGCCGATCGCCGCCCGGCGGTCACCGATCCCGTAGAAGCGGGCCGCGCGGGCTGTGGTGCCGTACGCCAGGAACGTCAGCTGCGAACTCAACACGCCCATGATCAGCGCCCCGATGGCCAAAGCCGCCAAGCTGACCGCTCCGAGACGGCCCACGACGGCCAGGTCGAACAACAGGTACAGGGGTTCGGCGGCCAGCACGCCCAGCGCCGGGAACGCCAACGCAGCGATGCGCCGGCTGGTCGCCGGCTCGAGGGCGTCAGTCAAGCGCGCTCTGCAATGCCGCGACCACGTCGGCGGCAGATCCGGACGTGGTGTAACCCGCCGCCAGCCGGTGGCCACCGCCGCCGAAGGTGGTGGCGACCGCGGCCAGGTCGATCGTCTTGGCCCGCATCGACACCGACCACAACTGCGGCTTGATCTCCTTGAACACCGCCGCCACCTCGGCCTGACGGGTGGTGCGCACGATGTCGACGATGCTCTCGACCTCTTCGGAGCGCGCCGCGGCCCATTCATCGTGGTCGACGACGGCGTAGACGAATCCGCGCCCGCCGGCGGCGTCGGCGACCAGGCGGGCCGAACCGAGCACCCGCGACAGCATCGGCAACCAGGCGAACGGATGGGTGTCCATGAGTGTGCGGCTGACGGTCGCGTTGTCCACGCCGAGTTCGACCAGCCGCGCCGCCAGCCGGTGCGCCCGCGCGCTGGCCCACCGGAACGATCCCGTGTCGGTGGTCAGCCCGGCGTACACGCAGTGCGCGACCGCGGCGTCGATCGGAATGTCCCACGCGTCGAGAAGCTCGGCGACCAGCATCGTCGTCGAGTCCGCCGACTGGTCGACGTAGTTCGCGGAGCCGAACATCAGGTTCGACGCATGGTGGTCGATGACCAGCACGCTGCGCCCCGGGGCCGCGAGCTCACGCAACTCGCCCAAGCGGTCCACACTGGGGATGTCGACGGTGACGACCAGGTCGGCGTCGCGGCGCATCGCCTCCGGCGCCACCAGCAGGTGGCATCCGGGTAGCGAGCCCAGCGATTCGGGGAGTACATCCGGCGCGGCGAAGCCGACCTGGACATCCTTGCCCAGCCGGTCGAGCACCAAACCGAGAGCCAACCCGGCCCCGATGGTGTCGGCATCGGGGAAGACGTGACAGACCACGCTGACCGTCGCCGCCGACGACAGCAGTTCAGCGGCGCCACGGGCGTCCACCCGCGCGCCGACGGCGTCAGTCGCCGCGTCTGCCGTCGAGTGTGTCGAAGTCACCCATGTCCTCAGCGTCCGGCCCGTCCCACGGTTCCCCGGCGGGCTCCTCGAGCTCCCCGGCTGCCTCCGCCCCGCTTACACGGTACGGGTCCGCCTCGCCTGCGTGCTTGGCACCCTGACGAACTCTCGCCAAATCCTCATCTGCCGCCCGGGCACGGGCCAGCAGCTCCTCCATGCGGTGCGCGGCGTCGGGCACGGTGTCCCGGACGAACGCCAGCGTCGGGGTGAACCGCACCCCGGTCGCGGCGCCCACCTTGGTCCGCAGCACGCCCTTGGCCTTCTCCAGCGCGGCGGCCGCGCCCGGATAGTCCGGCTCCTCGTCCAGCGACCGACCCAACACCGTGTAGAACAGCGTGGCGTCGTGCAGATCGTTGGTGACCTTGGCATCCGTGATCGTCACCCCGGCGAGTCGAGGATCTTTGATCTCGTACTCGATCGCCGAGGCGACAACCGTGGAGATGCGTTTGGCCAGCCGCTTCGCCCGTGCGGGGTCAGCCATGGCGCGTGCTCACCTTTCGGTCCCGGATCCCACTCAGACCCGCTCTTTTTCGACCAGCTCGTAGGTCTCGATGACGTCGCCCTCCTTGATGTCGGAGTACGTCAACGTCAGACCGCATTCGTAACCCTCGCGCACCTCGGTGGCGTCGTCCTTCTCGCGCTTCAACGACGACACCGTGAGGTTCTCCGCGACCACCACGTTGTCCCGCAGCAGCCGAGCCTTGGCGTTGCGCCGCATGATGCCCGACTGCACCAGGCAGCCGGCGATGTTGCCGACCTTGGACGACCGGAAAATCGCCCGGATCTCGGCACGGCCGAGCTCGCGCTCCTCGTAGACCGGCTTGAGCATGCCCTTGAGCGCGCTCTCGATCTCGTCGATGGCCTGGTAGATCACCGAGTAGTACCGGATCTCCACGCCCTCGCGGTTGGCCAGCTCGGTCGCCTTGCCCTCGGCGCGGACGTTGAAGCCGATGATGATCGCATCCGAGGCCGAGGCCAGGTTGACGTTGGTCTCGGTGACGCCACCGACGCCGCGGTCGATGACACGCAGTTCGACCTCGTCGTCGACCTGGATACCCAGCAGGGCTTCCTCGAGGGCCTCGACCGTACCGGAGTTGTCGCCCTTGAGGATGAGGTTGAGCTGGCTGGTTTCCTTCAGCGCCGAATCCAGGTCCTCCAGGCTGATCCGCTTGCGCGCCCGGGCCGCCAGCGCGTTGCGCTTACGCGCGTTGCGCCGGTCGGCGATCTGTCGGGCGATCCGGTCCTCGTCGACGACCAGGAGGTTGTCGCCTGCGCCCGGTACCGACGTGAAACCGATGACCTGCACCGGCCGCGACGGCAGCGCTTCCTCGACGTCCTCGCCGTGCTCGTCGACCATGCGCCGCACGCGGCCGTAGGCGTCGCCCGCGACGATGGAATCGCCGACGCGCAACGTGCCGCGCTGCACCAACACGGTGGCCACCGGGCCGCGACCGCGGTCCAGGTGCGCCTCGATCGCCACGCCCTGAGCCTCCATGTCCGGGTTGGCCCGCAGGTCCAGGGAGGCATCGGCGGTCAGCAGCACCGACTCGAGCAACTGCTCGATGTTGACGTTGTTCTTCGCCGAGATGTCGACGAACATCGTGTCGCCGCCGTACTCCTCGGGAATCAACCCGTACTCGGTGAGCTGCCCGCGGATCTTCGACGGGTCGGCACCTTCTTTGTCGATCTTGTTGACCGCGACCACGATCGGCACCTCTGCCGCCTGAGCGTGGTTGACCGCCTCGATCGTCTGCGGCATCACGCCGTCATCGGCGGCGACCACCAGGATCGCGATGTCGGTGGCCTTGGCGCCGCGCGCACGCATGGCGGTGAACGCCTCGTGACCCGGGGTGTCGATGAAGGTGATGGGCCGCTCGGCACCGTCGTGCTCGACCGACACCTGGTAGGCGCCGATGTGCTGGGTGATGCCGCCGGCCTCGCCCTCGCGGACGGTGGCGTTGCGGATGGTGTCCAGCAACCGGGTCTTGCCGTGGTCGACGTGACCCATCACGGTGACCACCGGCGGGCGGAACTCGAGGTCCTCCTCGCCGCCCTCGTCCTCGCCGTAGGTGAGGTCGAAGGACTCCAGCAGCTCGCGGTCCTCGTCCTCCGGGGAGACGACCTGAACCTTGTAGTTCATCTCGCCGCCCAGCAGTTCCAGGATGTCGTCGCCGACAGACTGCGTCGCGGTGACCATCTCGCCGAGGTTGAACAGCGCCTGCACCAGCGAGGCCGGGTTGGCGTCGATCTTCTCGGCGAAGTCGCTCAGCGACGCACCGCGAGCCAGGCGAATGGTCTCGCCATTGCCCTTGGGCAGCCGGACGCCACCGACGACCGGAGCCTGCATGTTCTCGTATTCGGCGCGTTTGGCCCGCTTCGACTTGCGACCCCGCTTGGGTGCGCCACCGGGGCGTCCGAACGCACCCGCGGCGCCGCCGCGCTGGCCGGGACGACCGCCGCCGCCGGGGCGACCACGGAAACCACCGCCACCGCCGCCGGGGCCTCCACCGGGTCCGCCGCCGCGGTAGTTGCCACCACCGCCGCCGGGACGACCGCCGCCGCCGGGCTGCGGCCGACCACCGGGGGCCGGACGCGGACCGCTACCGGGACGGGGACCGCCACCGGGACGAGGGCCACCGCCGGGCCGCGGGGGCATGTTGCCGGGCGTCGCGCCCGGGCGCGGGCCGCCGCCGGGGCGGGGTCCGCCTGCGCCGGGACCCGGTCGCGGGCCCTGGGGGCGAGGCGCCGGACGCTCGACAGGCTGCTGCGAGGAGAAGGGGTTGTTGCCGACGCGCGGGGTACGCGCGGCGGGCCGGGGTCCGGGCTTCGGTCCGGGAGTGGGCCGGGGACCCGGCGCGGGCCCGGGCCGCGGGGGCGCGCCGGGAGTGGCAGCGGCGGGCGGCTGTGGTGCGGCGGGCGGTGCCGCGGCGGCCGGGGGCGGCGCGGCCGGAGGCTGCGCGGCGGCCGGGGGCTGGGCCGGGGTGGGGCCGGGTTTGGTCACCTGGGGCGGGCCGGGTTTGGGCGCGGCGGGCCGCTCGGGCGCCGCAGGAGCAGCCGCCTGGGCCGGTGCACCGTTCGCGGCAGCGGCGCCGCCGCTGCGGCCCTTGTCGCCGGCGGGCTTGTTGCCGCCGAACGACTCGCGCAGACGGCGCGCTACCGGGGCCTCCACGGTGGAGGACGCGGATTTGACGAATTCGCCCTGTTCGCTCAGACGGGCGAGCACTTGCTTACTGGTGACACCGAGTTCCTTGGCCAACTCGTGCACACGGGCCTTACCTGCCACTACATCTCCTGTCTAGAGGCGACAGCGGTGGTAGGCGCCGCGCCTCGGTTTAGCTATGACGCATGGTCATCGGGACTTCACGGTGTGCTCATGTTCTTCGCTACCTGTTCTCTAGGTGCCGCCGTGTCCGGACGCTCCGACGAATCGAAGCGCTCGATCACCGCGGTGATGTCCGGTGAACCGGTGATCCGCAGCGCCCGGCCGAACGCTCGCCGCCGGACCGCCGCGTGCAGACATTCCGACCGGGGATGCAACCAGGCACCCCGCCCCGGAAGTGCTTTCGCTGTGTCAACAGTCACGACGACCTGGCCATTCCCAGGGCCGTCCCCACTGTCGACAGCTACTACTCGAAGCAATTCGACGGCCAGCTCTCGTTTCCGGCATCCGATGCAGGTTCGCACCGGCCCTGGTGGGGGCTTGCTTCGCTGCATCCGTGCCGATTCCTCGCGCTGGACCACGGCTGAGTCTACCGTCACCGCGTCACCAAATTGAAAACCGGTCGGACGCGGCGTGGATCAGCGCTCGCCGACAGCGCCGTGCGCGGCGTCCGGGCGCGGTTCGCGGCGGTGCTCCGGACGCTGGCTGTCCGCATCGTCGCTGCGGATGTCGATGCGCCAGCCGGTGAGCCGGGCGGCCAGGCGGGCATTCTGCCCCTCCTTGCCGATGGCCAGCGACAACTGGAAATCCGGCACGATGACCCGCGCGGCGCGGTTGGCTTCGTCGATCACCGTGACCGAGACCACCTTGGCCGGCGACAGCGCGTTGGCGACGAACCGGGCGGGGTCCTCGTCGTAGTCGATGATGTCGATCTTCTCGCCGGACAGTTCACTCATCACGTTGCGCACCCGCTGCCCCATCGGGCCGATGCAGGCGCCCTTCGCGTTGAGTCCCGGCATCCGCGACGTCACGGCGATCTTGGAGCGGTGCCCGGCCTCCCTGGCCACCGCGATGATCTCGACGGACCCGTCGGCGATCTCGGGGACCTCCAGCGCGAACAGTTTGCGCACCAGGTTCGGGTGCGTCCGCGACAGCGTGATCAGCGGTTCCCGGGCGCCCCGGGTCACGCCCACGACATAGCAGCGCAACCGGTCGCCGTGTTCGTAGCGCTCCCCCGGCACCTGCTCGGCCGCCGGGATGACACCTTCGGAGCCCTTGGTCTCGCTCCCCATCCGCACCACCACCAGGCCGCGGGCGTTGGCCCGGGCGTCCCGCTGGATGACACCGGCGACGATGTCGCCCTCACGGGCGGAGAACTCGCCGTAGTTCTTCTCGTTCTCGGCATCGCGCAGCCGCTGGAGGATGACCTGGCGCGCGGTGGTCGCCGCGATGCGGCCGAAACCCTCCGGGGTGTCGTCCCACTCGTGCAGGACGTTGCCGTCCTCGTCGGTCTGGCGCGCCATCACCTTGACCACACCGGTCTTGCGGTCGATGTCGATGCGGGCGTCGGGCTCGTGCCCCTCGGTGTGCCGATACGCGGTCAGCAACGCTGACTTGATGGTCTCGACCACGACGTCGACCGAGATCCCCTTGTCCGCCTCGATCGCATGCAAGGCAGCCATGTCGATGTTCACGCTCAGGTTTCCTCTCCGGCCAGGCCGGCCAATTCCAGCTCCCGCGGATTCGGCGGCGAGAACTCCACCTGGACAACGGCGTTGACGATCGTGCTCAGGGCGATCTCGTGCACGGCCAGATCTGCCCGGGCGCCTTCGCGCACCACCAGCGCCACCGTCTCGTCGCCGCAGTCACCGAGCCGCCCGGATACCGTCGCGCCGTCGGTCAACGTGATCTCCACCCGGCGTCCCCGTGCCCGCCGAAAGTGCGTCGGCGTCGTCAGGGGCCGGTCCACTCCCGGGGACGTCACCTCGAGCACGTACGGCGAGGTGTCCAGGTCGTCGAGCAACTCCGACGCTGTCCGGGACAGCGCGGCGATCGTATCCAGGTCCAGCCCGTCGTCGCCGTCGGCCACCACCGCGATGCGCGGCGGACGGGCGGACGTGTCGATCACGACATCTTCGATGTCGTAGCCTGCGCGCGCGAACTCGCCCTCGAGCAGTTCGATCACCTGTCGTTGCGACGGCAGTCGACTGGACCGCTCTACCACGGCGAGCTCCTCGTCTTGAGTTGTCCGGACCCGGCGCGCAGGATCGATCGTGCTCCCGCGAACCCGAGTCACCACGATACGCCAGCCGCGGGGGCCCGAACGCCAAAAGGAAACGACCACCGGCGCCGCCCGGAGCGTCACCGACCCAATGGCAGGATGTTGCTCGTGCCGAGCCCCGCCCCGACCGTCAACCGTCGACGCCTGCTGCTCGGCGCCACGGCGCTCGCCGCCGCGGGGCTGGCCGCGGCGGCCTGCGGCACCGCCCCGCCGCCCCCCGACCTCGACGACCTGACCACCGCACTGGACCGGGCCCGCGCCGACAGCCAGCTGGCGACCGAGGTCGCCGAGCGGATACGCGGCCCCGTCGCGCAGGCGCTCGGCGCGGTCGCGGCCGAACGCTCCGCGCACGCCGACGCGCTCGCCGATGAGATCGTGCGGCTCACCGGACAGGCGGCTCCGTCCACCAGCGTCACGGTCAGCACCACCACGACGACCACCTCGTCGACGTCCTCGGTCGCAGACCCACCGCCCACCGTCGACGACGTCGTCGGCGCCCTGCGCACCTCGGCGGAGAGCGCAACCACGTCGGCCACCGCGCTGTCCGGCTACCGGGCCGGGCTGCTCGGCTCGATCGCAGCGGCGTGTACCGCCGCCTACACCGTCGCGCTCACCCCGCTCGGAGAGACGTCATGACCACGCCCACGACCTCCCCGTCCGCGCAGCCGGAACCGCCCCGCCCGGACCGGGCGACCGACGGCGCACTCTACGACGCACTGGAGGTCGAGCACGCTGCCATCTACGGCTACGGGATCGTGTCGGCGCACTCGACCTTCGACCGGAACTACCTGGTCGCCGATGCGATGAACGAACACCGGGCCCGCCGCGAAGCCGCGATCGCGCTGATGGAGGAACGCGGCGTGGCCGCCCCGCTGCCCGCCGCCGGCTACCGGCTGCCGGGCGAGGTCGACGATCCACGCCAAGCCGCCGAACTGGCCGTCACCATGGAACAGGACGCCGCCGTGGCGTGGCGGGCAGTCATCGAGCAGGCCGACGACCAGACGGTGCGGGCCTTCGGGGTCAACGCACTGACCGAATGCGCGGTCACCGCGGCCCGGTGGCGACGCCTGATGGGCGAGACACCGGTCACTGTGGCTTTCCCGGGCGGCTCGGAGTAGGCCGCGCTCGTCAGGCGAGCGCCCGGGCGATCTCCGCTGCCGCCGAGTCGACCGGAACGTCGCGCTTCTCGCCGCTGAACCGGTTACGCAGCTCCACCACACCGTCGGCCCAGCCGCGGCCCACGACGACCACCCATGGCACCCCGAGCAACTCGGCGTCCTTGAACTTCACCCCGGGCGAGGCCGTCCGGTCGTCGAGCAGTACCTCCGTGCCCAGCACATCGAGATCGGCGGCCAATTCCAGGGCGCCCGCACGTGCTTCGGCGTCCTTGTTGGCGATCACCAGGTGCACGTCGAACGGCGACACCGTCGAGGGCCAACGCAGCCCGAGCTCGTCGTGGTGCTGCTCGGCGATGACGGCCACCAGCCGCGACACGCCGATTCCGTAGGACCCCATCGTCAACCGGACCGGCTTGCCGTCCTCGCCCAAAACGTCGGCGGAGAACGCGTCGGTGTACTTGCGGCCCAGTTGGAAGATGTGGCCGATCTCGATGCCCCGCGCCGACACCAGCGGCCCCGCTCCGTCCGGGGACGGGTCTCCGTCGCGCACCTCGGCGGCCTCGATCGTGCCGTCCGCGGTGAAGTCACGCCCGGCCACCAGGCCGACAACGTGCTTGTTCGGCTCGTCGGCGCCGGTGATCCAGGACGTGCCGTCGACCACCCTGGGATCGACGAGGTAGCGCACACCGTTGGCCAGCAGTGCCTTGGGTCCGACGTAGCCCTTCACCAGGAACGGATGCTTGGCGAAGTCGGCGTCGTCGAGCAGTGCGTACTCCGCCGGCTCGAGTGCGGCGCCCAGGCGCTTGTCGTCGACTTCGCGGTCACCGGGCACGCCGATGGCCAGCAGCTCCCAGTCGCCGCCGGGCTCGCGGACCTTGAGCAGCACGTTCTTCAATGTGTCCGCGGCGACCACCTCGCGGTCGGCGAACTGTGGCAGGCCGGCCGAGTTGGCCCAGTCGACCAGCGTGGCGATCGTCGGTGCGTCGGGAGTGTCGTAGACCGTGGCCGCAGGCTGGCCTTCGATGTCGATCGTCGGGGGAACCGCGGTGAGCACCGCTTCGACATTGGCGGCATAACCCGACTGCATGCACCGCACGAAGGTGTCCTCGCCGACGGCGCTCTCGGCCAGGAACTCCTCCGACGCGCTGCCACCCATCGCCCCCGAGACCGCCGAGACGATCACATAGTTCACGCCGAGGCGGCCGAATATGCGCTGATAGGCGTCGCGGTGAGCGTGGTAGGCGCTCTTGAGGCCGTCCTCGTCGACGTCGAACGAGTACGAGTCCTTCATGATGAACTCGCGCCCGCGCAGGATGCCGGCGCGCGGCCGGGCCTCGTCGCGGTACTTGGTCTGGATCTGGAACAGCAGCAGCGGGAAGTCCTTGTAGGAGCTGTACTCCCCCTTCACGGTCATCGTGAAGAGTTCCTCGTGGGTCGGGCCCAGCAGGTAGTCGTTGCCGCGGCGGTCGGCCAGCCGGAACAGATTGTCGCCGTACTCGGTCCAGCGATTCGTCGTCTCGTACGGCGCACGCGGCAGCAGGGCGGGGAACAGGATCTCCTGGCCGCCGATCGCGGTCATCTCGTCGCGCACGATCTTCTCGATCTTGCGCAGCACCCGCAGACCCAGCGGCAACCAGCTGTACAGCCCGGGCCCGATGGGGCGGACGTAGCCCGCCCTGATGAGCAGCTTGTGGCTCGGGACTTCGGCGTCGGCCGGGTCGTCGCGCAAGGTGCGCAGGAACAGCTCGGACATGCGGGTGATCACGAGCGACCACCTTACTGGTGGGGGCCGGAGCTCTCCCCAGCCCAACGTCGAGCTAAAGCTCTCCGGCGTCGATCGCGTCCTTGACTTCCTGCGCATGCGCCACCTGCTGAGCCGTGTAGCCGATGAACAGCGCAGCGGCGCCGACGACGACGGCGACCGCGGCCACCCACAGCAGGCCGTAGGTGTAGCCCTGATCGAGGGCGTGCAGCTGGGCGGCGTTCATGTCACTGACCGGCCCGGTGGTGCCCCCGAGGTAGAGGGTGCGCGAGGTGATGACCGCCTGGATGATCGCGAGCACGACGGGTCCACCCAGGTTCTGCAGCATCAGCGCGATCGCCGACACGGGACCGATCTGGTCGAAGCCGACTCCGGCGATGGCCGAGATCATCAGCGGGACCACGATCATGCCGATGCCGAGTCCACCGATCGTGATCGGGAAGACCAGGTTCGGGAAGTACGGGATGTCGGCGTCGAGCGTGGATCCGTAGATCATCGCGCCGAGCACGAGCACGCCGCCGGCGATGACCAACACACGCGGGGGGAACTTCGACACCAGCGCCGAGGACAGCCCTAGGCCGATACCGAGTGCGATGACGAACGGGATGAAACCGATGCCCGCCCGCAGCGCGCTGTAACCCATTATGTCCTGCACGTACAGACCGATCAGCACGGTCAGCGTGAACATGACACCGCCGGCCAGGAAGATGGCCGCGAAGGTCGCCACCCGGTTGCGGTCATGGAACAGGCTGAACGGCACCACCGGGTTCTCCGCGGTGCGTTCGACGATCAGGAAGCCCACCAACGCGGCCACCGCGATCACGCCGGAACCCAGCGTCAACGGCGACAACCAGCCCTGCTCGGGCCCCATCGAGAAGCCGAAGACCGCGGCGGTACATCCCAGCGTGGCCAGCAGCGCGCCGGCGGCGTCGAGCTTGAGACGCTCGCGGTTGGTCTCCCGCAGCGTCTTGCGGGCCAGGTAGATCATCAGCAGGCCGATGGGCACGTTGACCAGGAACGCCAGCCGCCACGAGACCTCGGTCAGCGCACCGCCGACAACCAGTCCCATCACCGACCCGACACCCGTCATCGCGGCGAACACCGCGGTGGCCGCATTGCGGGCGGGCCCCTTGGGGAAGGTGGTCGCGATCAGCGCCAACGCGGTCGGTGAGGCGATCGCGGCGCCCACACCCTGCAGCAGCCGGGCGATGACCAGCGTCGCCTCGTCCCAGGCGATGCCGCACAACACCGACGCGATCGTGAACAGCGTGACGCCGACGATGAAGGTGCGCTTGCGGCCGATGGTGTCACCGAGCCGCCCGCCGAGGAGCATCAACCCGCCGAACGTCAACACGTAGGCGGTGATGACCCAGCTTCGACCGGCGTCGGAGAGGTTCAGCTCGTCCTGGATCTTGGGGAGCGCGACGATGGCGATGGTGCTGTCCATCGTGGCCAGCAGCTGCATGCCGCCGATCGCGATGACCGCAGCGATGAAGCGCCGCGACGGCAGCCAAGCCGCCGGCGACCTGCCAGGTCGTTGAGTGTCGGCACCCTGCCCGCCCAGCGTGGGCGCACGGTCCGGCAACGCGCGGTCACCGGCTCGCCTCGAGCCTCGCTGGTTTTCGCCTTCAGAATCACGGTGGATGGCGGCACGCTCCGCATCGTTGAGAGCCGTCATAACAGGTTACCTTACAGTACTCTTAAGAATCCTTTAGGCGCCGAAGGCTGCCACCGCCCCGATGACGATGATCGCCGGCGGCCTGATGCCCTCGGCACGGATTCTCTCGGGCGCATCGGCAAGCGTCGCCCGCAAAGTTCGTTCAGCAGACGTCGTGCCCTGTTGCACCACTAGAACAGGGGTATCAGCAGGACGTCCCCCCTCCCGAAGAACTCTGGCAAACAGTTCGATCCGCTCGACGGCCATCAACAAGACGATTGTGCCCCGCATCGCGGCCAATGCATCCCAATTCACTAACGATTCGGGGTGCTCCGGCGCAACATGTCCGCTGACCACCACGAACTCGTGCGTCATCGCCCGGTGCGTGACGGGTACCCCGGCAAGCGCAGGAACCCCTATGGCGCTGGTCACACCGGGTACCACGGTCACCGGAATCCCGGCCTCGGCGCACGCGATGATCTCTTCCTGGCCGCGCGCGAAGACGAACGGATCGCCGCCCTTGAGCCGCACCACGAACTTGCCTTCCTTGGCGCGGTCGACGAGCACGCTGTTGATCGCGTCCTGGGCCATCGAGCGGCCGTACGGGATCTTTGCCGCGTCGATCACCTCGACGTCCGGGGACAATTCGGCCAGCAGTTCCTGCGGCGCGAGGCGGTCGGCGACCACGACATCGGCGTGAGCCAACAGCCGGCGTCCGCGCACAGTCACCAACTCCGGGTCGCCCGGGCCACCACCGACCAGTGCGACACCGCCGCGGACCACACCGGGGGTCACCGAGTCGTCCCTGGCGATGACACCCTGCTGTAGCGCTTCGTGGATGGCCGAACGGATCGCCGCCGACCGCCGATGCTCCCCACCGGCCAGCACGCCCACCGCCAACCCCTCGTACTCGAAGGAGGCCGGGGTGACGGCCGTGCCCTCGCGCGCGATGTCGGCGCGGACGCAGAAGATGTGCCGGGCTTCGGCCTCGGCCACGATGGCCGCGTTGACGTCGGGGTCGTCGGTCGCGGCGATGGCGTACCAGGCACCGTCAAGGTCGCCGGTGCGGAACTCCCGCAGGTTCAGCGTGATCCCGTCGATGGCCTCGACTGCGGGCGTCGCGGAGATGGCGATGACGTGCACGTCCGCGCCGCTGGCGACCAGAAGCGGTAACCGGCGCTGCGCGACGGTACCGCCGCCGACCATGACGACCTTCTTGCCGGTGAGGCGTAAACCCACCAGGTACGCGTTCTCGGAGCTCGCTTCGCTCCTCACGTGGGCGGGGGTCACCCGGCGAGCCTAGAGGCTGCCGCCGCCGCGGAGACGAACCGGGCGACGGCGTCCGGATGGGCCGCTGGATGGGTGTGCAGATAGCCCGCATGCACGCCGGCACGGACAGCGCCGTCGTCGACGACGTGGCCGCCGCGCCCGGCGAACCGCCACGCCGGCTGACGGTCTCCGGTGAACTGGACCGCGGTGCGATGGAATTCATGACCGACCACCCGGTCGCCGATGCGGTGCAGCGGCGAGTCACCGACCGCGACGGCATCGCGGTATCCCAGCGTCAACGTGTCGGTGAACGTCGCAGAGCCCGCCAGCACCCCGCACATCGGTTGCCCGTCCAGGTCGTCGACCAGGTAGGTCAGGCCCGCGCACTCGGCGTGCACCGGCGCCCCACGCACCGCCAGCGCCCGAATCTGGGAGCGGACGATGTCGTTGGCCGACAACTGCGGGCCGAACTGTTCGGGAAAACCGCCGGGCAGCACCAGCGCCGCCGTCGCCTTGGGCAGCGGATCGGTCAGCGGGTCGAAGTCCACGACCGTCGCGCCTGCGGCCCGCAACACCTCGACGTGCTCGGCATAGTTGAAGGTGAAGGCCTTGCCCGCGGCCATGGCCACGGTCACCCCGCCGGCAACGGGTTCGTGCACGGCCGCGTCCCACGGCGGTGCGGCGACGCTGCTGGCCGCCACCGCGGCCACCGCGTCCAGATCGACGTGGCGAGCGACCAGTCCCGCCATCGCATCCACTGCCGCGCCGGCCAGGTTGCCGTGCTCGACCGCGGTCACCAGACCCAGATGCCGGGACGGCACCGTCAGCTCGTCGGCCCGCGGGATGGACCCCAGCACCGGTACGCCGGCATGTTCACACGCCTGGCGCAGCACCTCGTCGTGGCGAGCCGAGCCGACGCGGTTGAGGATCACCCCCGCCAACCGCACGCTCTGGTCGAAGGTCGCAAAGCCGTGCAGCAGCGCGGCGATGCTGTGGCTCTGTCCGCGGGCATCCACGACGAGGATCACCGGAGCCCCGAGCATCGCGGCCACCTGGGCCGTGGAGCCGTGGGCGGGACCGGGGGCGGTCGGACTGATGCGGCCGTCGAACAGACCCATGACGCCCTCGACGACCGCGATGTCGGCGTCGTCGCTGCCGTGCCGGAACAGCGGGCCGATCAACGAGTCGCCAACGAGAACCGGATCCAGGTTGCGGCCGGGGCGTCCCGACGCCAGCCCGTGATAGCCGGGGTCGATGAAGTCCGGCCCTACCTTGAACGGCGCCACCCGGCGGCCGGCCGCGCGCAATGCGCCCATCAGGCCGGTCGCCACGGTGGTCTTGCCGCTGCCCGAGGCGGGAGCGGCGATCACGACCGCCGGGGTGCTCACAACTTCACGCCCTTCCTCCACGAGCCCTTTCCCAGCGACCGCGCGCTCACCACTCGCCTGCCAATCTGTCGTGGTTCGCTGCGCTCACCACTCGCCTGCCCATCTGTCGTGGTTCGCTGCGCTCACCACTCGATCCCTTTCTGGCCTTTGCGGCCCGCATCCATCGGATGCTTCACCTTCGTCATCTCGGTCACCAGATCCGCCGCATCGAGCAGCGCCGCCGGTGCGTCGCGGCCGGTGATCACCACATGCTGGGTGCCCGAACGCTCGGCCAGCGTGGCAACCACCTCGTCGACGTCGACCCAGCCCCACTTCAGTGGATAGGTGAACTCGTCGAGCACATAGAAGTCGTGCCGTTCCTCGGCGAGTCGGCGGGCGATCTCGGCCCAACCCTCCGCAGCCGCGGCGGCATGATCATCCTCCGTGCCCGCCTTGCGCGACCACGACCATCCGGAGCCCATCTTGTGCCACTCGACGGGACCACCGACACCGCGTTCCTCATGCGCTCGACCGAGTTCGGTCAGCGCGGTCTCTTCGCCGACCTTCCACTTCGCGCTCTTGACGAACTGGAAGACCGCGATGTCGAAGCCCTGATTCCAGGCGCGCAGCGCCATTCCGAACGCGGCCGTCGACTTCCCCTTCCCCGGGCCGGTGTGCACGGCCAACAGTGGAGCGTTGCGCCGCTGACGCGTCGTCAATCCGTCACGGGGAACAGCCAATGGTTGACCCTGTGGCATCGCCGCACCTTTCTACGCACTGGCATCGCCGAAACTTCTACGCGGCGCCCCGGCCGGCCTGAGATTTCACCAGGGCGGAGAGATCGTCGGCACGCAGCTGATCCAGCCGTACCGCCGGAGCGTCGAGGTGTCGGGCCAGGTCATCGGCCAAACCCAACCTGACAAAGGATGTCTCACAGTCCACGACGACGGCCGCCGCCCCCTCGGCCACCAGCCGGGTCGCCGCGGCGCGGGCACGGTCGAGCGGGTCGACCCCACCGGTGGCACGCCCGTCGGTGAGCACGACCACCAGGCTGCGCCGCGCCCGGTCGCGGGCCCGTTCCCGCACCACCATGTCCCGGGCGGCGAGCAGGCCCTGCGCCAGCGGGGTTCGCCCGCCGGTCTGGAACTGTGCCAGCCGCCGGCTGGCGATGTGCACCGACGACGTCGGAGGCAGCACCACCTGCGCATCCTGCTGGCGGAACGTGATGACCGCGACCTTGTCCCGTCGCTGGTAGGCGTCCCGGAGCAGCGACAGCGTCGCGCCTCCCACCGCCGACATCCGGTCGCGGGCAGCCATCGAACCCGAGGCGTCCACGACGAAGATGACCAGGTTGCCCTCGCGCCCCTCGCGAACCGCCCGGCGCACATCGTCGGGCACCACCCGCAGTCGACCGATCCCGGTCTGTCGTCCCGCCGCGGCCTGCACGGTCGCGAACAGATGCACGCCGTGTCCGGCGCCGGAATCGGTGGCCGCCGACACGACGGTGCCGGTGCGGTTTCTGGCGCGCGAGCGCCGACCGGGCGCGCCCTCGCCGATCCCGGGCACGACCAGCGCGCGGGTACGGAACTGCGCCGACGGAGGAGCACTCGTGCGTGGCGGCGCCCCCGCACCGTTCGGTCGGGGCTGCGACTCCGACGGCGGCGACGAGGAGGACGAATCCTGTTGCGGCGCTTGGGCGTTCTGCTCTTCAGCAGCGTCCTGGCCACCCCCCGGCGGGTCCGGCGGAGGCTCGGGCTGCTCGTCGGCGGCATCGGCGGCCTGCTGCATGGCATCGTCGAGACGTTCGGGGTCCAGACCGGGGTCGTCGAACGGATCGCGGCGACGGCGGTGCGGCAACGCCAGTTCGGCGGCTACGCGAATATCCTGCTCGTCGACGGTGGTGGCCCCGCGCCACGCGGCGTGCGCCACCGCGGTTCGCGCGACCACGAGATCAGCGCGCATGCCGTCGACGTCGAACGCCGCACACAACGCCGCGATGCGCCGTAACTCATTGTCGGGCAACGACACCTCTGCCAGCAGGGCCCGCGCTTCGGCGATGCGGGCGGCCAGCGCGGCATCCTCGTCGGCATACCTCGCGGCGAAGGCGGCCGGGTCGGCTTCGAACGCGAGTCGCTGCCGGATCACGTCGGTGCGCACGTCGACATCGCGGGAGGCCGCGACGTCGACGGTGAGCCCGAAACGGTCCAGCAACTGTGGACGCAACTCCCCCTCTTCGGGATTCATGGTGCCGATCAAGACGAATCGGGCCTCATGACTGTGCGAGACCCCGTCGCGTTCGATGTGCACCCGGCCCATGGCGGCGGCGTCGAGCAGGATGTCGACGAGGTGGTCGTGCAGCAGGTTGACCTCGTCGACGTAGAGAACACCGCGGTGTGCACGGGCCAGCAGGCCCGGCGAGAAGGCGTGCTCACCGTCGCGCAGCACCTTCTGCAAGTCGAGGGAGCCGATCACCCGGTCCTCGGTCGCCCCGATCGGCAACTCCACCAGGTGACCGCCGCCGGAGGCCTGAAACGCCGTGGTCAGCACCTGCGCCAGCCCGCGGACCGCGGTCGACTTCGCCGTGCCCTTCTCGCCGCGGATCAGCACTCCGCCGATGTCGGGCCGCACTGCACACAACACCAGCGCCAGCCGAAGGCGGTCGTGTCCGACCAGTGCACTGAACGGGTAGTTGACGTCGACACGATCGGCGAGGGTCATGGTTTCACCATCGACACGTGCGGAATGCCGTCGTCGAGGAATTCGTCACCGGCGCGGACGAATCCGTGCCTGCCATACATCTCCACCAGATAGGTCTGGGCGTTGATGTGGCAGGGGTAGTCGCCGACTTCGGCCAGCGCCGCCGTCAACAGTCGTGCGGTGTGTCCCTGTCCGCGATCGCTGCGCTTGGTGCACACCCGCCCGATCCGGAACGACTTCTGCCCGCCGGGGTGCTCCTCCATCAATCGCAACGTCGAAACCACCTGTCCCTCAGAGTTTTCCAGCCAGAAGTGGCGCGTCTCGGCCAGCAGGTCCCGCCCGTCCAACTCGGGATACGGGGTGGCCTGCTCGACCACGAACACCTCGACACGCAATTTGAGCAACTCGTAGAGCGTGGCGGCGTCGAGATCCTTGGCCCAGCTGCGGCGCAGCGCGACTGTCATCAAGCAGTCACCGTCATGCGGTCGCCGAGGTGGCCGAATGACCGGTTCCCGCGACCGACACGTCACCGGGCACGTCGGGTACCCCGCTGGCCGGCTTGTCCAGCTTGAGCACCTTGGTCCCCCACGACCAGACTTCCTCGAACAGCGCGGGCTCACCCGAGAGCGGAGTACCCAGCGACGGCACCATCTCGGTGAGCTTGGACTGCCAGCCGTCGTAGCGGTCGCCGAAACACCGTTGCATGACGTCGAGCATGGCCGGCACCGCGGTGGAGGCGCCGGGCGAGGCCCCGAGCAGGCCGGCGATGCTGCCGTCGGACGCCGAGAGCACGGTGGTGCCGAACTCCAACACACCGCCCTTGCCCTTCGCCTTGCGAATGACCTGCACGCGCTGTCCGGCGATGTCGAGCTCCCAGTCGGAATCTCGCGCACTGGGCACGAATTCACGCAGCGTGTCCACCCGCGCAGACTCGCTGAGCAGCAGCTGGCCGATCAGGTACTTCAGCAGACCCATCTCGGTCATACCGACACCGAGCATCGACACCAGGTTGTCGGGCCGCACCGAGAACGGGAGATCGGTGACCTTGCCCTGCTTCAGGAATTTCGGCGACCAGCCCGCGAACGGTCCGAACAGCAGCCACGAGCGCCGGTTGATGACGCGAGTGTCCAGATGAGGCACCGACATCGGTGGCGCACCCAGCGGCGGCAGCCCGTACACCTTGGCCTGATGCCCGGCGGTCAGCGCGGAGTTGCCGCTGCGCAGCCACTGGCCGCCCACCGGGAACCCACCGAATCCCTTGGCCTCTTTGATGCCGGCCTTCTGCAACAGCGGCAGCGCGCCACCGCCGGCGCCGACGAAGACGAACTTGGCGTGGAAGGTCCGCTTGCGATCGGTGCGGCGGTTGACAACCTGCACGCGCCACGTTCCGTCGGAGTTCTGCTTCAGGTCGGAGACCTCGTGGCCGAACAACGTCGACATGCCTTGTTTGGCACCGAAACCGATCAGCTGTCGCGACAGCGCGCCGAAGTCGACGTCGGTGCCGTCCTGGGTCCAGTTCAGCCCGACGGGCTCGGAGAAGTCGCGGCCCGCGGCCATCAGCGGGAGCCTGCGGGTGAACTCGTCGCGGTCGTCGATGAACTCCATCGAGGCGAACAGCGGATTGGAGACCAACGCCTCGTAGCGCCGGCGCAGATAGTCCACGTTGTCGGCGCCCTGCACGAAGCTCACGTGCGGGATCGGGTTCAGGAAGCTGCGGACGTCGGGCAACACCCCGTTCTCGACCGCGTAGGCCCAGAACTGTCGCGAAACCTGGAACTGCTCGTTGACGTTGACAGCCTTGGAGATGTCGATGGTGCCGTCAGGGCGGGCCGGGGTGTAGTTCAACTCACACAACGCCGAGTGCCCGGTGCCGGCGTTGTTCCAGGCGTCACTGCTCTCGGCGGCGGCGCCGTCGAGCCGTTCGACCAGCGTCATCGACCAGTCCGGCTCTACCAGTCGCAGCAGCGTACTGAGCGTCGCGCTCATGATCCCCGCCCCTACCAGCAGGACGTCGGTCTTCTCTGGTTCAGACACCTCGTCGATCCTTCGCGTCGCGGCCCGTGGATCACGGCTTACCGATGTTCAGGTTATCCCGCGGGCCATGGTGACCACGTGGCGACCACTGCCCGCACCGCACCGGTCTACCCGCTTTCGGCATTAGGGTGGCATCCGTGCCTGGATGGGAGCCCGACGTGCTGCCCGGATATTGGCAGCGCACCTTCGAACTCGGCCCCGACCCCGACGGCGAGGGCGAGCTCGTGGCGACGCTGGTGAGCCGGGGTCACCCCGACGAGGACGCCGCCCACCGCGCGCGCGACGCGGTACTGGTGGTGCACGGATTCACCGACTATTTCTTCCACACCGAGCTCGCAGATCATCTCGCTTCGCAGGGTTTCCGGGTCTACGCACTGGACCTGCACAAATGTGGGCGCTCGCACCGCGACGGTCAGACCCCGCACTTCACCACCGACCTGGCCCGGTACGACGTCGAACTCGAACGGGCGCTGGCGACGGTGGCGGCCGTGTCCCGGGCGCGGGTGCTGATCTACGGGCATTCCGCGGGTGGGTTGATCACGTCACTGTGGTTGGACCGGTTGCGACGCAGCGGCGGCACCGCCCGCGCCGGGGTGGCCGGGCTGGTGCTCAACAGCCCGTGGCTGGACCTGCAGGGCCATGCGCTGCTGCGTTCGGCGCCGACCTCGGCGGCGCTGTCGGCCCTGGGGCGGCTGCGCAAACACACAGTGGTGCGCCGTCCAGGCACCGGCGGGTACGGCACCACCCTGCACCGCGACTACGACGGCGACTTCGACTACAACCTGACCTGGAAGCCGATCGGCGGATTCCCGGTGAAGGTGGGCTGGATCCACGCCATCCGACGCGGGCAGGCCAGGCTGCACCGGGGCCTCGACGTCGGGGTGCCCAATCTGATCCTGCGCTCGGACCGCAGCGTGCGCGAGGTGGCCGATCCCGCAGCCATCCAACGCGGTGACGCTGTGCTCGACGTCACCCAGATCGCCCGCTGGGCGGGCTGCATCGGCAACCGGACGACGATCGTGCCGATCACCGACGCCAAGCACGACGTGTTCCTGTCGGTGCCCGAGGCGCGACGGCAGGCGTACACCGAATTGGACCGCTGGCTGCAGTGGTATCGGACAGAGCATCGAGGCGAGTGCACGGCACCGGCCGACAACGACGGGAGCGACGGGCATGGCTGACTTCGACATCGCGATCATCGGGACCGGTTCGGGCAACTCGCTGCTCGACGAACGCTACGTCGACAAACGCGTCGCGATCTGTGAGAAGGGGGTGTTCGGCGGAACCTGCCTCAACGTCGGATGCATCCCCACCAAGATGTTCGTCTACGCGGCCGGGGTGGCCCAGCAGATCCGTGATTCGGCACGCTTCGGGGTCGACGCCCACATCGACGGGGTGCGCTGGCCCGACATCGTGTCCCGGGTGTTCGGCCGCATCGATCCGCTGGCCGCCGGCGGGGAACAGTACCGGCGTTCCTCACCGAACGTCGAGGTTTTCGCCAGCCACACCCGCTTCGCCGCGCGCAACGACGACGGCAGCTATCGGCTGCACACCGACGACGGCGACGAGTTCAGCGCCGAGCAGGTGGTCATCGCCGCCGGTGCGCGGGCCACGGTGCCTTCTGCGATCGCCGAATGCGGGGTGGCCTTCCACACCAGCGACACGATCATGCGGATCTCGGAGGTGCCCGAGCACATCGTGATCGTCGGTGGCGGATTCGTCGCAGCCGAGTTCGCCCATGTCTTCTCCGCGCTGGGATCGCACGTGACGATCGTGCTGCGCGGCACGACGATGCTCACCCACACCGACGACACGATCTGCGAGCGGTTCACCGACATCGCCAGCCGCAAATGGGAGATCCGCAGCCGGCGAAACCTGGTGGGTGGGTCGTCGGACGACTCGGGTGTCACCCTGCATCTGGACGACGGGTCCACCGTGCGTGCCGACACGCTGCTGGTGGCGACGGGCCGCGTGCCCAACGGCGATCAACTCGACGCCCACCTGGCCGGTGTGGAGGTGTCGGCAGGCTTGGTCGCCGTCGACGAGTACCAGCGCACCACGGCGCGAAACGTGTTCGCGCTCGGCGACGTCAGCTCGCCCTATCAACTCAAGCACGTCGCCAACCACGAGGCCCGGGTGGTCAAGCACAACCTGCTGCAGCCGTGGGATGACACCGACAACCTGATGCCGGCCAACCACGCCAATGTGCCCTCGGCGGTGTTCACCGAACCGCAGATCGCGTCGGTCGGGTTGACCGAGAACCAGGCCCGCGCCGCCGGTTATCGCTTCAAGACCAAGGTCCAGGACTACAGCGATGTCGCCTACGGCTGGGCGATGGAGGATTCCACCGGATTCGCCAAGCTGATCGTCGACGACGACACCGGCCTGCTGCTGGGCGCACACATCATGGGCCACCAGGCCTCGTCGATCATCCAGCCGCTCATCCAGGCGATGGCGTTCGGCCTTCCCGCTCAGGACATGGCCCGCGGTCAGTACTGGATCCATCCGGCGCTACCGGAGGTGGTGGAGAACGCGCTGCTGGCGTTGTGCGGCGAGCCGCCGTGGCCACCGCCGCGCCGGCACTGAACAGGCGACGATCGGCTCATGCGGCGCGCAGATAACCGCGAGCCGTCGCCACGCCGACCAGCAGACCGCGCAGCACGCGTCGGCCACGAAACACCCGTGACATGACAGTCCCCTCCGGGATGTCGAGGATGTGCGCGATCTCGCGATAGGGCAGGCCCTCGACGTCGGCGTAGTACACGGCCAGGCGCTGGCTTTCGGGCACCCTCGCGAAGGCGTCCCTGACTTCGTCGTCGCCGAGCGCCTCCAGAGCGGCGAGTTCGGCGGACAGCAGGCCGGTGGACTGATGTTCAGCGTGCGCCGCCCACTGCGCATCGGTGATGTCCTCGGAGAGCAATTCATTGGGTCGACACTGGGCTCGCCGGTGCGAGTTCATCCACGTGTTGGTCATGATCCTCAGCAGCCACGCAAGAACGTTGGTGCCGTCCCGATAGGTGTGAAATGACTTGTAGGCCTTCACCATCGTGTCCTGCACCAAGTCTTCGGCGTCAGCGATGTTGAGGGTGTACCTGCGCGCGGCCCGGTAGAGCTGGTCGAGCAGCGGTAGTACGTCGCGCTCGAACCGCATGGTTTCGGGATCGTCTGCCATGGCGGTCAAGGTGGCCATCGTTCCTCCAAAAATGTTGATTACCAGTGCCTTCCAGCCTATTGGCGAGACGCCACCGCACCAGGTTCGCATAGCGAACTCACAAGAACGGCCGAAATACCCGGCGCAACGGCGGCGACGAGGTCATCGCCTGGAGACCCGGAGGGCGCCGGGGCCGTGGAACACGAACAGCAGGAAGGCAAAGCAGTAGAGCACCGCGGTCTCACCCCCGTTGACGACGGGCCAGAACCCCGCGGGAAAGTGCATCCAGAAGTACGCGACGGCCATCATGCCCGACGCGACGAAGGCCGCCGCGCGGGCGTACCAGCCGATCGCGACGAGGACACCGAGAATCACCTCGAGCACACCCGCCCACCACATCGGCCACGCCGCCAGCGCAGCCGGCGAACCGGTCGGCCACCCGAAGAGCTTCATGGTGCCGTGCATCGTGAACATCAGGCCGGTGAGAATCCGGAAGACTCCGAGGGCAGTGGCTGAGTGTGCAGTCAGCCGGGTGTCGAGCGAAGCGGTAGCGGTCATCATCCGGGCCTTTCGTGAGAGGGGTCGACGCGCCTGAGTCTCCTGGTCGGCGGTGTCGACAGCGCGGTTCTCATAGCGAATGCACATGCGCGTGCGCCCGGGCGTCACGACCTGACATATGAGATGTCTATGAAGGTCCTGAAAGCCCGGGCGGCAGCCGCGACAATGGTCTGGTGACATCCGCACCGGTGAACGAACAGGGTCCGCGCCGCGCGATCCTGGGCCAGTTGCCCAGGATGTACCGCGCCGACGGATCGCCGATCAGGGTGCTGCTCGTCGACGACGAGCGTGCCCTCACCAACCTCGTCCGCATGGCGTTGCGCTACGAGGGCTGGGAGATCGACACCGCGCACGATGCCGCCGAGGCAGTCGCGATGTACCGCGCCAACCCGCCCGACCTGTTGGTCCTGGACATCATGCTGCCCGACATGGACGGCTTCGGTGTGCTCGCCGAAATCCGAGCATCCGGGCCTTACACCCCCATCCTGTTCCTGACCGCGCGCGATTCGGTCGTCGACCGGGTCACCGGCCTGACCGCCGGCGGCGACGATTACATGACCAAGCCGTTCTCGTTGGAGGAGCTCGTCGCGCGGCTGCGCGGACTGCTGCGCCGCTCGGCCTACCTGACGCCGTCCGACGATGAGACGCTGCGCGTCGGCGACCTGTTCCTCGACGCCACCAGCCGCGAGGTGAAGCGTGGCGACGAAACAGTCGCCTTGACGTCGACGGAATTCGAACTGCTGCGTTACCTGATGCGTAACCAGGGCAAGGCCGTGACCCGTCAGGAGATCCTGCGCCGGGTATGGGAGTACGAATTCGGCGGCAAGTCGAGCATCGTGGATCTCTACGTGTCGTACCTGCGCAAGAAGGTCGACGCGGGTCGTGAGCCGTTGCTGCACACCGTGCGAGGTGTCGGCTATATGCTCCGGTCCCCGCGATGACGCGGCGCTGGCAGAGCTGGTCACTGCAGAAGCAGTTGGTCGTCGCGGTCTCTCTGGTGGTGATGGTGGTCGTGGCGACGACCGGTGCGATGTCGGTGATCTCGCTGAGATCCTCCGTGCTGGGCATCCTCGACTCTCAACTCGCCGGTGCGGCGGACGGATTCAGCGCTGGGGTAGCGAAGTACCGCAGCACACCAATGCCCGGCGGGGAGCTGCCGCCACCCGGGGCGATGAAGCCGATGGCGAACCTGACAGGCCAGGCACCGGGAAATGTCGTGGCGATCATTCGCAGCGGCCGGGTCGTCGACTCGGCGCACTTCGTCGAAGGTGGGGCGGAGCCGTTACCTGCCGCCGCTATCGAGGTGCTTGCCACTTCGCCGTGGCGTGCCGAGCCGCGCACCTTCGAACTACCCGGACTGGGCTGGTATCGCATGACCAGCCGGCCCGCAGACGACAACGAGATCCTCGTGACGGGCGTGTCCCGCACGCCCGCGTGGGAGGCGATGATCCGCGAAACCCTCATAGTCTCCGGGCTGACGGTACTTGCCCTGGTGATCACGGCCCTGAGCACACTGGCGGTCGTTCGCTTCGCCCTGCGCCCGTTGCGTCGCGTCGCCATGACTGCGGCAGAGGTAGCGGCGCTACCGCTGGACCGTGACAATCACACCATCACGCCGCGGGTTCCCGCGGAGAACACCGATCCGCGCACCGAGGTCGGTCTCGTCGGCGACACCCTCAACCGGCTGCTCGATCATGTCGAGCACGCACTCGCCGACGTGGCGGCTTCGGACCGGCGGATGCGGCAGTTCATCACCGACGCCAGCCACGAACTCCGCACCCCGCTGGCCGCGATCCACGGCTACGCCGAGCTGACCCGGCAGGACAGCGCGATCCTGCCGGAGACGACCGAGTACTCGCTGGCGCGCATCGAGGCCGAGGCGCAACGGATGAACTCGCTGGTCGCTGACCTCTTGCTGCTGGCTCGCCTCGACGAAGGCGACGATCTGCAGGCCAGCGACGTCGATCTCACCGACATCGTCGTCGATGCGGTCAACGACGCCGCGGTGTCGGCTCCGACACACCACTGGTCGATGGATGCGCCCGACACGGCGGTCTGGGTGCGCGCCGACAGGGCCCGACTCCACCAGGCGATCGCCAACCTGCTCACCAACGCCCGGGTGCACACGCCGGCGGGGACCACGGTGACCGCGGCACTGAGGACGGCGCAGGCCCCTGACGGGACACCCGGAGTCGAGCTGACGGTGACCGATGACGGGCCGGGCATCGACGACGCCGTGCTTCCTCATTTGTTCGAACGCTTTGTGCGCGCCGACAAGTCCAGGTCCCGCGAGACCGGCAGCTTCGGTCTGGGATTGTCGATCACGGCCTCCATCGTCGAATCCCACGCAGGCGTCATCACTGCGCGTTCCGCGCCGGGTGCGACGACGTTCGGCATCACGCTGCCGTTGAGAACCTCCGTCAGCGACCCCGCCCCAGCCGGATAGCCTGGATCAGCGGGGTGCGACGGTGAAACCCCACGGCAATTCGAGCCGGTGCGCAGCCAGCAGCTCTGCGTCCGAAAGCACTTCGCCCACAGCGCCGTCGGCGACGATCACGCCGCGATCCATCACGATCGCCCGGTCACACAGCTGTGCGGCATAGGGCAGATCATGGGTGACGATCAACATCGTCGACTCCAAGGTCGTCAAGGTCTGGGCCAGCTCGCGGCGGGCCACCGGGTCGAGATTCGCCGACGGCTCGTCGAGGACCAGAACCTCAGGCTCGCAAGCCAACACGGTGGCCAGTGCCGCGCGTCGACGTTGGCCACCCGACATGTGCGCCGGGCTGCGGTCCGCCAGCTCCGTCATCGACACGACCTCGAGAGCGTGGCGGACCCGCTCGGCGAGCTGTTCGCCCCGCAGACCGAAATTGGCCGGGCCGAATGCCACATCCTGGGCCAAGGTGGGCATGAACAGCTGGTCGTCAGGGTCTTGGAACACCAACCCGACTCGGCGCCTGACATCCCGCAATGTGCTGCGCGACAAGGCTGTCCCGCCGATCGCAACGGAGCCGGCCGACGCGGTCAACACACCGTTGAGGTGCAGCATCAGCGTCGTCTTGCCCGCTCCGTTGGGGCCGAGCAACGCCACCCGCTCCCCCGCCGCGACGTCGAGGTCGATGCCGTCCAGCGCGATATGACCGTCGGGATAGGTGTATCGCAGTCCTCGCACCTGCACCGCCGGCGCGCTCATCGCTGCCCTCGGCTCTTCATCGACGGCTCCTCGCGCGAGCGCTCGTCGCGGCGCAAGCGCTCATCGCACCATCCAGGCGCTGATCGTCACGACCACCGCCGCGGTGGCAGGCACCAGCGCCAGCGCCCATTGCCGCGACGAGGCGGCAATCGCGCAGCCCGCGCCGACGGCCATCGGCGGTATCTGGCCGTCGAAACCGCGCGAGAGCATCGCCAGGTACACCCGCTCACCGCGCTCATAGGAGCGCAGGAACAGCGATCCGACACCCTTGGCGGTCGCCCCGATCTGATGCGCCATGCGCGGTGAGTCGCCGCGCGAGATGCGTGCCATGCGCATCCGGCGGGCCTCTGCGGCGAGCACGTCGATGTAGCGGATCATCAGCGTCAGCACCGACACGATGACCCCGGGGACGCGCAGCCTGCTCAGCGCGATGGGCAGCTCGCGCGCGGTGGTCGTGGCGGCCACGGTCAGCGAGGCGGCAACCCCGAGGGTGCCCTTCGCCACGATTCCCCATGCGGCGTACAGCCCGACCACCGACAGCTCCACCCCCGCCACCGTAACGCGTTCGCCACCTTCGGCGAACGGCAACAGCACCGCCAGCACGACGAAGGGCACCTCGATCAGCATCCGGGGCAGCATCCAGCGCAGCGGGATCCGGGCCACCCACCAGGTGGCCAGCAGGATCAGGGCGAACAACCCGAAGGGCCAGAACAACTCTCGGGGTGTGGCCACCACCGCCAGCACGAACACCACCAGACAGACGATCTTGACCTCGCCCGGCAGCCGGTGCACGGGCGAGTCACCGTCGCGGTAGAGCGGGTGCGAGTGGCCGGCTCCCACCTCAGTCCCCGGACTGGGTCGGCGCCCTGCCCCGCGAACGCGCGATGAACCAGAAGAGCACGCCGGCCACCAACACGGTCACCACCACGCCGACGATTCCCGCCAGCCCGCCGGTGCCGTCCTGCCCACCCAGCGCGTAGTCGGCCAGCGGGGAGCCGGCCAGGCTGTGTTCTTCGGCATGCTGGGCGATGCAGTCGCCCTGCAGTTCCTCACCGTCGGCGGACTCGACCACCTCGCAGCCCTGCAGTGTGGCCGAATCCAGGCCGTCGGGGTCCGAACTGGCCAGATAGGACACACCCCCGGCGATGAGCAGGGTGATGACTCCGAACCCGATCCAGAACCACCAGCGCCGCTGCGTCGTCTCGGTCATGCGTTCGCCCCCACTGCCGCCGGGTTGGTGCGCAGCAGGTAGACCAGGTCGGGACGGGCCCGGACCACGGCCATCACGGTCAGCGCGGTGATGATTCCCTCTCCGATCCCGATCAGCACGTGGGTGCCGAACATATAGGTCCCCACTGTTCCGAGCGACGTCGTGGCAGCACCGCCGAGGGCATACTCGAGCACGAAACCCATGGCAGCACAGACGGTCCCGACAACCGCGGCGACGAACGAGAGCGCCCCGACCGCTGGCACACCGACCGCGCCCCGGCGGCGCAGCAGCCGGTAGACCAGCACCGCCGTTCCGTACCCGGCCGCTACGCCGATGACGGCCATGTTGACGATGTTGGTTCCCAGCGCTGTCACGCCGCCGTCAGCGAACAGCAGCGCCTGCACGATGAGCACGACGGCGACACACAGTGCACCGGTGAAGGGGCCTACCAGGATCGCGGCGAGCGCTCCGCCGAGCAGGTGCCCGCTGACGCCGGGCAGGATCGGGAAGTTGACCATCTGGACCGCGAAGATGAACGCCGCCACCAGACCCGCCAGGGGCACGGTCCGCTCGTCCAGCTCGGTGCGGGCGCGGTAGGCGCAGACACCGAGCGCCAGCACGGCGATCCCGAGGAAGAGCAGGGAGACCGGGGCGTTGACGATACCGTCGCTCATGTGCATGGCAAGGAACTGCTCGTTCACACCCTGCACCCTATTCCCCCATCTGAACACCTGTCTAGCTGATCAGATGACCAGCGCCGGCCTGCCCGTCCGGGCAGGCCGCACCACGCCGTCGGGCCGTCATTCGACCGACGCCCGGCCTCCGTCCGGAGTCACCACGAACCACTCCGCACCGAAGAGCTCGATTCCGTGGCCGTTGATCTGCCCGGGCATGTCGTCACCGGCGTACCAGTAGAGCGGGCGCCCCTGGTAGGTGACCTGCTGACTGCCGTCGCGGCGCGCCAAGGTCCCGACCTCGGCCACTTGGATGCCGATGCCGCCTGCCGGATCTCCGTCGGCCAGCAACGGCAGCCAGGTGTCGGCGCAGGCTCCGTAACAGGTCGACTGCTCGGGGCCGTCCGAGGACGAGGCGTACACCGTACGACCGACCCCGTCGACGACGATCGTGCCCAATCCGTCGACGTCGTCGATCTCCAGCCATCGGGAGCCAACCGGGAGGATGCGGTCGTTCGACGGGGGTGGGGTGGGCGCCTGTCCGCCGAATGCCGCCGGCGGGGGCGGTGGGGTCGCTGTGGTGGACGGCGTCTCGGATCCACGGTTGTCCAGCGCGCAGCCGGCCACCCCGAGCGCGGCTACCGACAACAGTGCAACGACGGTGGTGCGGCGCGTCATGGTGGTCACGTTCCCCACCCCGACCGGCCTCGAAACACCACCGGAAGTTGTCGGTGTGCCGTGGTGTACTGCGACCATGCCGAAAACACCGCTGAAGGTCGGCGACGACATCACCGAACGCAGGCTCGACACCATCACCGGCGCCACCGTGTCGGTACCCGATTCCGATCACCTGGTGCACCTACAGTTCCGCCGGTTCGCGGGCTGTCCCATCTGTCACCTCCATGTGCGGTCCCTGGCCCGGCGTCACGATGAGATCGTCGCGGCAGGCGTCTCGGAGGTGGTGGTGTTCCACTCGACGGCCGAATCGCTGCGCGAATACCAGGCGGATCTTCCGTTCGCCGTCGTCGCCGATCCCGAGAAGTCGCTGTACAGACAATTCGGTGTGGAGTCGTCGCTGGCCTCGGTGCTGCATCCGAGCTCCTGGTGGGCTGCGGCGCGAGGCGTCCGGCAACAGCGCTCGCTGCGCGCTGGAATGGGCCCCGGCGAGGATCATCTGGGCAAGCCGGCCGACTTCCTGATCTCCCCGCAGGGCGTATTGCTCGCCGCGAAGTACGGCGCGCACGCCGATGACCAGTGGTCGGTCGACGAGATCATCGGACTGGCCGCACGATTCGGTGCAGGCAGTTAGCCGTGTCGCGCGCCGATCCAGTGCAGCAGGTCGTGCACGGTGTCGTCCTCGAGCCGGTAGGTCACCGAGCGCCCGGCACGGGTGTTGGTGACCCAGCCCTGCTGGCGTAGCACCCGAAGTGCCTGCGACACCGCGTTCTCCGAACGGCCCAGCGCCGCGGCCAGGTCGCTGACACAGATCCCGGGCGAGCGGTGCAGGCACAACAGGATTTCCAACCGGTGCGGGTCCGAGACCAGGTCGAAGCGCTGCGCCCAGCCGGTGGTGTCGACCTCGGCCAGCGCCGAGGACGCCCGCTCGACCAGCCCTTCGTCCTCCATCCCTGCAAATCTAGTCCCCGACGAGCGCGCGCAAAATGCCAGCCTGCGCGGCGTGTCCATGTGCAGACCCGCGCGCTCGCCGGGGCAAGTCAGTCCAGGAAGCCGTGCAGCAGCGTGGCCGAACCCCGGACGTGCGCGGCCATGGTCTCGGCCGCTGTGTCGGCGTCGCCGGCCAGGATCGCCGCGACGATCGCGTCATGCTGCTCGTCGGAATGGGCGATGTTGCGGGCCAGCAGCGGGATGTGGTCGAGCAGTTCGTTGAGCCGCATCCGGTTCTGCGCCACCAGTGGGACCAGCGACGGCACTCCCGCCGCCTCGGCGATCGCCAGATGCAACCGTGAATCCAGGCGGCGGTAGTCGGCGCTGTCGGCCCCGCGGACGTCGGCCAGCCGGCCCGACAACGCCTGACGCTCGGTGGCGGTCAGTGTCCGGCCCGCAGCCATCCGCGCGGCGCCGACTTCGAGGATCTCGCGCAGCCGCATGGTGTCGTCGATGTCGGCACGGGTGGGCCGAGCGGCGTCCCCGGTCGGGGCGGGCAGCTCATCGGCCAGGAACGTGCCGCCGTAGCGCCCGCGCCGCGACACCAGATACCCGGCCTCGGCCAGCGACTTGATGGCCTCCCGCAGCGTGTCCCGACTGACCCCGAGCCGGGCAGCGAGGTCCCGCTCCGGCGGTAACGACTCCCCCGGCTGCAGCAGCCCGAGCCGGATCGTCTGCAGCAGCCGCGACACCGTGTCCTCGAACGCGTTGAGTGGCCGCACCGGACGCAGCAGCGCGTCGCTGGCGTCGGTGCGCTCGGGCGAGCCCGGTTCGGCGGCCATCGGTGCAGGTGGACTACAGCGGCGTCACGTAGGCGGAGCTGATGCCGCCGTCGACCAGGAACGACGAGCCGGTGATGAAGGATGCGTCGTCGCTGGCCAGGAACGCGACCGCCGCGGCCAGTTCTTCCGGCTCGGCGAAACGGCCGACCGGAACGTGCACCAGACGGCGCGCGGCGCGCTCGGGGTCCTTGGCGAACAGCTCCTTGAGCAGCGGTGTGTTGACCGGCCCCGGGCACAGTGCGTTGACCCGGATGCCCTGGCGCGCGTACTGCACGCCGAGCTCACGCGACATCGCCAGCACCCCACCTTTGGAGGCGGTGTAGGAGATCTGCGACGTGGCCGAACCCATCACCGCGACGAACGACGCGGTGTTGATGATCGATCCCTTCTGCTGGGGCACCATGTGGCGCAGCGCCGCCTTGCAGCACAGGAACACCGATTTGAGGTTGACGTCCTGCACCCGCTGCCACGCCTCGAGCCCGGTGTTCTCGATGAGGTCGTCGTCGGGCGGCGAGATTCCGGCGTTGTTGAACGCGATGTCCACCGACCCGTAGGTCTTGGCCGCGGTGTCGAACAGCGTGTCGACGGCGACTTCGTCGGCGACGTCGACCGGCACGAAGGTGCCTTCGACCTCATCGGCGACGTCCTTGCCGGTCGCGGGGTCGATGTCACCGATGACGATGGTGGCGCCCTCGGCGTGCAGCCGGCGCACGCTCGCCAGGCCGATTCCGCTGGCGCCGCCGGTGACGACGGCGACCTTGCCGGCGAGGCGTTGGGTCAGATCCATCAGTGAGCCTCCTGCTCTGTCTGAACAGCGATGAAGACGTTCTTGGTCTCGGTGAACGACAGCGGGGCGTCGGGACCGAGCTCCCGGCCCAGTCCGGAGGCCTTGAAACCGCCGAACGGGGTGTTGTACCGCACCGACGAGTGCGAGTTGACCGACAGATTGCCGGCCTCGACCGCGCGCGACACCCGCAGTGCCCGCGACAGGTTGTCTGTCCAGATCGAGCCGGACAACCCGTAGGCGGTGTCGTTGGCCAGCGCCACGGCGTCGGCCTCGTCGTCGAAAGGCAGGACGGCGACGACCGGGCCGAAGATCTCCTCGGTGACGGATCGGTCGCCGCGCTGTGGCGTGAGCACCGTCGGGGGGAACCAGAAGCCGGGCCCCTGCGGCGCCGAACCGCGGAACGCGACAGGGGCGTCGTCGGGCACATATGAGGCGACCGAGCTCCAGTGCGTCTTGGACACCAGCGGGCCCATCTCGGTGTCCTCGGCGTTCGGGTCACCCACGGCGACACCCTTGACCGCCGGCTCGAGCAGCTCCATGAAGCGGTCGTAGACGTTGCGCTGCACCAGAATACGGCTGCGCGCACAGCAATCCTGACCGGCGTTGTCGAACACCCCGTAGGGTGCTGTCGCCGCGGCGCGTTCCAGATCGCAATCGTCGAAGACGATGTTGGCGCTCTTGCCGCCCAGCTCCAGCGTCACCCGCTTGACGTGCGCGGCGGCGCCCGCCATCACCCGGGTGCCCACCTCGGTGGAGCCGGTGAAGACGATCTTGCGGACGTCGGGATGGGTGACGAAACGCTCCCCCACCACCTCGCCCGCGCCCGGCAGCACGCACAGCAGGTCGGCCGGCAGACCGGCCTCGACGGCGAGTTCGCCGAGCCGCAGCGTGGTCAGCGGAGTCCACTCGGCGGGCTTCACCAGCACCGCGTTGCCGGCGGCCAGCGCGGGAGCGAAGCCCCACGCCGCGATGGTCATCGGGAAGTTCCACGGGGTGATGATCCCGACCACGCCGAGCGGCTCGTTGAACGTCACGTCCAGCCCACCGGCCACCGGAATCTGCTTGCCGGACAGTCGTTCCGGCGCACCCGCATAGAACTGCAGCACGTCGCGGACGTGCCCGGCCTCCCACCGCGCCGAACCGATCGGATGACCGGAGTTGGCGACCTCGAGAGCGGCCAGCTCCTCGACGTGGGCATCGACGACGGCCGCGAAATCCCGCAGTGCGCCCGCCCGCTCGGCCGGGGCCAGCCGGGCCCACTTCCGCTGAGCCGACTGTGCGCGGGCGACCGCGTCGTCGACGCCGGCGGTGTCGGTGAGCTCGACGGTGCGCAGCAGCTCCTCGGTCGCCGGGTTGATCACCTCACAGGTCGTCATGCACTCACCTTCTGCGTTTTTCGCTGCCCATACGCCGACGAGGCCTGCACCAGACCGGCGAACAACCGCAGGTCGTCGAGCCGCTCCTCGGGATGCCACTGCACGGCCACCACCCAGTGCTCCGGGTAGGGGCGCGGGTCTGTCTCCACGGCCTCGATCACGCCGTCGGCATCCGAGGCGCTGACGATCAGCCCGTCGCCGAGGCGGTCGATGGCCTGGTGGTGGTAGCACTGCGCGTCGGTGGTGGCGCCGACCAGGGCCTGCACCCGGGTGCCTGCGACGGTGGTGATCGAGGACGTGGAGAACACCGCGTTGCCCTGCTGATGGCGGCTGTGGCCCACCACATCGGGCAGGTGCTGGTGCAGTGTGCCGCCGAGCGCGACGTTGAGCACCTGAGCGCCCCGGCAGATTCCCAGCACCGGCATCCCGCGGCGCAGCGCCGCGTGCAGCAGGGCGAACTCGAAGTCGTCGCGGATGCGGCTGTCGTCGGCGGG
>Ga0208330_1000108_pt1 | contig 48769 bp, 51 predicted proteins | sample DeeseametaMP1896_FD_184180 | JGI IMG/M metagenome (GOLD analysis project Ga0208330, IMG submission 184180) | Marine microbial communities from the Deep Pacific Ocean - MP1896 (SPAdes) | ecosystem: Environmental > Aquatic > Marine > Oceanic | place: East of Hawaii, North Pacific Ocean | collected... | reverse complement strand
GAACTTCTCGGCGCCCAGGTCAGCACCAAAGCCTGCCTCGGTCACGACGTAATCGGCCAGCTTCAGCGCGGTGGTCGTCGCGATGACAGAGTTACAGCCATGCGCGATGTTGGCGAAGGGACCGCCGTGGACGAACGCCGGGTTGTTTTCCAGCGTCTGCACCAGGTTCGGCTGCATCGCGTCCTTGAGCAGGACGGTCATGGCGCCTTCGGCCTTGACGTCGCGGCAGTAGACCGGCGACTTGTCACGGCGATAGGCGATGATCATCGCGCCCAGGCGCTCTTCGAGATCCTTCAGATCCTTGGCCAGGCAGAGGATTGCCATGACCTCGGAGGCCACGGTGATGTCGAACCCGTCTTCGCGCGGGAAGCCGTTGGAGACGCCGCCCAGCGACGAGGTGATCTGGCGCAGCGAACGGTCGTTCATGTCGACAACGCGGCGCCACTGCACGCGGCGCAGGTCGATTTCCTGTTCGTTGCCCCAGTAGATGTGGTTGTCGATCATGGCCGACAGCAGCGAGTGCGCCGAGGTGATGGCGTGGAAGTCGCCGGTGAAGTGGAGGTTCATCTCCTCCATCGGCACGACCTGCGCCTTGCCGCCCCCGGCCGCGCCACCCTTCATGCCGAAGTTCGGCCCAAGCGAGGCTTCGCGGATGCAGATCATCGCCTTCTTGCCGATCTTGTTCAGACCGTCGCCCAGACCCACGGTGGTCGTGGTCTTGCCCTCGCCCGCCGGTGTCGGGTTGATGGCTGTGACGAGGATCAGTTTGCCGTTCGGGCGGTCCTGCACCGAATTGATGAAATCCTGGCTCACCTTGGCCTTGTCGTGACCGTAGGGCAGCAGGTGCTCACCCGGAATGTTCAGCGCATCCCCGATTTCCTGGATCGGTTTCTTGTTCGCCTCGCGGGCGATTTCGATGTCGGACTTGAATGCCATCTTGGTGCTGTCCCTGTTGCGGATGGTTTCGCGATGGCCCAGCCATAGCGATGTACCGGACCGCCTGTGAAAGCGAATCCGACCTTTTCTTGCGTAACTGCGGCGAAGGTTGGCCGCGTCAGGAGCCATGTGCCGCTGATCGGAAACCCCAGGCTCCGGCTGGGCGGATGGTGATCCCGTTGCGCCTATAGATCACTTCTGCACGGGCATAGAGCAACACGAACTTTCGTATCGGAAACTTCGGTCTCTATTCGTGGAATTCGGTCAGAAACGCCTTTGGGTCAGCCCTCGGGCTGCCAGGCCCGCTGATCTGGAATGTGCAGGCGCAGGACATCGCCGATCACAACGCTGCCCTCGCGGGCGACAGAGGCGGTCACGCCGCGGCGTCCCGCGGCGGCGGGCTTGAATCCGCGCCCCTTGCCCGGCGCCACCGCTTCGATGCTCTTGGCGGGAAACTGGCAAGGCCGGTTCTGCATATCCACGGTCAGCGTCGCGCCAGAGGGCGCCTGCAGCCTGGACGACGGCGGGACAAAGCTGAAATCCGGCAAGCCACGCAGCACCATCGAGGCGCCCAGCCGCGCCGGATCGATTGCGTCGACCCCGATCAGGGCCGCGATCTCGGCCAGTTCCTCTTCGCTGATGATGCTCAGCTGGCGTTCGTTCCGGATGTCCGTGCCCTTGGGATATTGCGACTTCACCCGCGTGCAGGAAGCCCGCGTCGCCCCGCCGTGCACAGAGCCTGCGACACCCTCAAAGGTCAGGTCCAGCCGCTCACGCGGGTCCGCCAGAAGCTCGGCACGGTCGTCATTCGTCACGACACCCAGCCATGTCACGGTGGCGGTGTAATCGGTGGGCTTGAGCGCGGGCATGGGTGGACCTCTCTAGGGGGCGGAAACGGATCGCCCTGCACGTGTCACGGTAAAGAACATGCGCCGCAAGGGGAACAGGGCCCCGCCATCCGCGGACAGCGGGTAAGCCTTGGGAATCAGCTCGTCATAGGCGGCCACCAACCGGGCGCGCGCCGTGTCGGGCATGGCCCGCAGGATGGGGCGTGCATAGGTCGCTTCTGTAAAGCGGCGCACCGGGTGGCCGTCTTCGCAGGGCGGCAATTTCTGGAAATACTCCGTCTCCCAGAGGCTGATCTCACCCAGACCTTCGAGCAGGTGATAATACTGCGCAGGTTTCTGCACCTCGGGCAGGTGCACCCCCTCCAATTGGCCGGGGCAGAGCTCTTCTGCAAGCGTGCGCCACAGCCGGTGAGAGGGGGCGTTGTTCTGATGCGGGACCTGAACCGCCAGCACCCCGCCCGGAACCAGCGAATCCACCAACCCAGGCAGAAACGCCTCGTGCCCGTCGATCCAGTGCAGCGCGGCATTGGAAAAGATCAGCGCCGGGGCCTCTTGCGGCCGCCATTGCGCGATGTCTCTCTCGTCCAACTGGTCATAGACCCCCTGCCCGCGCGCCTGTTCCAGCATCGCCGGAGAGCTGTCGACGCCGATCAGCCTGGCGCCGGTCGTCTTGCAGAACCGCAGGTGCAGATCCGGCGCCACGTCCCCGGCACCACAGCCAAGATCGACCACGTCCCCGCGAGGCAATGGCCCGATCCGCGCCAAAAGGTCCAGCGCGGGCAACAAACGATAACCCCGGAACCTGTGGTAGGTCCCGGGGTCCCAATCGTCTTCTTGCGTCCCGGTCGTCATGCCGAGGGCTCAGGCTCCAGTCCCCCGTCGCCCGAGGGTTTGGACTTGGGCTTGGTCTTGGGGATCGCGGTGACCGAGGGTTTCTCTTCGACCGCGCCAGACCCGCCATCATCGTCACCCGCGTGCGGCGGATCGCCCCGCATCACGCGCTTGATCTCTTCGCCGGTCAGGGTTTCGTATTCCAGAAGCCCCTTTGCCAGCCGCTCCCACTCGTCCTTGCGGTCGGTGAGGATCTGGTAGGCGCGTTCATAGGCTTCCTGGATGAACCGGCGCACCTCGTCCTCGATCAGCTCCTTGGTATGGGCGGAAACCGACAGGCCGGCCGTATTGCCCTGATAACCCTCGTGCGCCTCGGCGTAATCGATGTTGCCGATCTTGTCGGACATGCCCCAGCGCAGCACCATGGCACGGGCCAGCGCGCTGGCCTGCTGGATGTCGCCCGCCGGACCGTTCGAGACGTTTTCCTCACCATACTTGATGATCTCGGCGGCCTTGCCAGCCATGGTCATCGCCATCTTTTCCTCGCACTCGGACTTGTGCCAGTTCAGACGGTCGATTTCCGGCAGACTGACCACCATGCCCAGCGCGCCGCCGCGCGGGATGATCGTCGCCTTGTAGACCGGGTCGCACTGCGGCAGCGCCAACCCGACCACCGCGTGACCGGCCTCGTGGAAGGCGGTCTTTTCCTTCTGGTCGTCGGTCAGGACCATGCTGCGCCGCTCGGCGCCCATCATGACCTTGTCCTTGGCGTTCTCGAAATCTTCCATCGTCACGAAACGGCGGCCGACACGTGCCGCCATCAGCGCCGCTTCGTTCACGAGGTTGGCAAGGTCGGCGCCCGAGAAGCCGGGCGTGCCGCGCGCGATGATGCGCAGGTCCACGTCCGGCCCCAGCGGAGTCTTGCGGGCGTGCACGCCAAGGATCTTTTCGCGGCCCTTGATGTCGGGGTTCGGCACCGTGACCTGACGGTCGAAACGACCTGGACGCAGCAGCGCCGGGTCCAGCACGTCGCGACGGTTGGTGGCCGCCACGATGATGACGCCTTCGTTCGCTTCGAAACCGTCCATCTCGACCAGCAGCTGGTTCAGCGTCTGTTCACGTTCGTCATTGCCGCCGCCATAGCCTTGGCCACGGGCGCGGCCCACGGCGTCAATCTCGTCGATGAAAACGATACAGGGCGCATTCTTCTTGGCTTGCTCGAACATGTCGCGGACACGGCTTGCACCGACACCGACGAACATCTCGACAAAGTCGGAACCCGAGATGGTGAAGAAGGGAACTCCTGCCTCCCCGGCAATCGCGCGGGCCAGTAGCGTCTTACCGGTGCCCGGAGGGCCCACCAGCAGCGCACCCTTGGGAATCTTGCCGCCGAGGCGGCTGAATTTCTGCGGGTTGCGCAGGAATTCCACGATCTCTTCGAGTTCTTCCTTGGCCTCGTCGATGCCGGCCACGTCGTCAAATGTCACGCGGCCATGCTTTTCGGTCAGCAGCTTGGCCTTGGACTTGCCAAAGCCCATCGCCCCGCCTTTGCCGCCGCCCTGCATCCGGTTCATGAAATAGATCCAGACACCGATCAACAGCAGGAAGGGCAGCAAGCTGAGCAGGAAGGACTGGAAGCCGGATTGCTCCTGCGCCTCTGCCTTGACCGGAACGTTGTTGTCCAACAGCAGGTTGGTCAGCTCCGCGTCCTCGGGCTTGATGGTGACATAGTCCTGCCCTTCGTCAGTGCGATAGCGCACCTGCTCGCCGTCGATGGTCACCGAACTGACCTTCTGCGTCTCGACCGCACGGACGAAATCGGAATAGCCGACCTCGCGGCTCTGCAGCGTGGTACCGCCGCCCGAGAACAGGTTGAAGAGCGCCAGGATCAGGAGGAACAGAACGACCCAGAAGGCGATGTTTCTTGCGTTACCCAAGGGGGGAACTCCTTTGTAAGCTTTGCAGGCTCATAGCACAGCGAGTTGCAGTGTAACATAGAGATCGGCGCCCGGGCTTCAATGCGAGAGCAGGAAGTCGCGGAACACCCCGGCGCGGCACAGGCGCGCAGTATTGCCGGGACCGACACCCAGCGCATCGCAGGCCAGCAGGCTGTCGCCCCGCCAGATCGACGGCAATGAGAGAGCGGCGCGAAAGGGCGGTCCGCCCGGTGGTTTCTCTGTGACCTGCCGCCAGCCGTCCTCTCCCAGGGCGCGGATCGTGCAGCCCGCGTAACCAGGCGCCGCTACCTGCCAGCGTCCGTCCCATGCAATTCCCGGGGCGATGACGGCCCCCTCGGCCACGGCGGCCGCCTCTCGGAACATCAGCACCCGGCCCCGATGGTGGATCACCTCACAGCCGTGCAGCGTGCCACCGCCCCCGCTGACCAGACGATCCCGCAGTCCTTCCAGCGCCTCGGCCCGGGGCGCGTATTCCGCACCCGAAACAAAGCGCATCATGGCGGACAGCAACCGGCGCTGCGTGGCCGTTTCGACTTGTTCGTACCAATCCGGCGCCAGCATCAGTCCGCCCCAGCCTGACTGCCTGCCCACCGCATCCCAGATCGTTGCGGCGCGCATGGCGAGAGCGACACGGTCATCACGCAGGCGGGCCGCCGTGTCGGCCAGGGTATCGGACCCCAGCCCTTCGGCCTGCAACTCGGACAACAGCCGCCGCATCCGCACCCGCCCATAGGCCGGATCCTCGTTCGACGGATCCTCGGCCCAGGGGGTTCTCAGAACCGTCAGGTAGTGACGCAACTCGGCGCGCCCCATGTCCAGGCACGGACGCAGGACCTGCATGCCGCCCACCTCTCGCCGGGCCGACATTGCCGCCAGCCCGTCCACCCCCGAGCCGCGCGCCAGACGCATCAGGAATGTCTCGGCCACGTCGTCTCGCGTATGGGCCATCAGAACATGGGACAAGGCGCCGCGCCATTCGTCGATCAGCGCCAGGCGGCCCCGCCGCGCCGCGTCCATCTTGTTGCCGGCGCCATCCCAGTGCCAGCGCAGCGTGGTATGGGGCCAGCCCAGCGTGGCGCATTCCCCGGCCACCATCGCCGCCTCATCCGCGGACTCGGGCCGCAGCCCGTGATCCACGGTGACCACCCGCAGGCGCACCCCCCAGACACGGGTCCAGTTGTGCGCGAGCGTCAGCATCGCCATGCTGTCCCCGCCACCGGAGACCGCCAAACCAATTTCAGATGGGAAATCAGGGCCAAGCAACTGGCCCATCGCCTCGGCAAACCGCTGGTCGAGGCTCACCGTCTTACTGGCACCCAAGGCTCTGGCGGCTGGCGCTCGCGCGGGCCACGGCATCCGATCCGGGATAGCGCACCGCGACTTCGCCCAGCGTAATGCACGCCTCGCCCACCGAGCCAAGCGCGCCCAGGGCATCGCCCAGACGCCACAGGGCCTCGGGCGCGACCTTGGCATCCGGAAAGCCCGAGTAGGCCGACAGGTAGCGCCGCGCTGCCTCGCGCGTGTCACCCTGCGCCTCCAGCGCGCGGCCCTCCCCGATCAGGGCCGCCGGTTCCAGCGGACCCATCGGGTAAGTTTCCCGGAACTGGGCGAAAAGCATTGCGGCGCCGGCGTAATCGCCCTCGTCCAGTGCCTCCAAAGCAGACCGGAAATCCGCCTCTTCGCTGACGGCCAGCTCGCCGTCGAACGGCAGCGCGTCGGTCGCGGGGGGCGGCGCGGGCTGGGCCGCCACCGGTGCCGGACCTGCATCGCCACCGCCCAGCGGGTCGGTCTCGCTCAACCGGCCGACGTCACAGCCGGGTTCCAGCTCGCAGATGCGAAATTTCAGGTCGCCGACCCGGTTGGTGCCGTCCTCGACAACCTGGCCGATGCGGAATTCAAGCTCTTCGGTCTTGGCGGTCAGGCGCTGCAGCTCGCTCTCGATCGCGGTGATCCGGTCCAGCGCGGACCCGCCCACCGCGACAGAGGGCGCGCCGGTGGTGTTCAGCTCGGCGCGCAGCTTGCGTAATTCGACCGTCAGGACCGCAAGGTCCTGTTTGACGTCGGCCAGCGTGTCGCCCTGCTGGGCCGCCGCCATACCGCCTGCCAAAAGACAGGCGCCGAACACCAGACCGCGCAGCATGTCTTACCCCGTCAGGCTGCTGACAGAGATCACGGTCACGGCGCGGCGGTTCTTGGCATAACACGCCTCTTCCGAGCAGATCTCGAGCGGGCGCTCCTTGCCGTAGCTGACGAATTTCAGACGGTTCTGCGGGATACCCTTGGCCACCAGGTATTCCATCACCGCGTTGGCACGGCGGGCGCCCAGCGCGAGGTTGTATTCCCGCGTACCCTGTTCATCGGCGTGACCTTCGATGATCGCCAGATAGTCGGGGTTGTCCATCAGCCACTTGGCCTGGCCGTCCAGCACCACGCGCGCCTCGGGCGACAGCGACGACTGGTCGACCGCGAACAGAACCCGATCCCCGACGCGGGCCGAGAAATAGGCCGGCGACTTGGGATCATCGACGCTGCCCGGCGCATAGGTTCCCGGGCCGCCCGCACCGCGCGAGGCGTCGTCGCCACCGAACCGCGACGGGTTGGTGCAGGCCGCGGTGGCCAGCGCCGCGCCAATCAGGATGGCCTTGGTGAGATGTTTCATGGATCTTGATCCTGCTCTTGTCGTTGCGCCTTGTCTATCACAGGGCGCAAGATATGGGAATTGACGTCTTATTGCAGCGGCCCCCAGCTGGGGTCCGAGGCGCCCGCCGGGGTGCGCACCCGCTTCAGGTTGCGCCCCGAAATATCGACCGAATACAGCGCGGACGACCCCTGCGCGCCCTGCGTCTCGCGCGAGAACATGATGACGCGGCCATTCGGCGCCCATGTCGGGCCCTCATCCAGGAAAGAGGCGGTCAGCAGGCGTTCCTCGCTGCCATCGGTGCGCATGACACCGATGTGGAACCGGCCCGCGTTCTGCTTGGTAAAGGCGATGCGGTCGCCGCGCGGGCTCCAGACCGGGGTGCCGTATCGCCCTTCGCCGAAACTGATCCGTTGCGCCTCACCGCCCATCGCGGGCATCACGTAAAGTTGCTGGGTGCCGGACCGGTCGCTTTCAAAGACGATCCGCTGGCCGTCGGGTGAGAAACTCGGCGCGGTCTCGATCGAGGGGGCCGAGGTCAGTTGCCGGGTCGCGCCGCTGGCAAGGTCCATCGCGTAGATATCCGTGTTAGACCCCTGCGTCAGGGAATAGACCACCATCCGCCCGTCCGGCGAGAACCGCGGCGCAAAGCTCATCACGCCCTCGCCCACCTGCAGGGTCTGGCTGGCCACGTCGCCCACGGTCAGGACACGGATCCGCGGAAAGCCGGTCTGATAGCTGGTATACAGCACCCGCCCGCCATTGGGCGAAAAGCGCGGCGCCAGCACCAGCGACGAGTCGTCGGTCAGGTACTGCACGTTGGCGCCGTCGTAATCCATGATCGCCAGCCGTTTCTGGCGCGCGTCCTTGGGCCCGGTTTCCGAGACAAAGACCACGCGGCTGTCGAAATAGGGCGTCTCACCGGTCAGCCGGCTATAGACTTGGTCGGCGACCTTGTGTGCCAGCCGGCGCCAGCCGCTAGCGTCAGAGGCGAACTGCATCCCCTGCCCCAACTCCTGGCCCGCGAAGACGTCCCAGACCCGGAACTTGACCACGACCCGCCCCGAGGCATCCGCCGAGACCGACCCGGTGATCAGCGCCTGGGCATTGATCGCCTTCCAATCCGCGAACTGCACCGGCGCGCCAAAGCTGCTGACCCGAGCGATATGCGCGTCGCGCGGGATCTCGCGGAAGAGGCCGGTGCCGGTCAGGTCGGCGGCGACAACGCGGCTGATCTCTGCCGCGAACTGTTCGGCGGCCTGGGTTTCGGCAACGAAATCGGGCACCGCGTAGGGCAAGGGCTCGATCACCCCTTCGGTGATCTCGATGCGCAAGGGACCCGATTGGGCCTGGACGGCCACAGGCAGGAAAGCCGTGGCACAGGCGAGGACCAGGGCGGCTAGGCGTGCGATCATCTCGGGAAACCCTCCTTCGGGCGCTGCTCGGACCGGATGCGGCGGGTCTGTGCCCGCCCTGCGTTAACCTATCCTGATTTCCCCCGCCGCAAAACCGGCAATACTGGCCTGCGGAGGGGGAATTTGCGCAGGAACTCGCTCATTCACGGCGCCATTCGTGAGGATCAAAGCTCATTTCAACATCTTTCCACTGCGCGTGCTCTGCGACGGGCAGGTTGTAGCCATCGCTCCCCTGACACCGCAAAAGGGCACGACGCGCAGATTGAAAGGCCTGGTCTATGGCTGCCTTGCTGCCCGCAGAGGCGCTGACCATCTTCACGCTGCCCGGCCCGACCGTCCCGTCCGGACGCATGGAAAATGCCAGCGTCACCGCGATGTCACTGGCCTCGCTGATCACGTCGATCACCCAGCAACGCTGCACCGCCAGCGCGAAATCCGCCGCGTAGGTTTGCGCAAGGACCGGTCCGGGCGCCGTCAGCAGGCACAGGCCCGCCAGAGCACCGAGGACCCTCACCGCAACCTCATCTGGTCGGGGTTGAAGGTCATCTCGATCTCTTTCCACTGCTCGTATTTCTCGGCAGGCAGATCGTATCCGCCCTTCTCGCAGCGCAGGACCGCGCGCCGCGCGGCCTGGAAAGCGGTCTGCACCGCCGCCGCGCTGCCCTCAGAGGCCCCGACCATGCGCAGGCTGCCGGGCACGACGCGTCCGTCCTGGTCCAGCTCCATGCCCACAGTCACCGTGATGTTCGACGCCTCGGACCCGTTGTCGACGATCCAGCAGGCCTGCACCGCCAGCCGCAACGCCTCGCGTTCGCCCCGTGTCATGGGCGGACCGGCGGTGGCATCGGGCGGCGCGGCGGACAGGGCATCGGCCAGCGCCGAGGTGATGTCGGCGTTGACGTCCGGCAGATCCGGCGCCGAGGGTTCCGGGTCCGGCGTCCCCGCCGGGTCCGGGGCCGCGTCGGGGGCTGGATCGGGACGGGGCGTCGCCGCCTGTGCCACGCGGGGCGTGCGGGCCTGCGGGCGCAGTGATTCCGTTGGGGCGAAACGCGGGCCGCCCTCCGGCACGATTTCCGTCGCGGTCTCGGGCGGCGCGGTGGGGTCACGTTCTTCTTCGACCACCTCGGGGGCGTCGGCCTCGGGGTCCACCGCCTCGACCCGTTCTTCGGCGCGTTCGGTGTTCGGATCGGGTGGCGCCACGGGTTCGCTTGCCACGCGGTCCGCCGGGCGCGCCTGGGGCCGCACAGAGGCACTGGGTGCGCGCGTCGTGGGCACCGGCGCGGGCTGCGGCGCAATCGGCGCCGGCACGGGTTCGGGATCCGGCAGAGGGGCCGGTACGGGCACGGGATCGGGTTCCGGGACCGGCTGGGGCTCCGGCACGGGTTCAGGGTCCGGCTGCGGCTCGGGCTGGGGTTCGGGCGCCGGCTGGGGTTCGGGCTCTGGCTCCGGGACGGGCTCCGGTTCGGGCACGGGGACCGGCTCGGGTTCAGGCTCAGGTTCGGGTTCCGGGTCTGGCGGCGGTGCGACTGGCGTTTCCGCTTCAGGGACAGGATCCGGGACCGGCGGCGCCGTCAGCAGGGCAAAGTCCTCTTCGCTCAGCACGGTCACGTCCGCAACCTGCATCTCGGGCGGGTCCGCCGAGAACACCTTGCCCAGCAGCAGCCAGGCAAACAGCAGGGCATGTGCCCCGCCGGATATGTAGAGATAGCGGTTCATCCGCGCCTCAGCCGCCGTCGGGCCCGTCAAGCGCCGGGCCGCCCACGTCCGTCACAAGGCCGATGGATGAGAACCCGCCCGCGTTCAACGCGCCCATGATCTGGGCCACGTCGCTGTAGGGAACCGAGCCGTCCGCGCGCAGGTAAACCCGGTCGTCCGAGCGTTCCGCCGCAATCGCGCGCAGCCGGTTCACCAGTTCGTCACGCGTGATCTCGGTGCTCTGGATCAGCACTTTGCCATCGGCGGACAGCGTCACGGTCAACGGTTCCTGCGGGTCACTGGGCAGGGCCTGCGCCGCGGTCTTGGGCAGTTCCACCGGCACGCCCACGGTCAGCAGCGGCGCCGCCACCATGAAGATGATGAGCAACACAAGCATGACGTCCACGAAGGGCGTCACGTTGATTTCGGCCATCGGCTGCGCGCGGCTTCTGCGCGATCCGCGCCGCCGCTTGCCGCCTCCGGATTTGACGACCCCCGCACCCATCGCTCAGGAATCCAGCTGGCGCGAGAGGATGGTGGCGAATTCGTCGGCGAAGGCCTCGTAGTTGCCCACGATCCGATCCGCATCGGCAGAGAACTTGTTGTAGAAAATCACCGCCGGGATCGCCGCCAGCAGGCCGAGGCCCGTGGCCAGCAGCGCCTCGGCGATACCGGGCGCGACGACCACCAGCGAGGTGTTCTGCTGTTCCGCGATCTGGATAAAGGCGTGCATGATGCCGAAAACCGTCCCGAACAGCCCGATAAAGGGCGCGGTCGACCCGACCGTCGCCAGAACCGGCAGCCCGCGTTGCAACTGATCCGCTTCTTTCTGGATCGCCACGTCCATCGACCTGTCGATCCGGCTTTGCGCGTTGGCAATCAGCCCGCCGTCCTCTCGGTGACTGCGGCGCCATTCCATCATTCCGGCGGCAAAGACCCGTTCCGAGCGCCCCGAAGGTTCGGGCCCCAACTGTTCGAACAGCTCATCCAGCGGTTCTCCGGACCAGAAGGCGCGGTCGAATCGCGTCGCCTCGCGCCGGGCGCGGCGGTAGCTGACGAATTTCTCGATGATGATCGCCCACGCCCAGACCGAGGCGACGATCAGCAACAGCATGACGAGTTTGACCGTCAGCGTCGCGCGCATGAAAAGACCCCAGAAGGAGAAATCGATCTCCGAGGCGAGGGCAAGCGTTCCTGCTTCCATAGACCTGCTCATTTCCTGTCGGCCCCTGTGACCGGGGCTCTGATTACCGGGATATGTAGCCGATTTGCAGGGGAAAGGCCAACAATATGGCACCCGGTGGCCCATGAAGCGTCAAATGGGCGGTTCCATGCCGGACACGCAGGGCGTCTCGCCGTTTTGGCGCAGCCGCGAACCGTGTTAGATTGGCGCGTCGGACACGACCAGGAGGTTTCATGCCCCGCCCGCTCTGCCTCATCATTGGCCACGGACCCGGCCTTGGCGCCGCATATGCCCAGGCATTCATGGATGCCGGATACGACCTGGCGCTGCTCAGTCGTTCCGGCGCGCGGTTCGAAGGTCGCGCGCAGCCGGGGGCCGAGGTCGCGGCCTCACCCTGCGATGCGGCCGATCCCGCAGCGCTGTCTCGCGTCCTCGACCAGGTCACCCGCGATCATGGCCCGCCCGAGGTGATGATCTACAATGCCGATCTTGCCATGTTCGGAACGCTTGATGACCTCGACGAGGCGCAATTCGAGCAAAGCTGGCAGGTCGCGGCACTCGGGCTTTATACCGCCGCCCGCAAGCCGGGCCGCGCAATGGCGGCGCGCGGGTCGGGCACGATCATCGTTTCCGGCGCCACCGCCGCAACGCGCGGACAGGACTGGACCACCGCCTTTGCGCCCGCCAAGGCAGCCCAGCGTATCCTTGCGCAATCCCTCGCCAAGCAGCTTGGCCCCAAGGGGGTCCACGTGAACTATATCCTTATCGACGGAGTGATCGACACCGCCGACACCCGTGCCGATTTCGCCAAGGGGAAACCGGATGACTTCTTCATCCAGCCCGCGCGTATCGCGGACACCGCGGTGATGCTGACGCGGCAGGATCGCTCTGCCTGGTCCTTCGAGATCGACCTTCGCCCTTTCGGCGAGACCTGGTAACGCGGGCAGCCTGTCGGTCAGGCCGGGGCACGGCGCCAGGTCCGGACCAGTGCCAGCAGCTGCACGCCCTGCCCTGCCTGCGTCTGCGCCGCCTCCCGCGCGGCCGCCGCGCACGCCTTCCGGTAACGCGCCAGGTTTGCCGCGTTGCGGTCCAGAGGGCGGCCATCGGGGTCATGACGCTGGTAAGCGCGCATCATTCCTTCCGAAAACACAGGTTGCATCTTTTTATCTCCCGAAACACTTTGATGGCCTCGAAATACGCTCGTGACGACAGGAAACCGAGTCAGGAAGATTTCCAAAACAATAGCTGAACTATCATAATGCCCGACTGGCGCAGCCTGCCCTCCCTCTCGGCCCTCCGGGCCTTCGACCTCACCGCCCGCGAGGGCAGTTTCGCCAGCGCCGCACGGGCGCTGAACGTCACCCATGCCGCCATCGCCCAGCAGGTGCGCGCGCTGGAAAGGGAGATCGGCGTCACGCTGCTTCGCCGCGCCGGGCGCAGCGTGACCCTGACCGAGGAGGGCGTGCGGCTTGCCAGCGGGCTTGGCGAAGGCTTTGACACCATCGAACAGGCGATCGAGACCGCCCGAGCGCAGGTCGGCGCACGGCCAGTGCAGATCGCCTCGACCATATTCATCGCGCAATCCATCGTTCTGCCCCGGCTAGATGATTTCTGGGCCCGACACCCCGAGGTGCGGGTTGCGGTATCACCCTCACAAATGACGACGGACCTGGTCGCCGGGGGCTTTGACCTGGCCATCCGGGCCAGCGAAACCACACCGCACTGGCCGGATGCGGATTTCGAACTGTTGCTGGAGTCCGAGGTCATTGCCGTCGGCGCGCCCTCCGTCGTGACGGACGACATGCCGCCGCTCGATCGCCTGCCCTGGGTCTGGTCACCGGGGGCCGACCACCAGGAACGCCCCATGCGGGCCTTCGGCCTCGACCCCGAAAAGCTGCGCAATGCGGACCTCGGCGTGCCCTTCCTGCAATTGAACATCGTGCGAAGCGGGCTTGGCCTGATCTTTGCACCCGAGATCAACGTGCGGCAGGACCTCGCCGCCGGAACGCTTCGCCGCGTCCCCATGCCCTCGCCGTTCTCGATGGGCTATTATGCCGTCACGCCCAAGGGGCCGGTGCGGCCACAGACACGGGTCTTCATCGACTGGCTGAAAGGCGTCGTGCGAGAGGAGTCGTCCTTGCCGAAACCGGGCCGCCAAGCAGGTCCCAAGCGGGACACAGGTTAAACGAAGGTAAAATCGTCGCTGTAACCCGCTGCGAACACCACGTCGCTATGCTGTCCGCGCGCGGACAGCACTCAATGCACACGTTGCCGCAAGGCCGCCGGAAGGCGCGCGGGCTGCCCTTCCCGGGTGACGCAGACCGCCGTGACCTCGGCCCGAAAGATCACCTCTTCCCCTCGCACAACCTCTTGCGACATGACCAGCCGCACGCCGGTCATGCTCTTGACTGTCGTCCGAACCTCGAGCGCGTCATCGTATTTCGCGGTCATGAGGTAATCCGCCTCGATCCGCCGCACGACAAAGACGATCCCCTCATCCTCGCGCATGGCGTTCTGGTCCAGCCCCTGTTCCTTGACCCAGTCGCTGCGCGCACGTTCGATGAATTTCAAATAGTTGGCGTGGTAGACGATCCCCGCCATATCGGTGTCTTCATAGTAGACGCGGATCGGGAAACGGTGGGTCATGGGCTGGTCTCGCTTGCGGAAGTGTCCAAGCCCTAGCCGCCGCCGCCCGGCGGCGCAAGCCGGGCGCAGGTGTCACCGCTTGCGCCGCCCGCCGGCGCTGCGGCTGTGAAACGCGGGTGGCCGCTTGGCGACCCAGGCCAGGAATTTCGCCATCTCGGGGTGCGCGCGCAGTTTCTCGACCGTGTTCAGGTCGCGCGCCAGCTCCGCTTCGGTGAACCGGGCGTGGATCTCGCCGTGACAGATCTGGTGCAACAGGACCACCGGCCCGCCCTTGCCGCCCTTCAGCCGTGGCACGAGGTGGTGCAGGCTCTGCTGGGCCTCCGGCGGAATGCGGCGCAGGCACAACGGACAAATCGGTTCTGATCCCTGTTCCAAATCGCTCCCCTTGTGGCCGGTACTGGCATTGGGCAAGAGAATGTGACGACGACGCCAAGGATCAAGCCCAATGGATTTCGACCTCACCAACCAGCCCGAGATCGTGCAGCAGGCCTATGCCTATGTCCTGCAGGGCTGGGAGATCGCGCATGAATGGCTGGTCTCGCCCGCCGCCTGGTCGCAGTTCGGACTTCTGGCCGCCGCCTTCCTGCTGGCCTGGTTGCTGACACGGCGCCTGCGGCCCTGGCTGACCCGTGTCCTGACGCCAGAGGCCTCGCGCCAGTCGCTGATGGCCTCGACACGCCGGTTCCTGCTGATCTTCGTTCCGCTGCTGCTGCCGCTCCTGGCCTGGGCCTTTACCGGCATCGGCGAAAGCCTGACCCGGGCGATCTTCAACTCGGGCGCGGTTATCGCCTTCGGCAAGCGCGTCTTCCTGCTGCTGGCCGCGCGCATCCTGGTGCGCGAGATCGTGCAGGACGGCTTTCTCAAGGTGCTGGGCCGGATGATCCTGCTGCCGGTCATGGCACTTTATGCCGTGGGCCTGCTGGACGTGGCCACGGAACGCCTGAACGAGCTGACCGTGAGCCTGGGCAATATCGAGTTCACCCTGATGTCCGTGATCCGCGGCATCATCGCCGGGTCGATCCTGTTCTGGCTGGGCCGCTGGTCCAACGATCAGACCGGCGCCTATATCCACAAGCAGGAGGACATGCGCCCTGCCACCCGGCAACTGGCGGCAAAGGCCGCCGAGTTCAGCATTTTCGGCCTCGCCTTCCTGCTGCTGATGAACATCGTCGGCATTCCCCTGACCTCTCTCGCGGTCCTGGGCGGTGCCATCGGCGTCGGGCTTGGCCTTGGCCTGCAAAAGATCGCCTCGAACTATATCTCGGGCATCATCCTGTTGCTGGAAGGGCAGGCCACCGTGGGCGACTATGTCGAGCTGGACAGCGGCGAGGCGGGCACCATCGTGAAAACGACCGCACGGGCGATGATCCTGGAAACCTACGATGGCCGCTGGATTGTCGTCCCGAACGAGGATTTCATCACCACCCGCGTCATCAACTATTCCGACCAGGGCAGCGCCAACCGCTACGAGGCGCCCTTTTCGGTCAGCTACAAGACCGACATCAACCTTGTCCCCGACATCGTCGAGGCGGCGGTGGCCAAGCATCCCGGGGTGCTGGACACGCCCTTTCCGCCGGATTGCGAACTGCGCGGCTTTGGCGACTCGGGCGTGGATTTCGCGGTGGAGTTCTGGGTCAACGGGATCGACGACGGGGCGAACAAATATACCTCTGACGTGTTGTTCCTGATCTGGAACGCCCTCAAGGAACACGACATCGAGATCCCCTACCCCCACCGCGTCATCCAGTTGCAGCGCTCGACCGAAAGCCCCGCGCCCGAGGCGCAGGAGGCGTGACGGGACGGGCGCTTGTCATCGGCGGGGGGCCCGCCGGGCTCATGGCCGCCGATGCCCTGCTGAGCGCAGGCCATGCCGTGACCCTGGCCGAGGCCAAACCCTCGCTGGCGCGCAAGCTGCTGATGGCCGGAAAATCCGGGCTGAACCTGACCCGGATGGAAGAGCCAGCCCGCTTTCTGGCCGCCTATGGCGCGGCAGCGCCGGATATGGCGCCGATGATCAGCGCCTTCGGCCCTGGGGACGTCTCGGCTTGGGCCGAGGGGCTGGGCCAGAAGACTTTTACCGGCTCGACCCTGCGGCTTTTCCCCGAGGTCATGAAGGCCTCTCCCCTGCTGCGTGCCTGGCTTGCCCGGCTGGACGGTATGGGGCTGAAGGTGCGGACCCGCTGGCGCTGGCTGGGCTGGGACAAGGACGGCGGGCTGTGCTTTGACACCCCCGAAGGAAAACAGAGCGAGCATCCCGACGTCACCGTGCTGGCCCTGGGCGGCGCCAGCTGGGCGCGGCTAGGGTCGGACGGGGTATGGGCCGGGCATTTCCGGCAAGCCGGCCTTCCGGTCACGCCTTTTGCCCCCTCCAATGCCGGGCTGGCGGTGGACTGGTCCGACCACATGAAACGGCATTTTGGCGAACCGCTGAAGAATATCTCGCTCACTGCCGGGGACAGGACCAACCGCGGCGAGGTGGTGATCTCTGCCCGCGGGCTGGAAGGCGGTGGCATCTACCCCCTGACGCCCGCGCTGCGGGTGGGCCACCCCCTGCGGATCGACCTGAAGCCGGACATGGACATCCCGACACTGACGGCACGTCTGTCCCGCCCGCGCGGCAAGCAGAGCAGGGCCAATGCCCTGCGCAAGGCCCTGGGGCTGACACCCGCCGCGCAGGCCCTGCTGATGGAATTTGCGCGCCCCCTGCCGGATGACCCGCAGGCGCTGGCCAGGAACGTCAAATCACTGGAGCTGCGCGGGGCAAGGCCCCGACCGATGGACGAGGCGATTTCGACCGCGGGCGGCGTGCCCTTCGCGGCCCTGGACAGCGGCCTGATGCTGCGCGACCTGCCCGGCACCTTTTGCGCGGGCGAAATGCTGGACTGGGAAGCGCCGACAGGCGGCTACCTGCTGACCGGCTGCCTGGCCACCGGGCTTTGGGCCGGGCGCCACGCGGCGGAATGGGCAACCGCAAAACCTGCGCGCGATCAGGACCGCTGAGGCCGCACCTTACTGGATCGACTGACCGGGCGTCGACCAGGCGAGAGAGATCCGGCGGTTCCGCGCCCGCCCCTCCGGCGTGGCATTGTCCGCCACCGGTCGATCGGGGCCATAGCCCAGCACCTCCATCGCGACCTCCGGGACGCCACGCTTGGCGATCTCTGTCGCCACGACTTCGGCGCGCAGGCGGCTCAGCATCCGGTTGACACCCTGGGCGCCGAAATTGTCCGTGTGCCCCTCGACCCGCAGGCGCAGCCCGCCCTGCCCCACGCAAACCCGCGCCACCGCCGACAGCGCGTTTACGCCCCGGATCGAACGCGCATCCAGCCGCGTCTCACCCGAGAGGAACCGCACCGGCTCATCGCTTTCGGCCAGGCGGCTCTGCCGGGCGCATTCGGCCACGGAGGGCGCAAATTCCAGCAGCGGCAACCAGTAGCCCGCCAGAAAGACCTGCTCTGCGCCCAGGGCCACGTTCTGGCGCCGGGTGTCGGTGGGCGGGTAATCTTGCAGCACGGACAGCGTCAGCCTGTCATTCGGCCCCAGAGCGGCACGGGTCGCTGCCTCGATCTGTTCCAGGTCGACGCCGGGGGACAACACGCCCTCGACAGTGAGTTTCCCCACGGCAAGCGTGATGGTCAGCGTCTCCGCCTCACCCAGCCACGGAGCGACGGCCTTCAACAAAGGGGCGGCGCGCGGCAGCGCAGTCTCCTGATCCTGCTGACTCGCACCGTCGGCAGGCGGCAGGCCAAGCAGCCCGGCAATCGCGGCCGCATCCAGATCGACGGGCAGCACACCATCAAGCGACAGCCCCGTTTCAGGATGATAGGTCAGGGTCGCATCCGGGTCGCGGCCATCGTCCTGCAGTTCGATATAGCTGCGCAGGTCAGCGCCCTGCGGCAGCGCCGCAAGACGCGTCTCGACCCGAACGGCACTGTCGGGATCTGCCAGAACCGCGTCCAACGTGATGGACGCCTCTTCCAGCAGGATGCCGCCCTCGATGACCTCGGCAAAGGCGTCCTGCACCGCCGCCATGCTGGCAGCCCAGCCAAGCGTGTCCGGATAAGGCGCCTGCGACAGGCGAGAGACGTCGGCGCCCAGCGCCTTGGAAAGCTCCTCGGGCGGGATACCCTCAGGCAGCACACCCGAGGCCATGACCGCGCCATTCAACCGATCGAGCTGCAGCCAGAAGGGCTGTGGCGGGGTCTCGGGCAGTTGCGACACGTCCAGCCGGTAGCTGGCGGGCATATCCGCACGCAGGGCCGTCAACGCCTTGTCCATCTCCGCACCGCCACGCAGGCTGGTCAGGACCACGGCACCGGGCGTCACCAGTGCAATCCCCTGCTCTGCCGCCGCAAGAACCTTGATGGCGCCGGTCATGGCAGGCCCCAGATCCGGCAGGTCCGGATCGACCGGACCAGCCACCAGCGCGTTGTCCTGCACACTGTCAAATGCGCCTGTCAGGGCTTGAACGTTCAGCCCCGGCGGCAGCTTGCCCCGCAGCGAAACACCTCGGCGCGGGTGACGCTCTGCCACCAGCAGGAAAGGCGCGCCATCGTCACGCACGCTGATCTCTCGCTTGATCGACAGGCTCTTGGGCAACGTGTCGAGCCGCGCCGCCACCGCCCGCGCCTCGGCCGGCCAGAGCGCCTCGCCCCGGATCGTGCCGCTGGTCCCGCTGACGTCAACCTCTGCCCGGTGCAGCAATGCCGCGCTTTCAGCCAGGACCAGCAGGGCCTTGTCCCAGTCGCCAAAAGGCGCCCCGCGGGCCACCTGCAAGGGCGTGACCGGCGCACCCGTGACCCGCCCCAACGCCTCGGCAGTGGTGGCTGCGGTGACATGACCGCCAAGCCGAGTGCCCTTTTCATCCTTGCCCATGCTGAAGGTGAACCGCCCGACGCGGGGCAATACCTCCAGCTTGGCGCGCACTTCTTCGACACCGTCGATGGCGCGCAGCGCGCGTTCGATGGCGCGCCGGTCCGCGTTGCTTTGCACCAGCCCCTCGACCGTGAGCACACGTCCCTTGACCGTCAGAACGGGTGGATCGGGATAGTCGGCCAACAAGACCGTGGCCTGCGCGCGCAGCCCGGCCTCGATGGTCGGCTCGTCACTGGGGACCTGAAACAGTCCAAGCCCGGCCAGGGTCAGGAAGATGACCAGCGCGCCGATGGCTTCGACAAGCGCCTTGGCCGTCATCGGATCAGATCGCGGCCTTGCGGCTCTCGTCCAAGTAGATCTCGCGCAGGCGCAGGGCGCGCTGTCCCGGCGTACCACCGCCCAGCGCCACACCGTCGATCTCGACCACCGGCATCACGAAGGTCGAGGCGGAGGTTATGAAAGCCTCATCGGCGCCCTGCGCTTCCTCGATGGTGAAATTGCGCTCTTCGACCTCCATCTGCGCCTCTTTCGCAAAGCGCAGGACGGCAGCGCGGGTGATCCCGTGCAGGATGTCATTGGACAGCGCCCGGGTGACGATCTTGTTGCCCTTGATGAAATAGGCGTTGTTCGACGTCCCCTCGGTCACGAAACCGTCCTCGACCATCCAGGCGTCATCGGCACCGGCCTTCTTGGCCATCATCTTGCCCATAGACGGATAGAGCAGCTGCACCGTCTTGATGTCGCGGCGGCCCCAGCGGGCATCCTCGATCGAGATCACCTTGATGCCGGTTTTCGCTGCCGGGCTTTCCGCCAGGCCGGGCTTGTTCTGGGTGAACAGGACGATGGTCGGCGGCGTGGTTTCCGGGTCGGGAAAGACGAAATCGCGGTCGTCCGGGGCGCCCCGCGTGATCTGCAGATAAACCAGCCCGTCGACGATCCCGTTCTGCTCCACCAGGTCGCGGTGGATCTGCAGCAGCTCCTCGGGTGTGACCGGGCTGTCCATTTCCAATTCGTCCAGCGAACGCTGCAGCCGTTTCGCGTGGCCCTCGAAATCGATCAGTTTGCCGCCCAGGACAGAGGTCACCTCATAGACGCCATCGGCCATCAGAAAGGCCCGGTCGAAGATAGAGACCTTGGCCTCGGTCTCGGGCAGGTAGTCTCCATTGACATAGACGGTACGGGTCATCAGCGTGGTCCTTGAAACTGTTATGGGTCTTGTAGGCAGGCGGCTTGCGGGCCGCAAGTGTCGCGGTTCCTTTGGCGCCCGGCCTGCCATCCTTTGGAACGATTCCAAAGGTGAAACCGACGATCCGGACAAGGCGGCGACGCCGGTCGTACTGTGGCACATGGTCAAATTCGTCGTGATACGCGTGCCGGGGTCAGGCCCGCCCGCACTGGCTGGCGCGCCAAATCGCTTTGCCACGAAATAGGCCGCGCTCGCGCGGCTCGAAGAGGTCGAAAAGGATCACCGCAAGGCACATCACATCTGTCTCGACGTGATCCGGGTCCAAGAGCCTTTGCAGGACAATCTGACCCGCCTGGGCATCCTGGCCTAACCCCACAGCCTTTGCGGTGGCGGATGCACCCCCCTGTCGTCGAACTGCAACGGCGTTTCGCGGTCCTCCGCCAGCAACAAAGGTCCGTCCAGGTCGGTGACAAGCGCCCCCTGGGCCACCAGAACCGCCGGCGCCATCGCCAGCGATGAGCCGACCATGCAGCCCACCATGACATCATACCCCTCTGCCAATGCCGCGTCGCGCAGGGCTAGCGCCTCGGTCAGGCCGCCGGTCTTGTCCAGCTTGATATTCACCACGTCGTACTTGCCCTTGAGCGCGGGCAAAGAGGCACGGTCATGACAGCTTTCGTCGGCGCAGACGGGCACCGGGCGCTCCATGCCGATCAGGGCGTCGTCCTCGCCCGCAGGCAGCGGTTGCTCGACCAGCGCCACCCCCAGCCGCACCAGGTGCGGCGCAAGATCGGCGTAGACCTCGGCGCTCCAGCCTTCGTTGGCATCGACGATGATCCGCGCCTCCGGCGCGCCACGGCGCACCGCTTCCAGCCGGGGCATGTCATCGGGCGTGCCCAGCTTGATCTTCAACAGGGGCCGCGCAGCGTGTTTGCGCGCCGAAGCCTCCATGTTCGCGGGCGTGTCCAGCGACAGGGTATAGGCGGTGATTTCCGGTCCCGGCCTCGCCAGACCGGCCAACTCCCACACCCGCTGCCCGGCGGCCTTGGCCTCCAGATCCCAGAGCGCGCAATCCACCGCGTTGCGCGCCGCCCCGGCAGGCAGGGCCTCTTGCAGTGCCATGCGGGAAATCCCCGAGGGCAGGGCCTCGATCTCGGCGGTCACACTGTCCAGCGTTTCATCGTAGCGGGCGTAGGGCACGCATTCGCCCCATCCCATGACCTTGCCGCGCGTGACCCGCACGGTCAGAACCTGCGCCTCGGTCCGGCTGCCACGTGAAATGGTAAAGGCCTCGGCCAGCCGGAACACATCCCGTGAAACACTGATTGTCATGCCCGTCCTCCCTGCTTCTTCTTGGTTCAAATACCCCGGGTCCGCAATTGGCCACCCCAGGGCGACGCATCAATGGATGCGCCCCAAGGGACGGCGGGCGGGGCGTCTTTCGCGCCCAAGGCGCGAAACAGCGTCCGGCCGCAGGCCGGACCGCCCGATGTCAGAGCGCGGCCAGCGCCTCGGCCAGCCGGTCGGCGCCGTGGCGGAACGGGTCCACGGTCGGCAGGCCAAGCCGGGCTTCGACCTCTTCGCAATAACGCACCGCCTCGTCCTCGCCCATGTGCTGCGTGTTGATCGACACGCCGACCACCTGGCAGCCGGGATTGGCGACCTTCGCCAGCGACATCGACAGGTCCCGCACCTCTTCCAGCGTGGGCAGGCCATAGTCCGGCAGACCGCGCATATGGGTGCGCGTCGGCTCGTGGCACAGGATCAGCGCGTCGGGCTGGCCGCCGTGGATCAGCGCCATCGTCACGCCGGAGAACGAGACGTGGAACAGGCTGCCCTGTCCCTCGATCACGTCCCAGTGGTCGGGATCGTTGTCGGGCGTCAGCCATTCGATGCTGCCGGCCATGAAATCCGCCACGACCGCGTCCAGCGGCACGCCGTCGCCGGTGATCAGGATACCGGTCTGGCCCGTGGCGCGGAAGGTCGATTTCATGCCCCGGTCGCGCATCGCCTTGTCCAGCGCCAGCGTGGTATACATCTTGCCCACCGAACAATCGGTGCCCACCGCCAGCACGCGCTTGCCGCTGCGCTTCTTGCCATCGGCAATCGGATAGTCGACCTCGGGCACCCGCACGTCGTGCAGAGCGCGGCCCGTGGCCTCGGCCACAGCCTTCAGGTCGGGCTCGTCGCGCAGCAGGTTGTGCAGTCCCGAGGCGAGGTCAAAGCCCTCTTCCAGCGCCTCGACCAGCACCTTCTTCCAGACCTGGCTGATCTTGCCACCCCGGTTGGCCACGCCGATCACCAGGGTCTTGGCCCCCGCATCCTTGGCCGCCGCAAGGTCCATGTCCGGCAGGCCCAGGTCGGCCTTGCAACCGTCCAGGCGCAATTGGCCGACGCAGTTTTCCGGCCGCCAGTCGCGGATTCCCTGGGCCACCTTGGCCGCCAGCGGGTCGGGCGCATCGCCCAGGAACAGCAGATAGGGTGTCTCGATCATGGACGCCTCCGAAGTCAGAATTTGCCCGACCATGCCTGAGTCGTTGCCGAACTGCCTTGCGTTCCTGCGCCAATTTGCGGAAATCTTCGACGTTTCTTGCGCATTCTGGGAAAACTGCCGAAGAATCGTGCATCAAGGCAGGAATGCCGCCCTGCAGCGAAATTCCCTTGCAGAGTTCTGCGCAGTTTTATAACCCGCATACCGAGGTATACGCAATTTTCTGACCGAAAGGCCCTGCCCCATGTCCTTCCGCATCCAGCCTGCCGCCCCTGCCCGCCCCAACCGCTGCCAGCTGTTCGGCCCCGGCTCGCGCCCGGCGATCTTTGAAAAGATGGCAGGCTCGGCGGCCGATGTCATCAACCTCGACCTCGAGGATTCCGTGGCCCCCACCGACAAGGACAGCGCGCGCGCCAATGTCATCAAGGCCATCGGCGAGGTTGACTGGGGCAACAAGACCCTGTCCGTCCGCATCAACGGGCTGGACACGCCCTATTGGTACCGCGACGTCGTGGACCTGCTGGAACAGGCCTCTGAACGGCTGGACCAGATCATGATTCCCAAGGTCGGCTGCGCCGGGGACATCTATGCCGTCGACGCGCTGGTGACGGCGGTGGAACGCGCCAAAGGCCGGACCAAGCCGATCAAGTTCGAAGTCATCATCGAAAGCGCCGCCGGCATCGCCCATGTCGAAGAGATCGCCGCCGCCTCGCCACGGCTGGAGGCGATGAGCCTCGGCGCCGCCGATTTCGCTGCCTCGATGGGCATGGCGACCACCGGCATCGGCGGCACGCAGGAAAACTACTACATGATCCGCGAGGGGCAGAAACACTGGTCGGACCCCTGGCACTGGGCCCAGGCCGCGATTGTCGCCGCCTGCCGCACCCACGGCGTGCTGCCGGTGGACGGCCCCTTCGGCGATTTCAGCGACGACGAGGGGTTCCGCGCGCAGGCCCTGCGCTCGGCGACGCTGGGCATGGTCGGCAAATGGGCGATCCACCCGAAACAGGTAGCGCTGGCCAACGCGGTCTTTACCCCTACCGAAGAGGCCGTGACCGAAGCGCGCGAGATCCTCGCCGCGATGGAAGAGGCCAAGGCCAAGGGCGAAGGCGCCACGGTCTACAAGGGCCGGCTGGTCGACATCGCCTCGATCAAGCAGGCCGAGGTCATCGTCCGCCAGGCCGAGATGATCGCCGCCAATTGACCTGACGGGCCGGGCTTGTACGCCCGGCCCTACCCTGCCCGGGTCTCGCCCGCCTTGCGCAGACGTGTCAGCAAGGCAGTCTTGGCCGCGCTCAGCGCCTCGTCGTCCAGATCAGACCGGTTGAGCGCCAGCAGGTCCGCCGCGGCCTCCGCCGGTTGCACGTTTTGCCGCGCGAGGGGCCGCAACCCGGCGGATGACACGCCCAGCCGGTCCAGCGCCACGCCCAGCGGCCCCAATGGATCGCCGCCGCAGTCCTCCAATCTCGTCGACGACACGTCGGCCTGTCCCGCCAGTCGTTCCGCCACCATCGCGACAATGGCGCCCAGGTCTGCCGCGTCGCGAAAGCGGTTGGCAAATTGCTCTGACCCCTCTGTCACCCGCTGGCTGCGCAGGAGTTGCCAGTAGAGGCTTTTCAGCCAGGCCTCCGGCGCGCGGGTGGTGAACCAGACCGACAGAGACAGGTTTGGCAGCTGATCTGAGAGGACCTCGGCCATCTGCCCCAGCAGCTCTGGCGCTGCGGCATAGGTGGTCACGGATTTGCGCCCCGGCAACAAACCGCAGAGATGCTCCGAGCTGACAAGCAGCGGACGCGGATCGCCCGGGTCGATGCCCTGGGCAAACTCCGTCACGGCTGCGCGAAATGCCGCGATGCGCTTGGCGTTGGCGCCCACCGACATGCGACGCGCGGCGAAATTCACCGGCTCGATGTCATGCGGCAGTACCAGGCGCAGGCGTGGCGCCAGGACCGCGTGTTCCGCCTCTGCCCCGCGTTGCAGGCTGGTGGTGCCGGTCTTGTGAAAGCCGGGATGGATCAGTACCCGCATGGCCCCTCCTGTCTGCCCGAAAAACGCTCAGGCCCGCTCATCCTTGGGCGACCCCATGACAACATAGGATGTCAGTGTGCGGACCTGCGGCAACGCCCCCAGGATGTCGGTATGGAAATGCTTGTAGGCGGCCAGGTCGGAGACCTCGACCCGCAACAGGTATTCCACCGGCCCTGTGATGTTGTGACACTCACGCACCTGCGGCGCCGCCGCCATCGCCTGTTCAAAGGCCAGCTGCGAGGGCTTGGTATGCTGGTTCAACCCCACGGTGATATAGGCGGTAAAGCCGATGCCCCGCTTTTCGGCACTGAGCACCGCGCGATAGCCCCGGATCACCCCGGTCTTTTCCAGCGCCTGCGTGCGGCGCAGGCAGGCCGACGGCGAGAGGCCCACCCGGTCTGCGAGGGCCAGGTTGCTCAGCCGCCCGTCGGCGGACAGTTCTCGCAATATCTTGCGATCAATGGCATCCATTTCGGTCATTCATTGCATGTTTATCCGATACGCGCCGCAGTTCGCAACAAAATCGCACGAAGATGCCGTAAGAATTGCGCCATGACACCCGAGTTGTTCCTTGCCCTTGCGCTTTTTGCCACCGCCACCGTGTTCTCACCCGGACCGAACAACCTGATGCTGATGACATCCGGGGCGAATTTCGGCCTGCGCCGGACCCTGCCCCACCTGGCGGGTGTGGCCTATGGGTTTCCTCTGATGATCCTGCCGGTGGGCCTGGGCGTGATGCAGATCTTCGAGATCTGGCCCTTTGCCAACACGCTGCTCAAGGTCGTCTCGATCCTTTACCTGCTGTGGCTGACCTGGAAGATCGCCAACCAGGCGGCACCGGGAGCGGCGGGTAGCAATGCCCGGCCGCTCAGCTTCTTGCAGGCGGCGGCCTTTCAGTGGGTCAACCCCAAGGCCTGGTCGATGGCCCTGGGCGCGATCACGCTTTATGCCGCCAGCCGCGACCTTGTCGCCGTGGCCTGGGTCTCTGGCACCTATGCGGTGATCGGCACCGTCTCTGCCGTGACCTGGACGGTCCTTGGCACCGGTCTGCGCCGCTGGCTGGATCAGCCGGGACGGCTGCGCCTGTTCAACTGGAGCATGGCAGCGATCCTGCTGGCCGCGATGGTGCCGGTGCTGTTCGGCTGACGTCAGCCCAGCATGGGCACATGGATTTCGGTCAGCAGCGCCTCTGGCGGCGTATCGGTGGGATCGTTCAAGTAGACTTCGAACGAGGGGCTGTCCGCAGGCATCCGACCGGATTCGGGCAGCGCTACGCCATAGGCATGGTCCCAGGCCGCCGGCAGGCCCGCATAAGCCCCCTTGAAGGTCAGATCGAGGCGATCTCCGTCCGGCAGGGGAATGTCCTGCAGGTCCTCGGGCATGGCAAAATCCGCCTCCACAAGGATGCCCGCGGCGCTGCGCAGGTCCGGCTCTGGCGTGTCCGCGGGCGAGTCGTAGTAGATGGCGGCCATACCGCGCGCCTGCAGCCACAGCCCCCTGGCTGAGAAAATCGCGGCCAGTTCGGTAAAGGCGCGGGCAATCTGGTGATAGTCGCCCTTGTGCGGCAGCGCCGCCAGACGCGCGGGCGCGCAGCTGCGGATTTCAACGCGGTACATGGCGGGGTCTCCTTTGCGCAGGGTCAAGGTCATGCGGTCAGCCTGTCCGGCGGTACGGAAAGCCAGGGGCGTGATGCCGTAATGCGCCTTGAAGGCACGGTTGAAGCTCTGGGCGTTGGCATAACCCACGCGGGCGGCGATCAGCTCCACCGGCTCTGCCCCCTGCACCAGCCATTTGCCGGCGCGGTGCAGGCGCAGGCGGCGCACGGCCTGCGCCACCGTCTCGCCCGTCATCGCGACGTAGACCCGGTGAAAGTGGAACCGCGACATCGCCGCCACATCCGCCAGCGCATCAAGCGAAAGGTCGCCGTCTGGCGTGTCAACGATGTGGCGCATGACGCGGCGGATACGGGCCTCATATGCGGTGGCGGGGTGGTCTTGTCGGGTCATTGCGGTTGTCCTTTGTCTGCCAAGACCCTAGACGGGCCAGTTGCGACAAATCTTGCTTTATTGCATCCCGCGCGCGGCGAGGCCATATAGCGCCCTGCAAGGAGACCCGGATGACTCATTACCTCGACTTCGAAAAACCCCTGGCCGAAATCGAAGGCAAGGCCGAAGAGCTGCGCCGCATGGCGCGTGACAACGAGGAAATGGACGTCGCGGCAGAGGCTGCCGGGCTCGACCGCAAGGCCGAGACCCTTCTCAAGGATCTCTATGCCAAGCTGACGCCCTGGCGGAAATGCCAAGTCGCGCGCCATCCTGACCGGCCACATTGCAAGGACTATGTCGAGGCGCTGTTCACCGAGTTCACGCCGCTGGCCGGGGATCGCGGCTTTGCCGACGATCACGCGGTCATGGGCGGCCTGGCGCGGCTGGACGATCGTCCGGTTGTGGTGATCGGCCATGAAAAGGGCAACGACACCAGCTCGCGCATCACCCACAACTTCGGCATGGCCCGGCCCGAGGGCTATCGCAAGGCGATGCGTCTGATGGAAATGGCCGACAAGTTCGGCCTGCCCGTGGTCACGCTGGTCGATACCCCCGGCGCCTACCCCGGCAAGGGGGCCGAGGAACGCGGCCAGTCAGAGGCCATCGCCCGCGCGACCGAGAAGTGCCTGCAGATCGGCGTGCCGTTGGTCACTGTCGTGATCGGCGAGGGCGGGTCGGGTGGCGCCGTCGCCTTTGCCACCGCCAACCGGGTGGCGATGCTGGAACATGCGGTCTACTCGGTGATCTCGCCCGAGGGGTGCGCCTCGATCCTGTGGAAGGATTCCGACAAGATGCGCGAGGCCGCCGAGGCGCTGCGCTTGACCGCGCAGGATCTCCATCAACTGGGGGTCTGCGACCGGGTGGTGCCTGAGCCGCTGGGCGGTGCGCACCGCGACAGCGAGGCCGCCATCGCCGCCGTGCACAGCGCCATCACCGGCCTTCTGGGCGATCTGGACGGCATGTCGCGCGAGGACCTGATCCGCGCCCGCCGCAACAAATTCCTGAACATCGGGTCCAAGGGTCTGGCGGCCTGAACCGCCACACCGCGCCCTTGACGGGCGAATCCGGCCTCTCCCAACCTGCAGTTGTAGCGAAACGCTCTGCAGCCTCGTGCGCCAGAACTGCCTGCGCTGAGAGCCGGCGCGAAACAATTTGCACGCGCTCGTGACGATGCGTCAGGGCATTGTCGGGTGACAGGCAGGTCCCGGTCCCGGCAGTATCCCCGCATGGAGCTGATATTCGCATATGGGGCCGGGCTGCTGACCCTGATCAACCCCTGCGTCGTGCCGGTGCTGCCCATCGTCATCGCCACCGCCCTGCAGGCCAGCCGGGCCGGACCGCTGGTCATGGCGGCGGGGCTCAGCCTGTCCTTCGTGGTGCTGGGCGTCGGGGTGACGGCCTTTGGCCATGCGCTGGGGATCGGCATCGACATGGTGTCCCGGGTGGGGGCCGTGCTGATGGTGCTGTTCGGGCTGGCGCTGTTGCTGCCCCAGGCGGCGGGCGTTCTTGAGACGGCCACTGCCGGTCTATCGGCCCGTGCCGATGTGCAGATGGATCAGATCGACCGTGGCGCGCTGCGCGGGCAGTTCCTCGGCGGGCTGCTTCTGGGCGCGGTCTGGAGTCCCTGTATCGGTCCGACCCTGGGCGGCGCCATTTCGCTGGCCAGCCAGGGGCAGAACCTGGGCTGGGCCGCGCTGATCATGCTGTTCTTCGCGCTTGGCGTCTCGACCCTGATCCTTGGGCTGGCCTATGGCACCCGCGGCGCGGTCGGCCGGTACAACAGCCAGTTACGCGCCCTTGCGATCCGGACCCGCCCGATCCTGGGCGCGACTTTCGTGGCCGTGGGGCTCGGACTCTTCTTTAACCTGCATCATCTGGTCGAGGCCTGGCTTATCCGTGTCTTGCCGGCCTGGCTGATCGACCTTTCCGTTTCCCTCTGACCCCGGGCCCGAGACCCGAACCGACAAAGGAGCTTTCACATGGATCGCCGCCGCTTTCTGACCCTTACCGCCGGAACGGCCTTCGCCCTACCCCTTGCTGCCCATGCGACCCCGCTGGCCTACACCCCCGGCCTCGTGACAACGCACCTGGACAAGGGCGACACCGTCTTTCTGGATTTCAAGGCCAGCTGGTGTTCGACCTGCGCCGCGCAAGAGCGCGTCATCAAGGCGCTGAAGGGTGAAAATCCGGACTACGAGGCACAGATCACCTTCATCGACGTGGACTGGGACGAGCACAGCCGGTCAGAGCTGGCGAAATCGCTGAAGATCCCGCGCCGGTCGACGCTGGTCGTCCTGAAAGGACAGGCAGAACTGGGCCGGATTGTTGCCCAGACCTCTCGTGCGTCGATCAAGGGACTGATGGACACGGCCCTGACCGCCGCCATGACCTGACGACAGGCGGGGCCTCAGGCCCCGCCATCCGCCTTGCGCACCGCGCGCACGGCCATGAGGGTGACCACGGGGCCGATCAGCTCGAAGACCACGGTGGTCCCGATGGTCAGGGTCAACAGGATATCCCCGACTGCGGGCATCTCGACAGCAGCGACCAGAGCCATGCCCACCGCGACACCCGCCTGGGGCAGCAACGCCGGGCCGATCCAGCGCCGTTCGACAGGCGTCAGCCCGCCGAACAGCCCCCCCAGCCATCCCCCCGCAAGACGTCCAAGGATACGCAGGGTGATGTACCCCAGCCCGATCCAGCCGACAGCGGCTAGCGCATCCAGCTCCATCGACGCCCCGGCGAGCAGGAAAAAGAGGATCAGGAAAGGGCGCTCGACCATCTCGATCTCGTGGAAGGCGCGTTCGTGATGTCGCGCAAGGTTGGCGATCACCGCCCCCGCCGCCATGCCCGCCAGCAGGAACGACACCTCGAACCAAAGCGCGAGACCCGCAGTCAGGAAGACGAGGCCCAGCGCCTCGATCCGCGTCGGCTCTCCCGGGCGCAATCGCCCGGTCAGAACGGCCCCCGGCAGGCCGATGACCAGGCCAAGCACAAGCGCGCCGCCCACCTCCCAGAGTGCCACAAGCAACAATTGGGGATCAAACCCGGCACTGGCGACGGCCTGCGCGGCCACAACCGCCAGGGCAAAGACCATCATTCCCCAAGCATCGTCGATGGCCACGATACCGCGCAAGGTATCGGCGAAATCGCCCTCGCCCCCTGCCTCGCGCAGGGTTTCCTGCGTGGCCGCCGGGTCGGTCGCCGTGGCCACGGCCCCGATCAGGATCGCAAGTTCCGGCGGCAGGCCAATCAGCCAGAGGCCGATGGCCACGACCACCATCGTCGCCAGGACCACCGCCACGGAGACTGCCAGGATCGCCCGCCCGTGTGCCGCCACCTTGTCACGGCGCAGGGACGACCCCAGGAGAAAGGCCACCATCGTCAGGGCCACGATGGAGAGCGGTTCGTACCAGTGGATTGCCGCCTTGGGCAGCAGCGCCAGCCCCGACGAGCCGATCAGCACGCCAATGACCAACAGCAGGGTCACGCCGGGCACCCGGGTGCGCCGCCCCAGCGTGTCCGCCGCGAGCCCCGCAAGAAACAAGACGCCCAGCGTGATGAAGATCGGTGCGAATTCCATACCTGCTACTTGCCGCATCGCGGCAGCGCTGCCAATGGGGACCGTATCAGCCCGCCAGCATCCGCAGGCCCTGTGTCACGTCAGAGCGCACCGCCAGCCGCAGGCCCGGTTCGTCGCCCGCCTTGAGCGCCGCGATGATGAGCCGGTGATACTGCGGCGGTTCCGACCGCCGCAGCCGACCATAAAGCGCCCGCATCGTCGGCCCCAGCTGCAACCAGACCGTTTCCGCCATCGCCAACATCGCAGGCGCCTGGGCGCGCAGGTAGAGCGTGCGGTGAAACTCCAGGTTGGTACGGATATAACCCACCGAATCGCGGTTCGAGACAACGTCTGCGATGGTGGCATTGATGGTATGCAACCGTTCGATCAGCGCGATATGCGCCCTTGGCAGCGCGCGTGAGGCCAGTTCGACCTCAATCAGGGCGCGCAGGGCGGCCAGTTCCTCGATCCGCTCGTTCGACAGCTCGGGCGTGGACACCCGCCCGGACGAGGACATGGTCAGCGCCCCCTCGGCCACCAGCCGGTGCACGGCCTCGCGGGCGGGGGTCATCGAGACGTCGAATTCCCGGCCGATGCCGCGCAGGGTCAGCGCCTGACCCGGCGCCATCTGCCCGTGCATGATCCGCGTGCGCAGTCCGCGATACACGCGGTCATGGGCCGAGGCGGCGATCTCTGGTCTGGATACGGCTTGCATTGGTCTTTTGTGATCACATTTGCGGCGCCGGTCAATGGCCGTGACGCCCCGCCCGCCCGCGTTAACCCTTGCAAGCGAAACGGGCTACACGGCGGATATGAATCAAAGTTATCGTCAATTTAAGATTTTTCCGACGGTTCCGGGGGCGGGCCGCGGACCGTGCCACGCATTGCAAGAGAGTTTGTCATGACCCGTACCGCACCGATGTCCGCCTACAAGACGCTTGGCGTCACGCCTGAGGATGATTTCGCCACCATCCGGCGCGCGTGGATTCGTCTGGTCAAGGTGCACCATCCCGATGTCACCGGAGGCGACATCGAGGAAGGCACACGCAAGCTGGCCGAGTTGAACAACGCCTATGACGCCCTGCGATGGCACAACCCCGAGAAACTGCGGATCATGAAAGAGCGCGAGGCCCAGGAGCCGCGCGAGGAACAGGGGTGGCGCGCGCGTCGCCGCAAGCCACAAGCGCAGGAGCCCCGCAGCGACAGCGCTCAAGCCCGTCAGACGAACCAGGCACCACGCGAGACCAACCCCACGGCGACCGCACAGCCCCCGCAGGCGCAGTCCCAAAACGAACGGCGCGAAACGCTTTGGGCCAGCTTCGTCTCTGCCCAGGCAAAAGAACGGTTCCGGGCCGGTCAGCGGCTTTGCGCCGCCGCGTCGCAGGTCGACCCGGGCAAGATAGTGCACCGCGCCTGACCGGCCTGCCTGCACGGCACCACGCGGTCAGTCGAACCGGTATCGGTGCAGTTCCGCACCGTGTTCCTTCAGCCATTTTCGGGGGCTGCGCCAGTCGCCATAGAGCGCCTCGACCTGTCGCCAGAAGGCCGGGGAATGATCCATGTGCCGAAGATGCGCGACCTCGTGCGCGGCGACGTAGTCCAGCACCTCGGGGTGGCCCAGGATCAGTCGCCAGGAATACATCAAGCCACCGTCATGGGTGCAGCTGCCCCAGCGCGAGCGTGTATCCCGCAGCGTCAGGCGGCTGTAATCGCGTCCGAGCCGCGCGGAATAACGGTCCGAGGCCTCTGCCAGCCGGTCACGGGCCCGCGTCCGCAGCCACCCCTTCAACCGCGCCGCCATCCGCTCTTCCGGGCCGGGCACCAGCAATACCCCGTCGGCCTGCCGCACCTGGCGACCGCTGCCGCCGCGAATCTCGTGCATGACCCCCTCGACAGGCACGCGCGCCCCCGGGCCAACGGCCACCGGCCCCGACACCCCGGCAAGGTGCCCGCGCAACCAGCTTTCCTTGGAACGGAGAAAGGCAAGCCCCTCGGATTCGGGCACTTTTTGCGGCAGGGTCAGCGTCACCCGACCGTCCAGCTGCGAGATCCGCAGCGACAGGCGGCGGGCACGCGCCGACCGCCGCAGGACAACCGCAACCGGAGGGTTGCCAGTCAAGGTGATTTGCCCCATATGCCCCCTGCCCCGCTGCTTGCTGTCAAAGCTTTTGACATCCCTCACCTGATATGGCAGGGGGCGTGGATTGTCGACAGACACAGAGAGTTGAAGGGGATCACCCATGCCCAAGGAAGAATGGGGCACCAAGCGTGTCTGCCCCACCACTGGCAAACGTTTCTACGACCTGAACCGCGACCCGATCGTCAGCCCCTATACCGGCGAGGTGGTCAACCTCGAAACCGGCAAGCGGAGCATGATCGCTGCGGATTCAGCGGATGCCGCCAACAAGTCCAAGGCCAAGGAGTCCGAGGAAGAAGTCGATCTGATCGAGGACGATGACGTCAATGTCGATCTCGACGATGATGACGTTCTCGAGGACGAGGAGGACGACAACGTCTCTCTGGACGATATCACGGACGTCTCGAACGAAGACGACGACACCTGATTTTTGGCCACCAGCACAGTACACAGCAACGCCGGTCGGGTCCTCCGTCCGGCGTTTTTCTTTGCGCGGCCCTTCGTCAGGACCTCTGCCGAAGCTCCGTCAGGAAATTCTCTCTCTGCCGCAATTTTCCGCTTGATCCCATCGGCGGCAGGGCGTAATTCCCGCCCACGGCGCCGATGGCGTCGCCCGGGAATGGGGCCTTAGCTCAGCTGGGAGAGCGCTACAATGGCATTGTAGAGGTCAGGGGTTCGATCCCCCTAGGCTCCACCATTACCCCCACTTCAACACGATAGCTGAACGTTGGTGCGATATGTTTCGGACCGAGGCGGATGCATTTGAAAGACTGGCCTCAGGGTCTGCTGTCTCAAGTTAGCCGACACACAACCCTATGTGTCTTCGCCCGTCCAACCAGACGTCCAGGGAGCCTCAGACAGAGGCGAAGCATCCCAGCGCGGGTCCGTGAACGCCGATGTCCAACGGTCCGAAATCGCTGTCCACGCACAGGCTGAAATACCCCGCCCGCGGCAGGAAAAGCACCGAGTAGGCGCCGTTGGAACGGGTCACGCTGTAACAGGTCTGGGTCAGCCCGCCGCTGAAATTCACCGTGATCGGACGCGGGCGACGCACGCGCATGCGCGCGAAATCCTCCAGCAGCAACCGGTCCCCCTGGCTTTCCACCGCAAAGCCCGCCAGTTCATCCTCGACAAGCCGCGTCACATGCGCGGACCAATCCTGCTGTGTCATGACCGTCAGATTAAGGCGCGACGCACAAGGTTCAAGCCCGCGACCAGCAACACAAGCAAGGTCGCCCGCCGAAAGGCGCGCTGGTCGATCCGGCTCTGCACCCGCGACCCGACCCACATGCCCACCAATGCTGGCGGCACCAGTGCCAGCGACAGCCAGACGGTCGCCGCGTTCAGCACGCCAGAGCCGATATGGGCCAGGGTCAGCGCGACCGCGCCCAGTCCGTAGATCACGCCTTGTACACGCATCTGCTCGCGTTTCTCGGTGCCCATCGCTGTCAGGTAGGCCACGGTCGGCGGCCCCCAGACGCCCGAGAACCCACCGATGAACCCGGCAAACACCCCGATCCCGATTTCCAGCCCCCTATGGCCCTCGCTTGCGACGCGGGGTTGCCAGCCTGCTAGCTGCAGAATCGCGAAAAGGGTGATTGGCGCCCCGATCATCAGCAACAGGACCTGCGCCGGCAGCACCGCCACCAACTGGGCGGACAGCAACAGCATCACGCAGGCAACGCCAAGAAAGACCCGGAACCGGCGCACGGATTGCACGGCCGCGCGTGGCCCCTGGGCCAGCGCCTGGAAACCGTTTGTCACCAGCGTCGGCAGGATCAAACCCGCCAGGGCAAGTTCCGGTGCCACGAGGCTGCCGAGGCCCGAAACGAGAATCATCGGCATGGCAAAACCGACCAGCCCCTTGATCACCCCGGCAAGCGAGGCAATTCCTAGGGCAACGAGAACCGTAAGCGGGGTCAGATCGGCAAGAATTCCGGGCATGGCGGCCTCTTAGCATGTCCTGCCCTGACCGCACGTGGATTCAACATCGCGCAACAATTGAACAATACCGCCGCACCTCAAGCATTTTTGTTGCGCTGCACCTGCAAAGTAGCTAGGACCGTCGGGAAGTTGTATGCCGACCCAAAATCCCGGGGCGCATATTTTGCTATTCGCGCAAAGGGATGGCCAAGCCAGCCCGCACGGCGACAAAGAGAGAGGACCTGTTGAATGGCGCATGACGGACAAGACCTGAGCCTTGGCAGCGTGATTCTGCCCGACCTTCTGACCCTGACCGGCGAATCGATCGCGCCGATCGAGGGCATCCTGGAAACCGCCCGCACCCATGTGCAGGGAATGGTGATGGCCGATGGCCGCGTGTCCGGCGCCCTGGTCGAGCAGAACCAGTTTGCCGCACACGGGCTGGCCTGGCTGGCCACCTACGTCGAATCGCTGCGTCAGATGCAGGCCTGGGCCACCCGTCTGGAGGCGGAAGGCACCTTTGGCGAGGTCGAGCAACTGATCCACCAGATCGCCTTTGGCGAGTACCTGTCGCAGATCCACGGCGGCATCCAGATGAACCAGGGCGAAATCGTGCGCCTGGCGGACATGGGCCTGAGCCAGGACGAGCGCCGCGCGATGCTGACCGAAACGGTCGAGCATCTCATGCAGCACGGCAACAACCCCGGCGCCCGCACCCGCCTGGTGCAGCTGATGGAAGAGCGCCAGGCCGAAGTCACGCATGGTCGCACCGGGCTGGACGAAGAGTTGGAGATGATCCGCGACCAGTTCCGCCGCTACGCGGTCGAACGCGTCGAACCTCATGCCCATGAATGGCACCTCAAGGATGAGCTGATCCCGATGGAAATCATCGAGGAACTGGCAGAAATGGGCGTCTTCGGCCTGACCATCCCCGAGGAATACGGCGGCCTGGGCCTGTCCAAGGCCTCGATGTGCGTGGTCTCCGAGGAACTGTCGCGCGGATATATCGGTGTCGGCTCTCTGGGCACGCGGTCCGAGATTGCCGCCGAACTGGTGATCGCCGGCGGCACGCAGGAACAGAAGGAAAAGTGGCTGCCCCGCTTTGCCAGCGGCGAGACCCTTCCCACGGCCGTCTTTACCGAACCGAATACCGGCTCCGACCTCGGGTCGCTGCGCACGCGCGCGGTCAAGGACGAAAGCGGCGACTACAGCGTGACCGGCAACAAGACCTGGATCACCCACGCCGCGCGGACCCATGTCATGACCCTGCTGGCGCGGACCGATCCGTCGACGGACAACTACAAGGGCCTGTCGATGTTCCTGGCCGAAAAGACCCCGGGCACGGACGAAGACCCCTTCCCGACCGAGGGCATGACCGGTGGCGAGATCGAGGTGCTGGGTTATCGCGGCATGAAGGAATACGAGCTTGGCTTCGACAACTTCAAGGTCAAGGGCGAGAACCTCTTGGGCGGAGAGGAAGGCAACGGCTTCAAACAGCTGATGGAGACGTTCGAGAGCGCCCGCATCCAGACCGCCGCACGCGCCATCGGCGTGGCACAGGCCGCTCTGGACGTGGGCATGCAATATGCCATCGACCGCAAGCAGTTCGGCAAGTCGCTGATCAACTTCCCCCGGGTTTCGGGCAAGCTGGCCATGATGGCGGTGGAAATCATGATCGCCCGGCAGCTGACCTATTTCTCGGCCTGGGAAAAGGACCACGGCCGCCGCTGCGACCTTGAGGCTGGCATGGCCAAGCTCTTGGGCGCGCGCGTGGCCTGGGCAAATGCGGACAACGCACTGCAGATCCACGGCGGCAACGGCTTTGCGCTGGAATATACGGTCAGCCGTATCCTCTGCGATGCACGCATCCTCAACATTTTCGAGGGCGCTGCCGAGATCCAGGCACAGGTGATCGCGCGGCGACTGCTGGCCTGACTGGCACCCGATCCGAAATGCAAAGGCCCCGCCGGTTGGCGGGGCCTTGTTCATTTCGTGATCCAGCTCGACGTCGACCTCCTTGCCGGTCTGACACTACTTCCCATGAAGCCTCCTGAAGAAATCTTCGGGAGGCTTCTTCGCCGGAGGTCAGCTCGGCGGGACTTTGCCGACCTTCAAAGCTTCTTTAGATTGATAGCAGACCCGTGGAGGTGCACTCCAAATTCAGCACGCTTCGTCGAGCGCCCTTGAAACGCTCGCCAAACGGTCTGCCAACGCCGCGTTCATCGCGGCATAGCCCGCTTCAATCGAGCCGAGTTCCGCATATCCGACGAATAGGCCGGCGAATACTTCCGTGTGATGCAGTCGGGTGCAGTTTTCGGACAGGGGTTCGAGGTCGAACCGGTGCACGCCGCGAAATATGCCCGGGACGCCGCCACCCCAGACGAGGCTGCGGTCGGGTTCGGCCACGATGACCCGAGGGTGGATAACGAGTCGATGGCCGTTGGGTTTGTGCACCTCAACCTCCAGCCGAGCCCCGCGCTCCGCCACGCCCTCGACACGGACATGGTACGGATTCCACTCGGGGTAGGTGGCCAGATCAACCAAGACCTGCCAGATACTCTCTGCGGCGTAGGGCAGATCGATATAGGTCTCGATTTCGATCCGGGTCGGGTGCTCTGTCGTCTCGGCTGCCGCCATGTTTGCGCCAGTGAGAATCGAGGTGATGAACAAGACGGATTTGAGCATGGTGTCCTCCATTGATGATGAGGACAGATTGCCCGCTGCAGTCGCATTTCTATTGAACGATCGCGGCAGACTGCCGTGCTACATCACGAAACGACCTAGGTGTCACGCTTGACACCCGCCGGAAATCGCGCTGGAAATGCGCCTGATCGGCATAGCCGCAGCAATAGCCGATCTCGGCCATTGGCGTTGCCGTCTCGGTCAGCAGGTGTGTGGCCCGCCGCATCCGGGCGCGGCGCAGGACGCTCGAAAAGCTGCGGCCTGCCTCTCCCAGCCGGCGCTGGAGAGACCGGTCCGAGAGCGCCATAGCTCGCGCGGCCTCCCCTAGCTTCCAGCCGAGCCCGATATCGCCGGCAAGCAGGTCGGCGAGGCGGTCATTCACGGTTCCGGCGTCAGAACGATCTTCTGAAAGAGCCGCAGGATCGTTGGACCAGCGGATCGAGAAATGCTGCGCGTCGCAGTCGAACTTCGTCTCGGCGATCTCGTTTGGGACAAGCTCCACCGAACCGAGTGAGAGACGGCAGTCTTTCGCGCCGATACGGGCAAGCAGGCCAAAAAGGATACCCGCAATCAGCAGGTTCTCGGCTGCGCTGGCGGGGTCCGCCTTGCTCTCGCGCCGGCACTGCCACTGGCGCGGCGTGCCGTTGTCGATCCGCGTCCGGTGGATTGAATGGTAGTATCTTTCCAGACGCATCCACTTCTCGGCCAGCACTGTCGGCTCGACGGACCGGACCAGAACGGCGATGACGGGCGATTCCTCGTCCAGGTCAAGGTATTGCCCGATCCGTAGGACGGCCGACGCTCCGTGCCGATCCGTGAAAGCCGTCAGCAGCGTGAGCTTGTCCCGGTCGGACACGACACCGGCCTGCATAGGATCGGGCCGCAGAATGCCCCGGCAGAGGTCCGGGTCGATCTGGCCAATCGCCCCGACCGCGAGACCGATCAGCGTCGTGCTGGTGAAACCGGACATGTCCTCCTCCCGATCGAGGGGCGCCGGGCCGGTGGAGCGGTCCGACGCCTTGATATCACGCAGGGTTCAGACGAAGGCCGGGACGATCATGGCAAGTGCCAGCGCGCCCCCTTGTGACCCATTCGGTGCGACCCAACCCAGCGCACTCTTCAGCCCCGTTTCGCCGCCAGAGCTGAACCGCAAGAAGGATGTGCCAGACGGCCAGCAACGGAAAGCCGAAATCCACAAGCGGGTCGAGCACTTCGCCCGAGACGCCGATCTGTTCACCAGCCAGCAGGAACAGGACAGGCGAGAGCGCGAGGCCGTACCCCACCAGGGAGCGGCTGATGTTCGTGCCATTCAGGAACACGATACAGATCGACGCAAGCCACACACCCCAGCAGATATTGGCCAGGTGCTCGCCAACGAGCATACCGGCGTAGTGGTTGAACGCGCCTTCGAGCATCGCCGCCATCTGCGCCTTTTCCGGGTCGGCGGCCTCGGTCACGAAATAGGGGATCAGGATGACCCAACGGCCGAAGCCGAGCGCCTGGCAGAAACCGGCGAGCGTGCCAAAGATCAACGACAGGGCCGCAGATATGTGCGACTGGGCGCGGACCACGTGGTAGAGAAGAACCGAGATCAGGATCTGGGTGATCCCGGTCATGGTCAGCACCCAGTAGGTCGGACGGACAATGGCCTCGTTCTCAGCGAAGATCGCGAAGCGTTCCGGCGCTGGATAGCGGAGAACCTCGGGAAACTCGAAGACGCCACCGAGAACGGCGAAGCCAGCGAACATGGCGACGATATGTAGGATGAGCACGACGGCCGTCGCGCGGTCGGGGGTTCGGGGTGGGACAGGCATGACAGACCTCTTTGGATGTAGGTTTCCGTGCCGCCAGCATGACTGAGCCAAGACCCCGCCTATTGAAGGATCGGGCCAATCCGCCCAATCCGGTCTTTGGCGCGTTTGTTCAATTAGTCTCGGCTGCGCGTCGGTAGGACATCGGCATCCAGATCGAAGGTGACCACTCATGGACACCATCGGATTTGCCATCGTCACCGGAACCAGCAGCGGGATCGGCTCAGTCCTCGCGACCAAGCTCGCCGCCCAGGGCTATGACGTGCTTTCCATCGTGCGGCGCCAATCTCCGTCCACGGAAAGCGGCCGGATCCGCCACCTGGCGCTCGACCTCACAGACAGCGACGCGATCCCGCGCGTGGTCTCGGAAGTCGAGTGCGCAGGCCGGCCTGTGGACCTGCTCGTCAACAACGCCGGGGTTCAGTATTCACACTGTGTTACGGATCTCTTAGACGAAGACCGCAGCGCGGCCCTTCGCACCGAGATCGCGCTTAACCTGGAAGTTCCGATCCGGTTGACTTGGTCGCTCATCGACCGCATCGCCCGGCCGGGTGGTGCCATCGTGAACGTGACGTCGCTGACGGCGCTACATCCCAAGACCTCCGCACCGGTCCATAGCGCAACCAAGGCCGGGCTGAAGTCATTCACCCGGGCTTTGCGCTTACAGGTGGAGCCAATGGGGGTTTATGTCATGGAAGCGGTCCCGCCACTGGTCGACACCGCGATGACCACGGGCCGCGGCAAAGGCAAGATCAGCCCATAGACGATGGTCGAAGCCATTCTTGCGGGCCTCGCCGACAGACGCCGCGCCGTGGCCCCCGGTCTTTCCGGCAAGGTCCTGAGGCTCAATCGGCTCTTTCCGGAACTCGTTGCCAGGTCGCTTGCCCTTGGTTGAAGCAGCCTTCGCCGAATATCGTTCAGAAGGCGCAAGGCGCACGTCGCGAGCTGTCATTCCAAATGCCACGGAAACGGGGGGCGACTGGAGTTTCTTTTTTCATAAATTTTGGTTCTTGCGACCATCACGCCATCGTCCTTTCCGGGCTCTCAAGCGTCGATCGCTGCAATGAGGCTGAACGTCCGTCTATCAACGGAGCGGTCGTTGGAGCTTCCGGGCCCGAGCTTCGGTTCCGCGGGACGAAGCGGCTGTCCGTGACCGGAAGGCGGATGTCTTCTTTTGCTCAACGAACCCGAACGTCTTGCGCGATCTCTCAATCTGGGGCGCCCAGTATCGCTTCGGCCAACGCCGCCTCCAATGCAGGAACAAGATCGGTGCTGTCGTCCACAACCCCTAAGTCGGTGTTGATCTGGAAAGCGATCGTCAGGCCGTGGTCTGCATAGTGCCGCAGGCTCGACACGTAGCCTGGTATCCAGCCGCCATGGCCGTACACGGGCCCGAAGGGTCCGGTCTGGTAGACCGCGACGCCGCTTCCATAGAGCACATCGGGCATGTCTGGGAGCACGGGCACTCCATCGAGCAGGTCGTCGATGTACGGGCGGTCCATGGCGCGTCCTGAAAAGAGGTCACGCCCCCAAACCGCAAGGTCGGACGATGTCGAAACAAAGCCTCCCCCGGTCCACTCGACAACAGGGTTCCAGGCGAGGTGCCCATTTCGATCCATCGTGCGCGGTCGCAAACTGAAGAGATTGCCTTCGTCGGTATACCCAACCGCAAGCCCGTCAATCCTCGGCTCCAGCGATGGGTCTGTCGAGCGCAGACGAAGCGGTGTGAGGAAACGGTCCCGTGCAAGGTCGAACACGTCCTCACCCGTCGCCGCCTCGATCGCCAGCCCGAGCAGAACGTAGCCAGTGTCGCTGTAGTCCCAGCCGGAGCCAGCCTGGAAAAGCGGTGGCTCGTCGAGGATGAACGTGATCAGGTCGACCGGATCAAATTCCCCCTCCCCGAGTTCGATCAGTTCATCGGCCACGCCCTCCATGTGCACGTGGTCTGGAAGGCCCGATGTATGGTTTACGAGCTGTTCGATCGTGATCTCGGCGGCATTCGGCACGCGGGCGTACCACGGACGGTCGCCGAGGTAGTCCGAAACGAGATCGGACCTGGCGAGGATGCCGTCCGCTTCGAGGGACAGCACGAGTGCGCCCCACACCGTCTTGCCGATGCTTGCCGCAAGCATCCGGCTTTCTGGCGTCATCGGGGTGCCTGCCTCGACATCGGCGTACCCAATCGCGAAGGCTTCGACGGTTCCGTCCTCCGTGGCGTAGGCAACCGTGGCGCCCGGAAAGCGATACGTTTCGTGGAACTCCGCCAGCACTTGCCGGACGGCGCTGCCCGCGCTCCCCGCTTCGGCCAATACCGGATGGACCGACGTGATCAAAGACACCGATAGCGCGGCGATCCGTTGCGCGACACACGTCATCGGGCCATGCCATCGTCTGAGGGTATGACCTCCACAGCGCTGCCGTCGCGGCGCAGCATGGTCTTCCGGTTCCACCAGACCACGGCAACCGCCACGGCTAGGAAAAGCCAGGTGTCGTAGGGCTGTGCGTCCGGCCAGATCGGAAAGATCAACTGCCAGTGAAACAGCATGGGCCATACCAGACTGCCGCGCGCCGAATTGAAGATCGGTGTGACGAGCACGGCCAGCGTGATGTTTCCAACGAGGAACGGAAAGAAGCTCCATGCCGCGAAAACGGTGCCTGAGAGGAAGAAAGCGGGCAGATGCCAGATCCCCCAAACCGTGCCGATGATGATGCCGGCCCAGAGTGGCGCCATGTGGCGCTGAAGGATGGGTTGAGCGACGCCGCGCCAGCCGAACTCCTCGATGGGACCGAGACAGAGCATCATAAAGGTCCACGCGAACATCCCGGCAATACCCCCGGGCGGCAACGGGGCGAGAACCGGACCGGACTTCAGCAACGATCCAAGGATGTAGACGACCGGGATGGCGATCAGGATGAACAGGATCCAAGGCGCTGCCAACCGGACGAGGAAAAGGCGGGACAGGAACGCCTTGAGGCCCGCCAACCCGCCGAAGTAGAGCACCAGTGCAAAGGCCGAGATCGCAGGCGCCCAGGTGGCGAGAAAGAAGAATGGATGCGATCCGCTGATCTCGCCAAAACGGGCCGATGCCCAGTCGGGCGCAAGAATATACAGACTTACCACGCCCCACGTGATCGCGAAGGTCATGGCGAAAAACCCGACCAAAGCGAAGGAAGGGACGTCAGCGGAGCGGGTGGATGTCGCGGTGTGCGGCATGAGATTGGCCCTCGGGAAAGATTTGGACAAGGTTGTCGGGGGCCCGGTGGCCTCCGACCTGCAGTATCCGACCGCGCAACGGCAATCGGATCTGCGGCGTCCTGCTCATGCTTCTACTCCACGCCCCGCACGGGGTTCATGAAGCCGAAACTCCCCGGTTCAGCGCCGAGTGTCTTTTCTATAATTGTCTGCGTCACCAGACGCCTGGATCGGACTTCGGCGGGCGAAAATCCGAACAGGCCTCCGTCCGTCAGGAACTGTGCTCCGGTAAAGAGAAACTGGATGGTTTCAAGCGGCCGATCGACGTCGAACACGCCCTCTGCGATGCCCTGCTCCACGATCTGCGCGAGAATCGGAGAGAGTTGGAGCACTGTCTGAGCATTCGTGAGTTCGTGGAGTTCGCGGTTCTCGGGAAGGTGCAGCATCTCGGCAACCTCAAGACTGTCACCGTCGCCGATCTGACTGTTTTCCAGAAGGGCCTGCATCTTCTGCATCGCGGACAGCGACGGGTCGTCCGCCACGCCTTTGGCCATGTCGACGATCCGGCCTAGCGTTCGTTCGACTATGGCTTCGAGGATGTCCTGCTTGGACTTGAAGTAGTAGTAGTAGGTTCCCTTCGCGACCCCGATCTCGCGGATTATCATCTCGACTGAACAGTTCGCATATCCGTGCTGCCGGAACAGCCGATCTGCCGTTTCCACGATCTCTTCGCGTCTTTCCTCAGGGGCTTTGACGGTCCGGACCAAGGCGATTCTCCTCTTCGATCCTTATACTGACTGACCGTCGGTCAGCAAAGGAGAAAAGCGAGTTTCATGGGCGCAAGTCACTATGCGCGAACCGTTTGACCGCTTCTGCAGCGGCTGCCGATGAACGGCTTGTGTTTTTCGCCGACATATCCGACGCGGCGTCTTCGAGGCCGTCTTTGCGCCTTGACGAAGCGCCAGAACTGGCTCTTTCTCAACTGTTGACCGGCACATCTCGCTGGAACGGATATCCCTCGGTCGTGCGGAATTGCGCTTCCAATGCCGCCATCACGGCGAGCGCCACATGGTCGTGCCAGTGCCGCGCGACAACCTGCACCCCGACCGGAAGTCCCACGCTTCCCCGTTCGACCTGTTGCGCCGTGATGTCCGCGATGTCCTTGGCCAACTTGCGGTCGCTCTCCTCGCCCGGTCGGACCCTGGTGGTCGAGACCACGCCCGCGGGTGCGCCGAGGACGTTGTAGGTGAAGGCGTAGCTTATTGCCGGGAACAGGTGCTCGCTAGCACCGTGTGTCATCGCAGGAACGGCGCAGGGTGGGCACAGCAAGACATCCAGCCCAGCGGCATCCAGCTCACGTTGAAAGCGTTCCCTGTAATCCGTGCGTGCCTCGACGAGACGCCAATAGTCGGCGGTCTTCAGGGCACCCATGCTCCCAATCACACGCGAATTGTGGTGCTGTCCCCGCGCGGCCATGATCCGGGAAAGCACGGCGAGGACCGCGCGCGGCGTTCCCATACCCTTAACCGCATCGGCCACTTGCGGGATCGGCTTTTCCGATCCGAGCAGGGATTTCATCCGCCCAACGCCGCCAGCGGACATCACGCCAAGGAAGATCCGCATTGCCTCGAAAGAATCCGGCGCGGCAACGGGCACGGTTTCGGCCCCGAGCTTGCGCAGGGCTTCCGCGGCCTCTTCGACCGCGCGCCGCAGTGCGGGAGACGCACTGAAGAGTCCGTTGTCTGTGTAATAGCCAATGCGCATGCCCTTGATCGAGATCGTCGACGGGTCGGTCCACGGGACCGGAGGGACGTTGTCGATCGTGGCGTTCTCCGAGGTCTTGGCGAAGACCTTCATCGCCAGCACGAGATCGGCAACGGTTCGGGCAATCGGGCCGGGCTGCGGCAGGATGGCTTCCTGCCCATATCCGAGAAGTTCATTCGGGAAATCGTCGTTCGTGAATCGTCCCATCGTCGGCTTGAAGCCGTGAACGCCGCAGAAAAGCGGCGGGATTCGAACGCTGCCGCCCAGGTCGCTCGCCAAGGCGAGCGGAACGCCACCGGCCGCGATGATCGCCGCGTCGCCACCGCTGCTGCCCCCGGGCGAGCGCGTCAGGTCCCAAGGATTGTTGCTGCGACCGTAGACCCGGTTGTCGCTCTCATAGCCCAGAAGGGTCTGCGCGATGTTGGTCTTGCCGACGATGATCGCACCCTCGGCGCGGAGCCGTGTGACCAACGGCCCCTCGTCTTCGTAGACGTTGCCGATCTTGTTGGTCGCGCCGAGCGTGACTTGAGTGCCCCTGACCTTGTATTGCTCCTTGATGGTCATGGGCACGCCGTGCAGCGCGCCGAGGGGCTTGCCCCTCGCACGCGCCTCGTCGGCCAGCTTGGCTTGCGCGCGGGCCTCGTCGAACAACGGAATGACAACCGCGTTGAGGGCGGGATTGACGGTCTCGATGTGACGGATCTGGGCATCGACGACCTCTTTGGCGGAGAGATCGCCGGCCTTGATGGCGGCGACCAGTTCCGAGGCGCCGAGATGGGTCGTATCCTTCGAGGGGCGGGTATCCTTCTGTGCCATTCCGGGAACTCCTCAATTCGTGGGTGTGTCGCGAACCCTAAAAACCAAACTCCAACGCAATACCGTGCGGAAAACCGCGATGACCCCGGACGGTTTGCGGGCGCGACAGTCATCGGCGGCGCAGTCGCAGGGCGATCCCGACAAGCAACGTCACTGCACCGACGAACGCCAAGCCCTATTTGGTCGTCGTCCAGAAGTTCGCAGTCGCCGCCATCTGGGGTGTCATGCCATCTGCGCCCGCGCGCAAAATCGCGGCAACCGCTACATTTTCCAGGTAGTCTACCACGATGGATCCGAGCGACACGGTGCCAATGATGCGGCCCGGAAGGCCGGGGAACAGCCAGCGGTAACCGAGGAAAAGAACCGCACCCAGAAGTGGGGGAAAGGCCATGTCGAGCCACAGCTGCACATCGAGATAGAACCTCGCACCCTCGTCCCCGATCGCCGCAACAAAGCCTCGCGCATCATCGAAGGAATAGCCCGTTAGCCGCATTTCCAGAACACGCGCGCCTCCGGCCAGTTCCTCGATCCTCGGCGCCGTCCGAAGGTTCATGATCAGCCACGGCACAAGCATGGCCGCGAAAACCACCCAGAACAAGCGCGGCATCGCCATGGTCATCGCTCTAGCCGCTTGCCGCACTGGACAGGCCGTTCAGGACAACCGTCCCGGCCAGGATCAGGCCGATACCAAGATAGGCATAGCCATCCAGCGACTGGCCGAAGAAGACCGCGCCCATGATCGTCACACCCGCGATGCCGCCCCCGGCCCAGACGGAATAGGCCACCCCGAGCGGCATCGTCCGCACGACCTGCGACATGATGAAGAAGGCGACGCCGAAGCAGACCAGTGTCAGGCCTGCGTAGCCGATCTTTGTGAATCCGTCCGACAAATTGAGTGACGCGCTGGCAAGGATTTCAATGCCAACCCCCAAGGCAAGGAGAACCCAGTGCATGCTCGTTTTCCTTTGCTTTCGATCGTTGTCAGTCCTGGCCGCTCGGTCTCGCGCTCGGTTCTGAAGAGCCGAAGACTTCTGGGGGCAAGGCTGCCCAACCCCACCTGCGCCCAAGTCTTGTCGCGGTTTGAGCGTTGGGCATGCGTGGTTGGTCAGTCCGCATCGTCAGTCGCCGTCTAGCTTGGCATTTGCCGAAACAACATCGGATCGACGGATGCTGCTGCCAGAACACCGCCCCAGAGCGCACCGGGGATACCGGGGCTCAGCACGTCCTGACCTGCAAGGAACAGCCCCGGCATGGGCGTCCGCGTTTGCAGGGCCTCGCTCATGAGACGCTCTGGCGTCGTGTCGATCCCGTAGAAGGCGCCCTTGTGATGCCCCGTGATGGCGCGCGTCGTAAGCGGCGTCGAGAGATTACGGAAGACAACGAGCTTGGCGAGGTCCGGAAAATAGGCCTCGAACTGCGCGAACATCGCTTCCGCGATCTTGGCCTTGAAGACCTCGTAATCCTCACCCCGCGCGCCCGGCTCCTTGCCCGCCCATGTCTCCACCGCCGACCAGTCGACCCAGGCGACGATTTCGCCGGCGTATTTCTGCGAGGGTCCGGGGTCATGGGCGGGGTCCTTCAACGAGGCGAAGGAAACGAAGAGGCCGGGCGGCGGACTGTCCGGCGCATCCGTCCAGACGACATCGACCTTGCCGCCCGGGTAAATCCAGTGGTTCGACCGCGTTGCCCCGGCACGTTCGATATCGCCCTCGTAGCCCACGAACAGGCTGAAATGGGCGACCGAGTGCGGCAGGGCATTGATCTCGTCGATCCAGTCCTGATGTCCGCAACCGTCGGGAAGCAACGTGTTTACCGTCTCGCGCGCCCCGATGTCCGAGATCACCGCATCCGCGCGGATCTCTTCCCCCTCGGCCGTCCGCACGCCCACGACCCGGTCGTCCTCGATCAGGAGTGTCGCGACCTTGGTGTCGGCCCGCGCGTCACCCCCCGCCTTCGTGATCGTCGGCAGGATGTGCTCGGCAAAGGCCGCGCCCCCGCCCTTGGGATACCAGGCGCCGCTTTGCAGGTAGCCCCCGGTGATAAGGGCATGCATGGCGAAGCTGGCCTTGCTGGGCCTGCCGCCATGATCGAACCACTGCGCGGCAAAGGCCGCCGCGAGGACGGGATTGTCGGTGATCTCGTCGATCACCTCCTGTGTCGTCCGCGTACACCAGCGTTCGATGTCGTGGCTGTGCCACCACTTCAGCGCCGTGCCGACGAAGCCGGGCATCGCGCGGGTCGAGGTGACCTTGAGCGCAGCATCCCGGCCCTCCTTCAGCGCGGCGATCCATGCGTCGATGGCCTCCGCCTCCTCGGGGAATCTGTCCTTCAAGTCGCGTGCCTGCGCCTCGTAGGGGCGAGACATGGACAGCGGCGGAACATCGCCGATATGGAGAGTGTCAAAGATCGCGCCCATCGAGGCGAATTCGATCGGTGTATCCGACAGCCAGTCCAGAATGCGCCGCTCGCGATCTTCCGGCGCGACATGATTGAGATAGTGGATCCCAGCGTCCCAGCTGAAACCCTCGATGGTGAAGCTGTGGCTCAGCCCGCCCAGCTTCTGGTACTGCTCCAGCAGAAGCACCTTGTGACCAACCTTCGAAAGCGCCGCCGCCGCCGCCATCCCGCCCATGCCCGAGCCGATGACGATGGCATCCCAGTCAGTCTTGGTAGTGTCCGTCATTGTGCTGGTCCTCTCCGAAATGCGTCGCGCTGCCTGTGGCACGCGAAATCTCCGCACTAGCAGCGAAGTCGTGCGATGCGATGATGGCCAGTCCCGGAAGCCGCTGCTTTAGGCGACGCACATTGGCGAATGAAGCCAAAAGGATTTTGCTGTCACCCGTTCCGGGTACGATCTCCTTTTCGAGCAGATCCGCCTCGTATGTTAGATCAGCGACAAGAAGGATCGGGTCCCATCCTTCCCGGCGGATCAGCATCGACAGCGAGCCCGCCGTATGCCCCGGCGTAGGTAACAGGATCATGGACCCATCCCCCGCAGCATCGTAAATGCCATCGAACCCTGCGAAAAGCGGGTCGTCGTTCGGCTCGAAGGTGATCTGACGCCACTTCGCCGACGGAATTTCGATATGCTCCCGCAGAATCCACTCTTGCTCCGGATGAGGTTCCGACAGGATTGCCCATTCGCGCGCACTCACGATCAGTTCGGCCTGCGGAACCTGCGCGATGCCGCCAACATGGTCGAAATGCAGGTGCGAGATCACTGCGGTCCGAATGTCACCGGCGACGATGCCTGCCTTCTCCAAGACATGGTCGATGCGATCGTCTTCGTTCACGTGCAGCTTGAAGATGCGTGGCAGCAAGAAGCGCCCGATTGCCTGTCTGATATAGCGGCTGTCAGAAACGATAGCCGGATCAATCCCAGTATCGAAAAGCACGAACCCGTCGCGGTGCTCGATCAGGAAGCACTGCAGAGGCAGCGTCGCCCAGCTTCTCCCGAATAGAACCCACCAGAGCTGAGGTTTCCTGCTGCCGTATCGGTGCTCCTTGTGCTGCTCCGCATGCCCGCAAGTCAGAACCCGAACCGACCCAATCGGGAGGTTGTCTCGCAGACGCGGATTGGCCGCTGAAATTTCCTTTTCAACCAAATGGCTCGTCCTTCAAAGAACCCGATCAATTTTCCCGAGTTGTGGTACTGCTCGCTTGAGGCGCTGGATCTTCCCCCTCAGGCTAACTTCCGGAGTGTTCTTCTCCTTGACGTGGGTCAAGGACGACTGAAACGTCGCGTGGCGCGATCCGTGCTGGCCGGATTTTCCTTCAGCTCGGCCTCATCGCGCGGCGGCGGCGCCATCAGACGCCTCCGTCTTCAAACAGGTCAAAGGACAGTCCCGCGTGCTGCACGATCCGGGCCCGCAAGAGCGGCCCCATCGCGGACGCCGGCGTCCAAAACCCTCCCCCTACGGTGATCCTTCCCTCGTCCTGCCTCAGACAAAGGGCCGCCTCCGTCAGCATGAGCGTTGTCGATCGCACCCCGGGGTCGCCCTGCCCGGTGATCCGCGCCTTCAAGATGGTTCCGTCGTGCATCTCGCCGACTTGCATTATTTCGTATGAACCGGACTCGCGCACCTCACGGCTCGGACCCTCGCCGG
>Ga0208330_1000106_pt1 | contig 49278 bp, 42 predicted proteins | sample DeeseametaMP1896_FD_184180 | JGI IMG/M metagenome (GOLD analysis project Ga0208330, IMG submission 184180) | Marine microbial communities from the Deep Pacific Ocean - MP1896 (SPAdes) | ecosystem: Environmental > Aquatic > Marine > Oceanic | place: East of Hawaii, North Pacific Ocean | collected... | reverse complement strand
CGCAACGCAGGCTTGCGGGAAAACCGGCCCGTTCCGTACGGATTGCGCCTGAAAACAGGCCATGCGGCGTTACTCGTCGCTTATTTGGAATGACCAAACTTCACTTCTCGCGCCTTGCCTGGCCTGTTTGCAGGCGGCAACTTGGCGGCGGGAATAGATCAGTGTTTCCCTAGGCCCACCAAACGATTCTTACGATGGAGTTCGAACCTCGACGCATCGAAGGCGATGCGAAGGCGATCCGCAACCGCTGGCTCAAACAAGCCTGGGGATTGATCCGCCGCAAGCTGGCCATGATGCTGGCGGCCTGCGCGGTATACGCCGGCGCCATCGAACTGATCGATCATCACGGCAATCCATCGTTTTCAGACCCCTGGGGCCTGCTGACCTGGTTGGCGATGGTGCTGGCGATTTGCGCCACGGCACCGTGGTTCATGGCGGCCGTCATGTCCACCGCCTACGCAGCAGACCACAGCCGCAGCGCCTATGCATTGTGGCGCGACCTGTTCGCCGGGCCGTCGCGCCGGGTGATCGCCCCCGTGAGCTGGCGCGCAATGAGCCTGTATGGAGGAATACTCTGCGGCGCGCAGGTCGCCCTGGTTGCATTGGCCGAGTTTGCGCTGGTGCCAGCCGAACCCGCGGCAGAAATGCCACCACCGGTGGAACCCAAGGGCATCCTGGCCTGGCTGTTTCTCGGGCTGGCCGAGCACGTGTGGTACGCGGTGCTGGCGTCGCCGCTCGCCATCGCGCTCGCGGAGCTGTTCACCATCCCGATTCTGATGCGGGCCGAGACCGATCGCGACCACGCCACCCGAATGTCGGCCTTGGGCGTGCAACGTAATCTGGGGCCGATCCGGCGCTGCTACGTGGGCTTGCCGCTCATGTTGATGGCCGCCCTGCTCCCGGCGCCGATCACCATTCTCGGGTTCGGATTCGCATCGGTAGTTGTCTACGTGGCGTACCGCGACATATTCGAAGCGCGGGCCGAAAGCCTGCCGCAACGTGCAGCGGCGACCCAACTCGCGGCGAGTTCCTCACCCGGCTGACAACACCATCGCCTGCGCAGGCGCCTGCGTCAGCGCACGGTCCAGATCAGCATGAACGTGGGATCCGCGAGTTCGCCATCCCCCCCGCTGCGATGCTCGCGCAGGTCGGCCACCAGTTCCAGGGACGGTTCCGCATTGGGCGGCAGATAGGGCGCCCACTGGGTCGGTGTCCAGCGCAGGCGGCCGTTGGCATGCGATTCGGAGATCGGCGCTGCCGCCCAGGCGTAGCTTCTGTAGGCGCGATCAATGCCGAACTCGACGAATACGTTCTGCCACAACGTGTCGGCGATAGCCTGGAAGCCGGCGTGCACGGCGGCATCATGACCGGATTCGAGATCGAAGTTGGACGCGGTCGTCCAGGCCCGAAGCCGGGTGGAGGCCAACCGCGTTTCGGCCGCAAGGTTGAGTATGCCGGCCTGGGTTCCGCTCATTTCATGCCCGCGCAGCGTCGTCTGGCGGAAAATCTCGGAATTAAGCGTCAACAGCACCCGGCCAATCTGGCGACCCAAACCCATCCGCAGCCGAGCCTCCGACTGGGCATCAAACCAATGCTGATTACCGCCGGGTGTGCGCTCCAGATGCTCGAACTCGACACGGAAGGTCCCGCCCGACCGGTTCAAGCCATGCCAGCCCACCCAGCGCCGCTGGACCTTGAGCCGATGCGGCTTGGACCGGTTCCGCTCCTGTTCGGCAAACCCGGCCATGAGCTGGCCACCGGCCCACGGCCGTTCGAAACGCAGGGCGCGGCGCTCGCGGTCGCCGGCGAACCAGATATCCGTAGGTAACGCGTAGTCCTCGCCGAACTCCTGCCAGTCCAGCGAGATGCGGGTCTTGCCGAAGCGGTGTTGCAGCGATGTCTGCACACTGGACCCATCGCGTTCGCCGCCATTGAAGGCCGCCCGCGGTGCCAGTGATTGATAGTCGAATCGGGTGATGACGCTGAAATCGTCGTCGCGCCAGGCGAAATCACCGGCAAGCGTCACATCGGATTCGGCGGTGGCGCCGGGCTCCAGCCAGACACGGTCGGGCTCTCGAGCCTGCGATTGCAAACCGGCCTCCCAGCCTTCCGCCTTCAGCCGGAGCGCCGAGCCATTGACCTGCTGAATCCATTGCACGCCAATCGGCGGTTCACCAGCCGCCCACCCCGGAACAAGCGCCAGGGTCAGGACAATGCCGAGCATCCACCGTATGCGGCGTGCAGACACCGATCGGTGCAACACTACGCAATCCCGCCCCGCCGATACGAGGCCGTTGTGGCCCGATTGGGCCTCGAAAATTGAGGGGTCCAACAATGCTCAACGCCCCATCGTTCAGCGCCTGTCGAACGTTGACTAGGGTAAGGGATAGCCGGTCAATATTTCGAGAACCTGGTCGCATGCGACACCGCATATCGCAGCCGTCCATCCCATTCATTTGACCGCCTGTCGATCACCGGTCCGCGCGATAAAAATCGGCCGCGGTCACAGCGCTCGTTCAGTCCCGCGCGGGCAAAAAAAACCGGCGGTGGCCAGAAGCCAGCGCCGGAATTAGGGGGAGCGAAGACCGCCATGGCGATCACCGCGCGTCCCGGCACGTGACAGAGACCGGAGGACCTCTGGGAACCACACGCACCACTGTATAAAACGGAATCGGGCGGAAAATCCGGACAGGCGTCGCAGATTTATTTTTTCGACCCCGCCCGCAGCTAGCCGGTGTTGCGCATCCCGGCGGCGATGCCGTTGATGGATCGCAGCAAGGCTTCCTTCCAAACAACCTCGTCCGGACGTTCACGGCAGCGCTCGATGAGCAGCGTCTGAATGGCGTTGAGCGGGTCCAGATAGGGGCGCCGCCGCTCCAGCGAGCGCGCCAGTGCCGGGTCCTCGCCGAGCAGCTGATCCTGCCCGGTGATCCGGAGAATCTCCCGCTTGGCGCGGTCGTATTCGTCGCAGATCACCCGGAAGATCGAGTCCGCGCGTTCGCGGTCGGGCGCCAGATCTGCGTACCGTCGGGCGATATCCATGTCGGCCTTGGTCAAGGCCATCTGCGTGTTGTTCAGAAAATTGGCGAAGTAGGGCCATTGCTGCGCCATTTCGCGTAGCTGTTCGGTCGCATCCGGCACCTCGCGCTGAAAGGTTTCCAGCGCCGTGCCGACACCGAGCCACGCTGGCAGCGTATGCCGCGATTGCGCCCAGGCAAACACCCAGGGGATGGCACGTATCGAATACTTGCCGCGCTCGGCCTTTTTGCGATGACTGGGCCGCGAACCGATGTTCAGCGAGCCGATTTCGGCCACCGGCGTGGCATCGTAGAAATAGTCGAAAAAGCCTTCGGTCCGCTCCGTCAGTTCGCGGTACCAGGCCTCGCCATGCCCGGCCAGCCTGGCCATGGCGTCCAGGTAGGTCTGTGGCGCATCGCTCTGGAACAGCGCGTGCTTGATCAACGCGGTGACACCCACGGTGAGTTCGTACACCGCGGTTTCCGGATTGTTGTAGCGGTAGAAGATCATTTCACCCTGCTCGGTGAACTTGATCCGACCGTTCACCGTGCCTGGCGGCTGCGCCAGAATCGAGGCATGTGTCGGCCCGCCTCCACGCCCGACGGTGCCGCCGCGGCCATGGAACAGCAGGCAGCGCACACCCTGTTCCTCGCAGAGCTGCGTGACCTCGCGCTGCGCGTTATAGAGATTCCAGCTCGATGCCAGAATGCCGCCGTCCTTGCAGGAGTCCGAGTAACCGAGCATCACTTCCTGATCACCGCCGGAGGCTTCCAGCATCTCCCGGTAAACCGGGTCGGCCAGCAGCACCTGCATCACCGGGCGGATATGCGCCAGATCCTCGATGGTCTCGAACAGCGGCGAGATGCGCATGCGGCAGACGGCGCCATCCGAGCGGTAGCCCGTCAAGCCGTAGATCGCGCCCATGGCCAGCACTTCCATGACATCGCTGGCCGTATGCGCCATCGAGATCACGTAGGCGCCGAAGGTTTCCTCGCCAAAGACGTTCTGAGCCTGCGCCATCATCTGCACCGGCGATAGGACATGGCGAACCGATTCGGTGAAGAATTCCATCGGCGGCGGTGACGGCGGGTTCTGAATCACCCGGGCCAGCAGCGCCATGCGCGCATCTTCATCCAGCTCGGCATAGTCGTCGCAACGCCCGGTCTCGCGTAGCAGGGCGGCGATGGCCTCCTCGTGGCGTGGCGACTCCTGGCGAACATCCAGCCGAGCCAGCGAAAAGCCGAACACTTCAGCGGCGAAGACCAGATCCTTGAGGCGTCGGTTGGCGATGTTGGCGTCGCCATGACTGCAAAGCGAGGTGTGGATCAGCTTCAGGTCGCTGACAAAATCCGCCACCTCGGCATAACCCCCAGATGCCCGACGGGAGTGCTGCGCCCGATTCTCCAACTCGGTCTGGACCTGCTCGACCATCGCCATCAACCGCTGGCGCATCAGATACAGCTTGCGCCGGTATGGCTCGTTGGCGAAACGCTCCGGCAAAGCACCGGTGCGATTCAGGTATTCGGCTTCGTCCTCGGCCAGTGATTCCTCAAAGGCCGGCGTCGGCATGCACCAGCGACGCGCATGTGACAGTTCGTCCGCCAGCAGGTCGGTTTCACGCAGGTAGTACGACAGCACTTCGCGAATCTGCATGCGCAGCGCGTACCACGAGGTATTCACGGTGACGAAGGGGTTGCCGTCGCGATCACCACCCACCCAGGAGCCGAAGCGCAGCAGCGGAGGGAACCGGATGGTCTGGTCATAGGAGCGGCCCAGCGCGCGCTCCAGGTTGCGGCAAAGCACCGGCACCGCCTGAATGATCGACTGGTGGAAGTAGTGCAGCGTGTTGCGGATTTCATCCTCGGCGGTGGGCCGCTGCCCGCGCAGCTCCTCGGTTTTCCAAAGGGTCTGGATCTCGCGGCCGATGGCGGCGATGACATCCGGGTCTTCGCCTTCTTCCAGGCGCTCGTTGAGCACGAAGATGCGGCGTAGCGCTTCCATGACGGTGCGGCTTTTCGCCTCGGTCGGGTGCGCCGTGAACACGGGGTTGTAGCGCATCTGGCCCAGCAGCCCGGACACCGCGACGGCGTCGAGCCCGGCATCGACCGCGCTGGCCAGCGAATCATCGAACGAACCAACCCAGAGGCGGCCACCCTGCGCCACTTGTCGGCGGCGCGCCCGGTGCTGATACAGCTCGTCAGCCACGTTGACGAGCTGAAAGTAGATCGTGAACGCACGGACCACCTGCATCATCGTCTCGGCGTCCAGCGCGCGGATCATCGTGTCCAGCGGCTCGGCGTGCTCGACGTCACCACCGCGCAGCGCGATAAACCCGGTGCGCAGTTCCTCGACGACCTCGAAAACCCCCGGCCGGGCATGCTCGGCAATCACCTGCCCCAGCAGCTTGCCGAGCAACTTAACCCGGGCGCGGAGCGCGAAATCTTCCGGGTCCAACGGCAGATCACTCATGTACGCAGATTCTCCAAGGCGGCGCCGGGGTCTTCCTCTCCGGCCTGGGGCGATGCCGAGCCCGACCGGCTGGCAGCGGTGGGTTGATCGTTGGCAATGGCCACGGCACGGGCCGCGAGGGTTTCCACCATTTGCCAATCCTTGCGCGCGATGGCGTCTTTGGGTGTGAGCCAGCTACCGCCCACGCAGGCCACGTTGGGCATCGACAGATACCGCGGTAGATCGTCCTCGCGGATGCCGCCGGTAGGGCAGAACGTCACATCGGGCAGCGGCCCGGCCAGGGCTCGCAAGAAGTCCGCTCCGCCGGCAAAAGATGCCGGAAACAGTTTCTGACAGGCGAAACCGGCGTCGTAGGCGGTCATGACCTCGGTTGGGGTCATCGCCCCTGGCAGCAGCGGGATGGAATGCTCCAGTTTGCTCAGCGGCGGCGTCAGTCCCGGCGACACGGCGAAGGTCGCGCCGACATCCCAGGCACGACGAATGTCATCCACGGTGCGCACCGTGCCGACACCGACATTCGCGTCCGGCACCTCGCGAACGATTCTCTCGACGGCCGCAAGCGCAATGTCGGTGCGCAGCGTGACTTCCAGGTTCGGCAGCCCTCCGCGCACCAGCGCCTCGGCCATCGGCACGGCATCGTCCAGCACATCGATAACCAGCACCGGTATCACCGGAGAGCTATACAACAGTTCCTTCAGCGTCATAGCGGTTCCCTCGCTTAGAACAGGCAGGCGGCCCCGGCCTCGGCACCATTGTTCGCCGCCCGCAGCGCCGCGAACAGCTCGCGGCCATAACCGACCGTCTGGGTCGGCACTGGCGCCACTTCGCGCATCTCCCAGACCGCGGTTGAAACCTTGGCTTCCAGCACGCCGGTTTCGGCGTCCACACGGATCAGATCGCCATCGCGCACCCTGCCCAGAGGGCCGCCGTCCGCCACTTCAGGCGTGACGTGGATCGCCGCCGGGACCTTGCCGGAGGCGCCAGACATGCGTCCATCGGTCACCAACGCCACGGCGTAACCGCGATCCTGCAACACGCCCAATTGGGGCGTGAGTTTATGTAGTTCCGGCATGCCGTTCGCCTTCGGTCCCTGGCCGCGCACGACCGCGACCAGATCATGATTCATTCGCCCAGCCTGGAATGCGTCGATCAACGATTGCTGGTCGTCAAACACCATGGCTGGAGCCTCGACCACGCGGTGCTCCGGCTTCACGGCGGAAACTTTGATGACCGCACGACCCAGGTTGCCATCCAGCACGCGCAGGCCCCCGGTGGCCGCAAACGGATTGCCGATCGGGCGAAGCACCGCCTCGTCTGCGCTTTGCATGGGCGCCTGCACCCATTCCACGCGACCATCCGCGCTTAGGCGCGGCTCTTGGGTGTAGTCACCGAGATTACGGCCAAACACCGCCCCGGCTTCGCCGTTGAGCAAGCCGCCGCGCAGCAGTTCGCGAGTCAGAAACCCCATGCCGCCCGCCGCGTGAAAATGATTCACGTCCGCGCTGCCGTTGGGATAGATCTTCGCCAGCAGCGGCGTGACCGCGGACAGGTCGGTGAAGTCGTCCCAGGTCACGACGATGCCAGCCGCCCGCGCCATCGCCACCAGATGCAAGGTGTGATTGGTCGACCCACCCGTGGCCAGTAATCCGACAATCGCGTTGACGAATGACCGGACATCCAGCAATTCGCCAATACCCGGCGCGCCATCGCGCGCCAGCCTGCCGCACTGACGCGCCGATTCGGCCGTTAGCGCGTCACGCAGCGGCGTGTTGGGATTCACGAAGGCCGCCCCAGGCAGATGCAGGCCCATGACCTCCATCAGCATCTGGTTGGAGTTTGCGGTGCCGTAGAACGTGCAGGTGCCTGGGCCGTGATAGGCGCGTGATTCCGCATCCAGCAACTCGGCGCGGCCGATCTTGCCCTCGGCGAACTCCTGGCGGATGCGCGATTTCTCGTCGTTCGCCAGCCCCGACGTCATGGGTCCCGCAGGCACGAAGACGGTCGGCAGATGGCCGTAGCTCAAGGCACCGATGACGAGACCCGGCACGATCTTGTCGCAGACACCCAGCGCCAGCGTGCCATCGAACATATCGTGCGACAGCGCGATCGCCGTGGCCATGGCGATGACGTCGCGCGACAGCAGGCTCAGCTCCATCCCCGGCTGGCCCTGGGTGACGCCGTCGCACATGGCGGGCACGCCGCCGGCGAACTGGGCCGTGGCCGTCACCTCGCGCGCTGCCGCCTTGATCAGAGCGGGATACCGCTCCAGGGGCTGATGCGCCGAAAGCATGTCGTTGTACGCCGAAACAATCGCCAGATTCGGCCATTGCATGCCGGCCAGAGACGGCTGGTCGGTACCGGCGGCGGCCATGCCATGCGCCAGGTTGGTACAGGACAGCCGGCCGCGCGTGCGCCCTTTTGCATTAGCGGCGGCCAGTTGCGCCAGATAGTCACCACGCAGATCGCGACTGCGCTGTTCGATGCGGGCCGTGACCTCCGCCACGGTCGGGTGTAGCGGTTCAACCATGCGTTGCTCCTTGCTGCACCGATGATCGGTATCGGCCGACTCCGAACGGATCAAACCGCCCCGGAACCGGGTCATAAACCACACCACACTCCCAATGGGTTGTCACGTGGCCGGCCCCCTGCTGTGTTTGAATCAGCCTGGGGGCTCAGTGCTAACGTGCCCTGGCCCAGATCATGCAAACAATGCGCCGACGGCCTGCATCACGCACCGGCGGCGAGACAGGAGGCGCAATGACGCGCGGCGAGACGTTCGACATGGTGATCTTTGGCGGCGTGGGTGATCTCGCGACGCGAAAGCTGATTCCCGCGTTGTATTACCTCAATCGCGACGGACAGATCGTTGCCGGCAGCCGTATCATCGGCACCGGCCGATCCGACATGGAACAAAGCGCCTTCCGCAGCCACGCGGAAGACGCCTGCAAGCGCTACGTGCGCGACTCCGACCTCGACGAGGCCGCCCTGAACGCGTTTCTGGAACGCCTGTTCTATGAACGGGTCGACGCGGATTCCAGCGACGACTTCCAAACCCTTGCGACCACCCTGGACCGCGGCGATCCGGATCGTTGCCGGGTGTACTTCCTGGCCACTGCACCGCAGCTGTTTGCGGGCATTTGTGAACAACTGGCCGCGGCCGGACTCAACACCGCGCAATCGCGCGTGGTGCTGGAAAAGCCGCTGGGCACGAATCTGTCGTCGGCGACCGAAATCAACACGCGAGTGGGCGCCGTATTCCAGGAAGACCAGATCTTCCGCATTGACCACTACCTGGGCAAGGAAACGGTGCAGAACCTGATGGCGCTGCGCTTTGGCAACGCCCTGTTCGAGCCGCTTTGGCGCCGCACCAACATCAACGACGTGCAGATCACCCTGGCCGAGCAGGTGGGACTGGAAGGCCGCGCCGGGTACTACGAGCATACGGGCGCAATGCGGGACATGATCCAGAATCATCTGCTGCAACTGCTTTGCATCGTTGCGATGGAACCGCCCACCGCCACCGAGCCGAATGCGGTGCGCGACGAAAAGCTCAAGGTGCTGCGCGCCCTGAAACCGCTCAAGGGCCACCAGGCGATCCGCGACACGGTGCGCGGTCAATACCGGGCGGGTGCAATCAATGGGCAGGCCGTACCGGGTTACCTCGACGAAGACGGTGTCAGTCCCGACAGCACGACCGAGACCTTCGCCGTGATCAAAGCGCACATCGATACCTGGCGCTGGGCCGGGGTGCCCTTCTTCCTGCGCACGGGCAAACGCCTGGCGCAGCGCCGAGCGGAGATCGTGATCAACTTTCACCCGGTGCCGCTGAACATCTTCGGCGCCGATCTCGGCGACCTGCCTGCCAATCGCCTGGTCATTCGCCTGCAACCGGACGAAGGCATCAGTCTCAGCGTGATGGCCAAGCAGCCCGGACCTGCGATGCGCCTGAAACCCGTGAGCCTGCGCCTGGATTTCGCCCGCACGTTCAAGGTCCGGCCGCTGGATGCCTATGAGCGATTGCTGACCGAGGTGATCCGCGGCAATCTCACGCTGTTCATGCGCAACGACGAACTCGAAGCGGCATGGCGTTGGGTCGACCCGATACTGGCGGCCTGGCAAGAGGATGGCGACCGTCCGCGCGGATACAACGCAGGCAGTTGGGGTCCGTCGTCAGCGGTCTCGTTGCTGGCGCGGGATGGTTTCGGGTGGCACGAGGAGGTGGAGGATGGCCCATGACTGGATTGCATTCGATGATCGGGAAACGCTCGCCCAAGCGCTGGCGGACGCCATTGCCAACATCCTCGTCGACGCCATTGCTCACCGGAATCGGGCCTCGCTTGTCGTCTCCGGCGGACGTACGCCCGTGCGCCTGTTCAGCAAGCTTTCCGCGCAGGCACTGGACTGGTCGCGCGTGCATGTCGTCCCCGCCGACGAACGCTGGGTCGATGAATCCGAACCGGCCAGTAATGTCGGCCTGATTCGCCGTGAGCTCGCGCGCGCCCAGGCTGCGGATGCCCACGTAATCTCGCTGAAGACCGTGCACCCGCTTCCCGAGTCTGGCCAGGTCGTGAGCGAGGCGCGCCTTGCCGAGGTCGGTTTTCCGCTGGACGTCGTCGTCCTTGGGATGGGCGCCGATGGCCACACCGCCTCGCTGTTTCCCGATGCACCCGAATTGGGGGGCATACTCGACAGCGACCGTGCTTGCGAAGTGGTCCGTCCTCCCAGCCAGCCGACCGCGCGCATGACCTTGACCCCGGTCGCGCTGAACAATGCCCGCTACCAGTTCCTCCATATCGAAGGGGACGACAAGCGCGAGGTGTTCGAGCAGGCGGTCGCCGGGCGCGACGTCGCGCAAATGCCGATCCGTACCGCTTTGTACGAACGTGGCCCGAAACTGCAGGTGTACTGGGCGCCCTGAAACCGGGCTACTCCGACTGCTGTAACTGCCAGAGCGCCGCGTAACGACCTTGCTGGGCGATCAGTTCATTGTGCGCGCCGGATTCCACTACGCGTCCTTGTTCCAGCACCAGGATCCGGTCGGCATCGGCCACCGTCGATAAGCGATGCGCGATGACCAGCGTCGTGTAATCGGCCGCCACCGTGCGCAAGGCATCAACCACCGAACGCTCCGATTCGGAGTCCAGCGAACTGGTCGCCTCGTCAAATACCAGTATCCCCGGCTGCTTGAGCACCGCACGGGCGATTGCGACGCGCTGCTTTTCGCCCCCGGACAGCTTGAGCCCACGTTCGCCCACCGGCGTATCCAGACCATCGGGCAGGCTGCTGACGAAGTCCTGCAAATGCGCAAGACGAATGACTTCGCGGACCTCGTCCTCGGAGGCATCAGGACGACCGTAGGCGATGTTGTAGCCCAGCGTGTCGTTGAACAGAACAGCATCCTGCGGGACCACGCCGATATTGGCGCGCAAGCTGGCCTGGGACAGGTCACGGATGTCGATACCATCGACCCGAATCGCACCGCCATCCACGTCGTAGAAGCGGAACAACAACCGGGCTATGGTGGATTTACCTGCCCCGCTGGAGCCCACGATAGCCACCATCTCACCGGTGGCTATGGTGAAATCGACACCGTGAAGAATCTGTCGCCGCGTGTCGTACCCGAAATCCACGGCGTCAAATGTCACAGCCGCAGGCGCAGTGGAACGAACGGTGGCATCGGCCCGGTCCTGGACGGCCGGCTGGATGTCCGTCAGCCGGAACATGCGCCCGATGTCGGCCAGCGCCTGCTTGATCTCGCGGTAGACGAAACCGAGAAAATTCAGCGGCACGAACAACTGCAGCATGTAGGCGTTCACCAGGACCAGATCGCCCAGTGTCATGGTGCCGGCGACCACCTGTCTTGCAGCCAGAATCATCATCACCGTGACCGCCGCGCCCACGATCACCGCCTGCCCGAGATTCAACGTCGCCAGCGAGATGCGATTCTTCGCCATCGCCACCTCCCACGCCTGCAGGCTGTCGGCGTAGCGGCCGGCTTCGAATCCCTCGTTACCGAAGTACTTGACCGTTTCGAAGTTGAGCAGGGCGTCGATAGCGCGGGTATTGGCTCGTGACGCCAATCGGTTCTGGTGACGCACATATCCGGTGCGCCATTCAGTCACCATCACTGAATAGGTGATGTAGATCGTCACCGCCAGCGCGATGACGCCGGCGTATGTCCACGAGTAGCCAACCAGCAAGATACCGGCGACCAGGGCGATCTCGATCAGCGTGGGGACGATATTGAACGCCATGAACCGGAGTAAGAATCGTATGCCCGCGACACCGCGCTCGATGTCCCTGGACAATCCGCCGGTGCGGCGCGCCAGATGGAATTCCAGATCGAGGTTGTTCAGGTGCCGGAACACTTCCAGTGCAACGCGACTCATCGCACGCTCGGTCACACGGCCAAAGACCACATCACGCAATTCGCCGAAAGCGACCGTTGCAAACCGGAGAACGCCATAGGTCAGCAGGATGGCCAGCGGCAAGACGATCACCGACTGCTCGGCCTGATCCAGCGCATCGACGATGTGCTTGAGCACGATCGGCAAGGTCACCGTTGCCGCCTTGGCGCCGACCAGACACAGCATCGCGACCAGCACTCGTCCGCGAAACGTCAGCAGATACGGTGCAAGCCGGATGACGGCCCGCCATTCGCCCGGCTCTGCGGGACGCGGATCGTCCCCTGCACCGGCCGAGGATGGCCTCATGGACTCGCCGCCGTGAGCGATTGCGCTGCGCGCGCGGTGAGTTCCCCGAGTCCGCGATGCTGGGCAGCAACGTGCCCTCGCCGATTGACGCCATCCCCTACGCGCGGCAATGCTTCCATGGAGCGCGGCAGTAACCGTGCATCCATCGAGCCTACGACGAGCAAGCCTGAAAATTGTTTTTCATCCACGTCCGGCACCGAAGTCGGTTGAGGAGACGTCATGAAAATTGCGGTGGCGGGAAAAGTAATGATGCCGCGTATTGTGGCGACCCGCCGGCGGTCTGACCACCGCCGTATGCCCTGGGCTCATCACGTATGCGCAGGCTATCGCAGACCGGAGATTCCGAGGCTCAGCAAACTACTGCTGTTGCTCGCGCTGACTGGCGCTGGGCAGGCCCAGGCCACCATGTCCGTCAGCGACTTCACCCGGCACGCGCGCTACAGCGAAGCGGTGCTCTCGCCGGACGGAGCATACCTGGCCGTGAATGTGGTTCGTCCTGACAGCAGGGACCTGGCGGTGATTCGCGTCGATGACATGAGTCTGGCTTTCAGTATTTCGGCGGGACAGTACGAGCATGTCTACGACCTGAACTGGGCCAGCGACACCCGACTGGTCGTGAGCCTCGGGTTGAGCGGGAAAACTCACGCGCAGCCCATCCCCACGGGTGAAATCATGTCGATCGAACGGGACGGCGCAGATGGCCGCTACCTGTTCGGAATGCGGGGCACGCGCTCCGACACCGACAACAACCCTGATCGCACCCGGCGGTTCCGCTTCGCCTCCCAGGTCTCGCCGATGCAGGGCGACCCTGAACACGCGCTCATTCAGAGCTTCAGCATCATGGATCGCCCCGAACGCCGCCAGGCCCTCGCGGAGCGCCTCGAACTCAAAAGCGGGCGATCGCACTGGGCGACACGCTCGCCAATCACGGGCACCGTCGAGTTTCTGGCGGATGGCACGGGTGAAATTCGCTATGTCCAGGGCGAATCGGACCAGCCAGGCCGCGTTCACGCACTCGTCCGCGACCCGGCGACAGACGAGTGGTCCGAGATCCCGACCACTGACCCGCTCGCAGAATTCGTTCCGCTACATATCGCGGACGACAACCGAACCGGATACCTGAAAGTGCGTGAGGGCAGCGATCGTTACTGCCTGCACCGGCACGACCTGGTTTCGGGCAAACGGTCGCGTATGGCCTGCCACCCGACATCAGACCTGTCCGACATCCTCACCTCTCCGTCGACCGGGCATGTCATCGGGGCGGTGTTCGATGCGGGGCCCCCAATCGTCACCTGGGTGAATCCGTCGGACCCGGACAGTCGGGTGCTCCGCGGCATCGCAGCCCAGTTTCAGGGCAACGCCATTCACCTGACCTCCCGCTCCCGTGACGGGCGTCGCTTTGTTGTGCGCGTCGATAGCGATATCAACCCCGGCCGCTTCTATCTTTTCGACCGGGACAGCGCGACCTTGCGCTACCTGCTCGCTCGCCGCCCATGGATTGATTCTGCGCAAATGCCGACCAGGCAGAGCATCAGCTGGCGCAACGGCGACACCATGATCCATGGATACCTGACCGTCCCGCAAGGCGCGCAATCCAAACCTGCCCCTCTGGTTGTCATGCCACACGGCGGGCCATTTGACGTGAGGGACACATGGGCCTGGCACGCAGAATCCGCGCTGCTAGCCAGCCGTGGCTATCTGGTTCTTCAGCCACAGTATCGAGGCTCGGGAGGATTCGGGCGCACCTATAGAAACGAAGGACGGCACGCCATCGGATCGACGATGACCGGCGATATTGCCGCTGGTATTACAGCGCTGATTCAGGATCAGCGCGTGGATCCGAACCGGATCGCGATGGTAGGCGAGAGTTTCGGCGCCACCCTGTCTGTGATGATGGCGGCGCAATATCCGGATAACGTGGCGGCCATCGTCGGCATTGCCGGCGGTTACGATCTAGTCCTGCAACGCCGAGAGCTGGTGGCCGCAGACGACCGCGTGAGCCTGCGATTCTTCGATGCGTTCACCGGCTCAGACAAGACGTTACTTAAAGCGCATTCGCCGATCCAGCACGTCGAGTCGATTCGCGCCCCGGCGCTGCTGTTTCATGGAAAACACGATCGTACGATTCGCGTCGGGCAAGCCCGACGACTCGTCAGCGCGTGGCCAGCCGACGACAAACCCAATCTCACCGTGTTCGATGACGAGGGGCATTCCATCTTTGCACCGCGAAACCGGGCGGCCATGTGGACTCAGATACTCGATTTTCTCGATGAGCACATCGGCAATAGCTAGGGAAACACCGGCAGGCGTGCGCCGAAGCGCTACCAGACGTGTTCGTGGATCGCGAGGATGGCCTTCAGAACATCGCGGCGTGAGATCGACCCGACGAGCCGGTTGTCGTCCATCACCGGATACCGCTTGAACGGCTTTTCCATGAACATCTTGGCGATTTCGATCACGCTGGTGTCGCCTTCGACCGTGATGACCTCCGGACTCATGAACTCGGAGACCTTGCCGCCGGCTTCACCGTAATACCCGGCGTGCGTGGCAACACGCATGCAGTCCTTCTCCGATAGCAGGCCCACGAGCCGGCCCATCTTGTCGACCACCGGCGCACCAGAGATGCCCTTGTCCAGCAGGATGCGGATCGCCTCCATGACGCTGGTGTCCGGTGACAGGGTCACCAGATTGGCGGTCATGTAGTCCTTCGCCTTGATCGAGTGCAGCATCCGCCTCCCCTTACCCGTTGGTTGACTCGAGTCTATGCCCGATATGCCTGCGACGCACCGCGTGCGGGTGCGCTGAAGTCGGCTTCGCATTTCGTCTTGCAGGCACAGTCAATGCCGTCGATCTTGTTAAGCCCGCCACAAGAACCCTTGATCGGCGTGCGTTTGGCCATAACGCCAACCGACATCGCGGCGACAACGGTGAGCATGATGACGAACGTGACCAGGAACAGTGCCATGTAGTCTCTCCTTACGTGAGTAGAGGGTCTGTACTCTCCGACAAGCGGGAGACAGAGGGTTCCCTAACCGCCGAAATCATCGAGCATGATGTTGGCGCGCTCGACACCCAGATTCTCCAGCATGTCGATCACGGCCGCATTCATCATCGGCGGTCCGCACAGGTAGTACTCGCAATCCTCTGGCGCGGGATGATCCTTCAGGTAGTTGTCGTGCAACACCTGATGGATGAAGCCGGTATAGCCTTCCCAGTTGTCCTCTTCCTTCGGGTCGGACAACGCCACATGCCATTCGAAATTGTCATTCTCGGCGGCCAACTTGTCGAAGTGGTCAACATAGAACATCTCCCGCTTCGAACGGGCGCCGTACCAGAATGACATCTTGCGGCTGCTGCCAAGGCGCTTGAGCTGGTCAAAGATATGGCTGCGCATCGGCGCCATGCCGGCACCACCGCCCACGAACACCATCTCGTTCTCGGTCTCACGGGCGAAGAACTCGCCGAACGGCCCGGAAATGGTCACTTCATCACCCGGCTTGAGGCCGAAGATGAACGAGCTCATCTGCCCAGGCGGGAAGTCCTTGCCGGGCGGCGGCGAGGCAATACGCACGTTGAGCATGATGATGCCGCGTTCTTCCGGGTAGTTCGCCATCGAGTAGGCCCGGATCACGTTCTCCTTGACCTTCGAGGTGTACTGCCACTGATTGAAGCGATCCCAATCCTCGTGAAAGCGCTCTTCCACGATGAAATCCTTGTAATCGACGGTGTGCGGCGGACACTCGATCTGGATATAGCCACCCGCGCGGAAATCCACGTTTTCGCCTTCGGGCAGTTCCAGCACCAGTTCCTTGATGAAGGTCGCGACGTTGTGGTTTGACCGAACCTTGGCCCGCCACTGCTTGACCCCGAAGACCTCCTCGGGAACCTGGATCTTCATGTCCTGCTTGACGGTGACCTGGCAGGACAGGCGATCACCGTCACGCGCTTCCCGCTTGGTGATATGGGATTCCTCGGTCGGCAGAATCGAGCCACCGCCTTCCTTGATCTTCACCCGGCACTGGGCGCAGGTGCCACCGCCACCGCAGGCAGAGGACACGAACAGCTTGTTGTCCGCCAACGCACCGAGCAGCTTGCCACCCACCGGCGCCTGAATGGTTTTCTCACCGTTGATTTCGATATCAACGGTGCCGGACGCCACCAACTTCGACTTGGCAAACAGAATCACCATCACCAGCGACAGCACGACGGCGGTGAACAGTCCGACTCCGAGTCCGATTTCAACCATGGTGTTACCTCTTACTTCAGCGAGCCGGCTGCCCGGCCCGCGGTCAATGCGAAATGGCGACTACAGCTGGATGCCGGAGAACGCCATGAAGCCCAGCGCCATCAGGCCGGCCGTGATGAAGGTGATGCCCAGACCCTGCAGACCGTCCGGCACATCGGAGTACTTCAGCTTTTCGCGCACACCCGCCAGCGCCGTGATCGCCAGCGCCCAGCCCACGCCGGAGCCCAAGCCATAGGTCACCGATTCGGCGAAGTTGTAGTCGCGTTCGACCATGAACAGGCTGCCGCCCAGAATGGCGCAGTTCACCGTGATCAGTGGCAGGAAGATACCCAGCGCGTTGTAGAGCGCCGGCACGAACTTGTCGAGCGCCATCTCCAGGATCTGCACCGAGGCGGCGATCACGCCGATGTAGCTGATCAGCCCCAGGAACGACAGATCAACCTCGGGCAGCCCGGCCCAGGCCAGCGCGCCGTCCTTGAGCAGGAACTGGTAGATCAGGTTGTTCAGCGGCACCGTCAGCGTCTGCACGGCGACCACGGCCGCACCCAGCCCGATCGCGGTGGAGATTTTCTTGGACACGGCCAGAAACGTGCACATGCCCAGGAAGAACGACAGGGCGAGGTTCTCGACGAACACCGCCTTGATGAAAAGATTGACCAAGTCGGCCATTAGCCCACCTCCGTCCGGTGAACCTCATGGATCTGATAATCCGGGTGCTCGACCTGGTCGGTCTTCTTGCTCCGCAGAATCCAGATGAAGATGCCGATAATGAAGAACGCGCTCGGCGGCAGCAGCAGCAGACCGTTGGGCTGGTACCAACCACCCTCGGTGGCCAGCGGCAGGATCTGAATGCCCAGCAGCGACCCGGCGCCAAACAGCTCACGCACCGTGCCGACGACGATCAGGATGAGCGAGTAGCCCAGCCCGTTACCCAGACCATCCAGGAAAGACACGCCCGGCGGGTTCTTCATCGCAAAGGCTTCAGCACGACCCATGACGATGCAGTTGGTGATGATCAATCCGACGAACACCGACAGCTTCTTCGACACCTCGAAGGCATAGGCCTTGAGCACCTGATCCACCACGATCACCAGCGAGGCGATGATGGTCATCTGCACAATGATCCGAATCGACGACGGTATGTGGTTGCGGATCATGCTGATCGACGCGTTGGAACATGCCACCACGCTGGTCAGGGCAAGGCACATGATCAACGACGTCACCAGCGATGACGTGACCGCCAGTGCCGAACAAATCCCCAGGATCTGCAGGGCGATCGGGTTATTGTCCAGTAGCGGATCGAGTAACGCTTTCTTTGGGGATTCTTCAGCCATGATGACGAAACCTCATGCGTCCGCGACGCGCTGAATGAATGGCTTGTAGCCGTCTTCCGACAGCCAGAAGTGAATCAGGTTGGCCACGCCGCGACTGGTCAGCGTCGCGCCGGACAACCCGTCGACCTGGTATTGCGAATCGTCGCGGCTGGGGTCGACCGTGCCCTTGATCACGGTGGCACGTGGCTCCCACTGCTCGTCGTAGGCCTTCTTGCCGCGCCACTGCGCCTTCCACTTCGGGTTGTCGACCTCGCCGCCAAGACCTGGGGTTTCAGCGTGCTCGTAGAACGACAGCCCTACAATCGTCTTGCCGTCGCCTTCCAGCGCCAGGAAGCCATAAAGCGTAGACCACAGCCCATAACCGCGTACGGGCAAGACCATGAAGCGAATCGAGTCGTCGTCGTTACGGACCAGATAGACCTGGCCAAACTGCTCGCGCCGCTTGATGTCGGCGAGATCCTGTTCGGCCGTCAGATTAATCGAGAGTTCCGGGTCTTTCGACGACTTGCGCTGATCGAACTCCTCGGTGTTCATGTCGGGCGCGTATTCACCGGTCTCGAAATCGATGACGCGTGTTTCGAACTGGCCGAACTGCTGCTCCACCGGCTGCGACGGATCGAGCATGCCGACCACCGACAGAATGTTGCGTTTACGGTCGACCGTCTTGTTGTTGTCCTGCACCGGCCGCAGCGAGATCGCCGCGAACGACACCACAACAGAACAGACCAGACAAACCGCCAGCGCCGCGATGATCGTACCGACGACGCTGTCTTTCCCTTTTTGCATCAAACCAGGCATTCGAACGTCCTCAGGCTGCGTCGGCCATGGCCGCGCGCTTGCCGCGCCGCCGGATATTGGCCTGCATCACGCCGTAATCGATCAGCGGAGCGAAGATATTGGCGAACAGGATGGCGAGCATGATGCCCTCCGGGAACGCCGGATTGACGACACGGATCAGCACCGTCATCGCACCGATCAGCGCGCCGAACACCCACCGACCGGTGTTCGTATGCGACGCCGACACGGGATCGGTCGCCATGAAGAACATGCCGAATGCCATGCCGCCCAGCACGAAGTGCCAGGCCGGTGAGATGGCCATCATCGGATTCTCGCCACCGATAAGGTTGAACAGCCATGCGGTGGCCGCCATGCCGACCGCCACACCGGCGGGAATCCGCCAGTTCGCGACCCCGGTGATCATCAGGAACAGGCCACCCGCCAGGCATAACAGCGCCGATGTCGACCCCACGGAACCCTGAATCGTGCCAAGGAAGGCATCCATCCAGGTGATGCCGTTGGTCGCCAGCGCCTCCAGGCCGCCGGTGGCCGCCAGGCCCAGTGGCGTGGCGCCGGAAAAGCCGTCCACGGCAGTCCAGACCGCGTCGCCGGACAGCGCCGCCGGATAGGCGAAGTACAGGAACGCGCGGCCCGTGAGCGCCGGGTTCAGGAAGTTCTTGCCGGTGCCACCAAACACTTCCTTGCCGATCACCACACCGAAGATGATGCCCAACGCGACCATCCACAGCGGAGTGGATGCCGGCAGGATCAGCGAATAGAGAATCGACGTGACGAAAAAGCCTTCGTTGACCTCATGGTTGCGGATCGCGGCGAAAATCACCTCGCAGACACCACCGGCGACGAACGTCACGATGTAGATCGGCAGGAAGTACCAGAGGCCGTGCCAGAAGTTATCCCACACGCTGGCGGGATCGGTCCCGGCCAGCAGGTGGATCAACGCCCCACGCCAGCCCGGTATCGTCTCGACGCCCAGGTTGGCCATCGCGGTGTTCGCCTGATAGCCGATATTCCACGCGCCGAACGCGGCGCAGGGCAGCACGGCCAGCCACACGTAGATCATCACCCGCTTGAGGTCGATCCCATCCTTGACGTGCGGCGCACCGCGCGTCAGATCGCCCGGCGAGTAGAAGAAGGTATCGACCATCTCGTAGACGGCGTAATACTTTTCGAACTTCCCGCCCTTGGCGAAGAGCGGGTGCATCTTGTCCAGAAACTCGCGCATTAGCCTTCCACCTCAATCTGTTCCAGGCTCGCGCGCAAATGCGGCCCGAAGTCGTACTTGCCCACGCAGACGAAGGAGCAAAGCGCCACATCCTCTTCGTCCAGCTCCAGACAACCCAGCTGCTGCGCCGTGTCGGTATCCCGCACCACGATCGCACGCAGCAACTGCGTTGCCAGGATATCCAGAGGCATCACCTTCTCGTAGTTGCCAATCGGCACCATGGCGCGAGGGCTGCCGTTTTCCGCCGTCGAGAACGCAAAGCGACGCGATCCGCGCTGCAAGGCCGAGAAGAACACGTTCATCACCGAAAACTTGTCACCGCCCGGACGCACCCAGCCGAACAGCTGGCGGTCCTTGGCTTCCGGCACAAAGGTGATCTGCGTATGGAAGCGGCCCAGGTAGGCGGCCCAGCCACTGGCGCGACGACCGCTCCAAACCGACCCGCTGATCGGCCGGCAATCGACATCCTCAATGGGTTCCGGCGCGATAATCGCCTCGACGCAGGCGCCCAGGCGCGTGCGGATCAACCGCGGCTTGACGACCGGAGGACCACCCAGCGCCACGACACGGTCGGTGTACAGCTTGCCTTCGGTGAAGAGCTTGCCGATGGCGATCACGTCCTGGTAGCCAACATGCCAGACCGTGCGACCAACACCGGCGGGATCCAGCAAATGGATATGCGTACCGGCGAGACCGGCCGGATGCCGCCCCTCGAAGGTCGCGGTCTGAATCTGCTTGTCGTCGCTGTGCGGCAGCTTGGCATCCGGCCGCTGGCAGACGAATACCGGCCCGCTGGTCAGCCGCTTGAGCACCGCCAGGCCGTTATTAAAGGCGGCTGGCTGCTCGGCGATGATGACGGCCGGGTCGGCTGCCAGAGGATTCGAATCGGTCGCGGTCACGAAAATCGATCGCGGCGAAGACCCCAGCTTTGGCGACTTGCTGTACGGACGCGTGCGCAGCGCAACCCACAAGCCCGAATTCACGAGTTGCTCGCGGACCTTGTCGGCCTCCAGCGAACCCAGCTCGCTCGGCTCGTAAGCCGGGAACTCGACAGACTCGTCCCCTTCGATACGGATCACGACCGACTGCAACACGCGCTTGCTGCCCCGGTTCACCGCATCGACGACCCCGCTGGCCGGAGCGGTGAACAGCACGCCCGGATTCTTCTTGTCTTCGAATAATGGTTGCCCGCAGGCGACCCTGTCGCCTTCCGTGACGAGCATGGTCGGCTTCATGCCGACATAGTCATGCCCGATCACGGCAACGCGCTGGATCTCCGGCCCGTCATGAATCACCTGCTCCGGCAATCCACTGATGGGCAAGTCCAACCCTTTCTTGAGTTTGAAGTGTCGTGTCACGTGTTTTCCCGGCATGTGTCGGCCAAGCCCGCGCGAAGCAATTCGGTGGCGCATGACTGGCTGGCGGACCGTGGCAGCGTCATTCGACGCAGATTCAAGAGTTGCCCGATAGCCGTAAGAAACAGGCCGGTCGAGCGACGCGGGAGTATATCACCGCCTCCCCCGCCGTTTGCAGTGCAGCATGCGAGCCGGTGTCAATTCATACCCGAGCAATCCATTGCGGGTTCAGACAATTCGTGGCTCGATCGGCAATCCATCCAGGTCATGCACAGACCCGCCCAGCGCCTCGCCGTCGCGCACACCGTTGATCCGTGCGATGTGCATGACGGCATCGCCCTCATGGACCAGGGGCAGACAAAGCCGCCCGATCACCACCCCAGCGTGACTGGCGGTGAGGCCGGTCTCGGTCTCACCGAACGGATCGGCGACGACAGCCAAACGCTGGCCCGCCTTCACCCAGGCACCCAGCGGCACCAGCGTACGCAGCACGCCCGAGCGCGAGGCCCGAACCCAGCCACTGCTGTGTGCGATATACGGCGATTTGCCCGGTTTGCGCTTGGGCGCGCGCGAGGCCGCCAACATGCCCAGCTCCCGCAACACGCTGCGCACGCCGGCCACGCCGATACGAATTGCTGTTTCATCGAAACGCAGCGCCTCTCCGGACTCGTAGAGCAGCACCGGCACATCGTGTTGCGTGGTGTAGTCGCGCAGCGTGCCTTCGACCGGAGGCGAGTCGAGAATCAGCGGAGCGCCAAAGGCCCGCGCCAGCGATTCGGTCTGCGGATGCGACAGATTCGCGCGAATCTGCGGAAAGTTCGGCCGATGGATGGCGCCGGTGTGAAGGTCGATCCCGACATCGGACCGCGCAACGACTTCCTCCAGAAACAGGTGGGCCAGGCGCGCCGCGACAGACCCGGTCTCGCTGCCGGGGAAACTGCGGTTGAGATCGCGGCGATCTGGCAAGTAGCGGGAATGACGCAAAAAGCCGTGCACGTTGACCACCGGCACCGCCAGCAGCGTGCCGCGCAATGTCTTCAAGCCAGGCAACCGCAATACGCGACGGATGATCTCGACGCCGTTGAGCTCGTCGCCATGAATCGCCGCTGAAAGAAACACGGTCGGCCCCGGCCGACGCCCACGCACAACACGCACGGGCATGGTCAGCGGATCGTCGGTATAGAGCTGCGCGACCGGCAGATCGACCGTGCGCGTCTCGCCCGCGGCGATCTGCTGGTCGTGAATCTGGATCGTGTCTGTCATGGTCAAGCGAGGCCGCTCAAGGCCTGGCGGTGCTGAGTGACGACCGACCGATGCTGCTGCAAGGCCTGACGGATGGCGTCCGGAAGGTCATGACCCAGTGCGGTGGTGATGGCCTGATCCAGCTTCGCCTCAGTCTGATCGAAGGTATCCGCCAGCGAGGTATCCCGCTGCCCGGAGAAAAAGGATTTGAGATCGGTCGCCAGTCGCTCCACGCCAAGGCGTTCCGGGTCTTCCTCGGCGGGCAGCTCGCCCATGGCGCGGATCTGCCCCGACAGATGATCGGCAAACCGATCATGTGCCTCACCGCTACGCTCGAATAACGCCTGCGTATCGGAATCCACGCCCATGCGATCGCCACGATAGAGTTCGGCGAGTTCGCGACAATGGCTGAGCACTTCGTTCAGCGCCACGAGTCGGTCATCCATCAACATGCTGCTCTCCGGTGTCGTCCTGACTCACTCTGACCGCAATCTTACGGGGATGTACCCGGAAGCTGGCCGGGGTATGGCCGATCTCTTCCCCGTCGGCGGTTAGACGCCGCGGCTTATCCGTATCGACTTCGATCAAGCGGCCATTGGCCTGTGAGACCTCGCTGAAGTAGTGATGCTGGCCGCGCCGCATCGCCAGTCCAATGAGCACCAGCCGCCCGAATGAGCGCAGCTTCCAGCTCGACAACACCAGCTGCCCGCTGTCCATCTTCGCGCCTTCGTCGATGACCATGCCGCCGCCAAAATGCCGCCCGTTGGCGACCGAGAGCTGGTTGCTGCGCAGCGCCTGGAGCTTGCCGTCGATGGTCACCCGGGCGGTGAAGCGGCGGTTGCGCCGGAGCGTGCGAAACACTGCGATCAAATAGCTGAGCGGACCGAGGTAGCGCTTCTCCACCTGGCTGGTATTGCGCGGTATTTCCGCCGCCAGCCCGATATGCGCGACATTAAAGAAGGCGCGGCCGTTCACCTCGCCCAGATCGATACGAACCGTGCGGCCGTTGACGATGATCTCGGCCGCCTGCCCCAGATCGTCGGGAATGCCCAGAGAGCGGGCCAGGTCGTTCGCCGTGCCCAGCGGCAACAACGCCAGCGTCAGTCCGGTTTTCGCCAACGCGCCGGCCACCGTATGCATGGTGCCGTCGCCGCCACCGGCGATCAGCAGATCAGCGCCCTCGGCGTGCTTGAGAATCTCGGGCACGACATCGTCGGGGCCGGACGGGGACAGCTCGATCAGCTCTATACCGCCGGCTTCCAGCCGCTGGAGCGCGGCATCCACATCGGAATTGCCGTTGCGCGCCTTGGGGTTGAGTAGCAGCAGTGCGCGGCGTGACGACTCAGCCAATCAGCCCGCTCCGCGGGTTCGGGTCTTGCCCGGCTTGTACGACTTTTCGATGAAGTCGATGACCTGACCGGCGATATCCTTGCCGGTGGTGGTCTCGATGCCCTCCAGCCCTGGCGAGGAGTTCACTTCCATGACCACCGGCCCATGATTCGACCGCAGAATGTCCACGCCAGCCACGTTCAGCCCCATGATCTTCGCAGCGCGGACCGCGGTGGAACGCTCCTCCGGCGTGATGCGAATGGTCGAGGCAGACCCGCCGCGGTGGAGGTTCGAGCGGAATTCGCCCTCCTTGCCCTGCCGCTTCATCGAGGCAACCACCTTGTCGCCGATCACCAGGCAGCGGATGTCCGAGCCACCGGCTTCCTTGATGAATTCCTGGGCCAGGAAGTAAACGTTCAGACCGCGGAAGGCATCGATCACGCTCTCGGCCGCTTTTTCCGTCTCGGTCAGCACCACGCCGACACCCTGGGTGCCTTCCAGCAGCTTGATCACCATCGGCGCGCCGCCGACGATGTTCATCAGGTCTTCGGTGTCATCCGGCGAGTGCGCAAAGCCGGTCACCGGCATGCCGATGCCGCGCCGCGCGAGCAATTGGTGCGCGCGCAGCTTGTCGCGTGCCCGGGTGATCGCGACAGACTCGTTGACCGGGTAGGTGCCCATGATCTCGAACTGCCGCAACACCGCCGTGCCATAAAAGGTGATCGAGGCACCGATGCGCGGAATCACCGCGTCGACGTTCTCGACCTTTTCGCCTTTGTAATGAATTTCCGGCGAGTGCGACACGATTTTCATGTAGCAGCGCAGCGGATCGATCACCCGCACCTCATGGTCGCGATTGCGGCCAGCCTCGACCAGACGTCGAGTCGAATAAAGCTTCGGGTTACGGGACAGAATGACAATCTTCACTGGGGAGCCTCCGCGCTCAGGTACGACGCACCGGGATCGACCAGTGCGCGTCCGCGCAAGGCCGTACGCCCGAGCAACATGCGAAACAGCATGGTGTCGCGATCGGTCAGGGTCATCTCGATGGGCCAGAGCTGCCCACCCACACGCACGGCGGTCTCGATCACCGGACGCTGCTCGCGATGCCCGCCGGAATCGGTGACCACCCGTTCATCGATCACCGGCGCCTCGCACCAGAGCTCGCGGCTGGACTCCTGATCCGGGTGCACACCAAAGCGCGCATAGCGCTGGCCGTCCCGATCGAACAGGTTCACCGAAAACGCGTGCAAGGCCGAGGTTCTGGCGCCGGTGTCCACCTTGGCCTTGATCAGATCGATGCCCAACTCGGGCAAGCCGACCCACTCGCGCCATCCGACGCGTAGCGCCACATCCGTGCTAGTTGCTGCCTGCTGATTCACCCCGACGATGCTATCAGGCGCAGCAGGAATTCGAAGCGGCAAGTGAAACGGATGGCGTTCGTAACGGCAGATGACGGCGCACCCGTATAATTCCCCGTTGCCTCTCTTTGTTCACCAGCTATGCGCGCCACCATCGCCCTCGGCATTGCCGCTTTAATTGCCCTGTTGGGCGTATCACCCGTTTACTTCGGCGGCGTGATGGCGGATGCGTATTACGACGGCCTGGAACAATGGGTGCCCGAGTGGGCGTTTCAGGTGCGCTCGGAGCGCTACCGTCGCGGCTGGTTCTCATCCAGCGCCCACGTTGAACTATCGCTGGCGCCCAGTCTTTGCGATGCCCCGCCCTGCCCTGTGCTGAAGATGGAGACGCAGCTGTTCCACGGCCCGATCCCGTTTGGCGCCACGGAGGCCCTCGGCGGACAAAGCCGGCTGCTGGGCGGGGTGATCCAGTCCACCCTCGATCCAGCGCCGCTGTTCCGCGCCGGCCGCATCGAGCCCGGCCTGCCACCCGTCAAGGCCTTCACCAAGATCTATCTAACGGGCAACAGCAGCACGCGCGTGGAAATGCCGACGTCCGGACAGACACTGCGCGCCGACAGCGAGCAGTTCAGCCTCGCCTCCGAAGGCCTGCTGGGCGTCATCGATCATAAAGGTGGTGACGAGATCACCACGCATTTCGAAATGCCGCGCCTCGAAGCCACCGGCCAGGAAGGCCGCCAAGCGCTGCTGCGCGGCATCAGCGTCGATTTTTCCGGCCGCCACGAAGACGCGTTGCTACTGGGCGACTGGTCGGCCGCACTGGACCGCATCCGCTTTCTGTATCCCGAGCAGGACGCCCGCTATGCGCTGGATGCCTTGCGAGCCGGCGCCTCGACCCGCCTGCGCGATGGCCTGCTCTCGGGCGATCTACGGCTCACACTGGACCGTCTCGCCACTCCGCAGCAGACCGTCGGCGCCAGCCGTGGCTCGATTCGCTTCGACCGTTTTGACGCCGCGACGCTGGTGCGGGTCCGCAATGCGCTGCGCCCCGTACTGCGCGGCGAAGCGCCATCGGCGGAGTCCAAACTCGCAATCGCTGGGCTGCTGATGCAATACGCCCCTGCGTTTCTGCACCCGGGCCCGGAAATCACGTTTAACGACCTGCGCTTGGTCTCCGACCGCGGGGTCGCCGTGGCCGACGGCAAGCTGGAGGTGAGCCCAGGCGCCGTGGACGGCCGGCTAACCCTGGCCACGTTGCTACGCCGCCTGAGCGGCGAAGCCGACATCCTCGTCGACGAGCCGCTGGCCAAGCACTGGATGCAGATCAGCGGACGCCCCGACCTCGCCCCCGCGCAGATGGCCGGCCTGATCGAGGACAACATCCTGCAACGCACGCCGGACGATCAGATCGCCGTGCACCTGGAATACAAGCAAGGTCAGCTCTGGATTAACGGCATCGAGAATGAACAATGGGCCGCGTTAATGGTCCTGCTGGACATGGGCACGCTGGAGATCGACTCATGAGCACTCCATTCGATGTGATCGTCGTCGGTGGTGGACACGCCGGCACCGAAGCCGCGCTGGCCGCCGCCCGCATGGGGCGCCGCACCCTGCTGGTCACGCACAGCATCGACACGCTGGGGCAGATGAGCTGCAACCCGGCCATCGGCGGGATCGGCAAGGGGCATCTGGTCAAGGAGATCGATGCGCTGGGCGGCGTCATGGCCCGAGCCGCGGATGCCGCGGGCATTCACTTCCGCCGCCTGAACGCGCGCAAGGGTCCCGCCGTGCGCGCCACCCGCGCCCAGGCCGACCGCATGCTCTACCGGTATTTCGTTCGCGAAGCCCTGGAACGTCAGCCCAACCTGTCGCTGTTCCAGCAGCCGGTGGCCGACCTGCTCTTTGACGGCGAACGCGTCGCCGGCGTCGAGACCGAAGGTGGCCTGCGTTTTGAGGCCCGCGCGGTGGTGCTCACCGTGGGCACCTTTCTGGCCGGCAAAATCCATGTCGGAGAACAGCAATCCGAAGGCGGCCGCGCCGGCGATGCGCCATCCAATCGGCTCGCCGCGAAGCTGCGCGAGCTGCCCTTCACCGTGGGCCGTCTCAAGACCGGCACGCCGCCGCGCATCGATGGCCGCAGCATCGATTACAGCCGGCTGCAGGAACAGCCTGGTGACGATCCACGGCCCGTGTTCTCGTTTCTCGGCAGCCGCGACCATCACCCGCGCCAGGTGCATTGCCACATCACCCGGACCAATGCCCACACCCACGACATCATCCGCGGCGGGCTCGACCGCTCGCCGATGTACGCCGGGCGCATCGAAGGCGTGGGCCCGCGCTACTGCCCGTCCGTAGAAGACAAGGTCGTGCGCTTTGCCGACAAGGATTCGCACCAGATCTTCATCGAGCCGGAAGGCCTGAACACCACCGAGGTCTACCCGAACGGCATATCCACCAGCCTGCCCTACGACGTGCAGGTGGCGCTGGTGCATTCCATCGAGGGCTTCGAGCAGGCGCATATCACCCGGCCCGGCTATGCCATCGAATATGACTATTTCGACCCGCGCGAACTCAAGGCCACGCTGGAAACCAAACACGTGCCCGGCCTGTACTTCGCCGGCCAGATCAACGGCACGACGGGCTACGAGGAAGCCGCCGCGCAAGGGCTGCTCGCCGGTCTGAACGCCGCCCGCGCGGTCGCCGGTCAAACGTCCTGGGTGCCGACCCGCAGCGAAGCCTACATCGGTGTGCTGGTCGATGACCTCGTCACCCGCGGGGTACTGGAGCCCTACCGGATGTTCACGTCACGCGCCGAGCACCGGCTGCTGCTGCGCGAGGACAATGCCGACCTGCGGCTGACTCCGGCGGGCCGTGAACTGGACCTGGTTGACGATGACCGTTGGCAGCGATTCGACACCAAACGCGAAGCCATCGAACGCGAGCACCAGCGCCTCGCAACCACGCTGGTCCGTCCGGAATCGGCTCCGGCGAACTGGTCGCTGACGCACAACACCCATGCGCTGGAACTATTGCGCCGGCCCGAAGTGACCCACGCCGCGCTGGCCGCCTGCATCGGCGACGGCGCGGCCGGTGAAGACGTCGCCGAACAGGTCGAAATCCAGGCCAAATACGCCGGCTACATCGACCGCCAGGAATCCCAGGTCACGCGCCAGCGCGAACTGGACCACACGCCGCTGCCGGACAGCCTCGACTACGGGACCGTCCACGGGCTGTCGATCGAGGTCCAGCAACGCCTGAATGAAGCCCGGCCCGACACCCTCGGCCGCGCCTCACGCCTGCCCGGCATCACACCGGCCGCGATCTCCATCCTGTCGGTGCACCTCAAAAAGACCGGGCATCGGGTTTCGGGGCAATCTGCGGCCTGAGCGGCGCCGTCTCCCGCCCGTCCGCCGCGCCGCAGCGCCCACGCCGCGTTCCCCACCCTCTCGATCTACCCATCAGGGTAGCCCGCGCCCGTCGGCGGGCCACTTAGGCTCATCGCCTTGCGGCCAACCGCCCTCGGCCATTGCATCGGTCGGCGCGGTTGATTGCCTATCCGCCAGAGGCGTCAACGCCCGGCCCGTGTGAGGGAGCAACTCATGAGCAAGAAACCCGTCGTGGTCTACGGCCTGTCCGGTTATACCGGGCGCCTGGTCGCTGAATATCTGCGAGAACTCAACGTTCCGTTCATCGCGGCCGGCCGCAATGGCGATCGAATCCGAGAAGTCCTGAGCAAGGTGCCCGGCATCGAGACGGCGGACTACGAGGTCGCGGAAGTCGAGCACAGCCGCGAAGCGCTCACCGAACTACTTCAGGGCACGCAGGTGCTCTGCAACATGGTCGGGCCCTTCATGCAATACGGCGGCGAGGCGGTAGAAGCCTGTCTGGCGGCGGGTGTCCACTACACCGACACCAACGGCGAGCAGAATTGGATGATGGCCTGCGAACAGCGCTGGGGGGCGGCCTTTGCAGACCAGGGCCTGCTGCTGTCGCCGGGCACGGCACAGATGTACACCACCGGCGAAATCGCGGCGAACATCTGCCTGGAAACGCCGGGACTGGACACGCTGGACATCCTGGTGCTGTGGAAGGGCATGCCCACCTACGCATCGACCCAGACCATCTTCAGCATTCTCACCGCTGACTTCTATTACCTGGAACAGAACCAGTACCAGCAGTGGGAAGCCACGGCATCGGCCGAGGTCGTGGTGCCGGGCCAGCACGAGACCGCCTTGGCATTGCCCTGGGGCGGCACGGCACACCCGGTCTGGTTCAAGAACGATCCACGCGTCGCCAACGTCAAGGCCATGGGCGGCGTGTTCGATCGGGCAGTGATGCAGGGCGTAGCGCAAATGACCGCGCAGATCGAAACCGATATCAAGCCACTCCCGCCGGAAGCCCAGCAAAAGGCGCTTTCCGAGATGGCCGCCGCCGTTCAGGCCGGCATGCCCCCGCGTGAGAATCCGCGGATCAACAAGTCACTGGATTCGGTGCATGCCAGCGGCCCCCTGGGCCGCGCGCATTGTGTGATCCACGGCCACTGCAACTACAAGCAGACCGGCCTGCTCCAGGCCTACACCGCGTACTCACTGTTGCAAGCGCCACCGAAACGCACAGGCTTCGCATCGGCCTGTCAGGCCTTCGGGCACCGGGAACTGCTCGGCGTGCTGCAAAGCTTCGGGCTGGTGCAGAAACCGCAGTTGCATGTGATCGACTGATACCGAAGCCTTAACCAAAAAGCCCCGCACGCCATCTCTCCATCCTTGGCACGCGGGGCTTTGTGTATCGGGCCGAATTACGCCGCCGCCCGGAAGTCCAGCTTCTCCCGCACCGCGCATTGCGGGCAGGCCCAATCGGCCGGGATGGCCTGCCACGACGTTCCTGGCTTGAAGCCTTCGTCCGGGCAGCCCTGCGATTCGTCATACACGTAGTCGCAGTTCGGGCAGGCGTGGCGGGTGGCGGCGGATGACGCCACCGTCGCGGCCGGCGCCTCCTCGACCGTCGGGACGCCGACGCGTGACGACGCCGACGAGGACCAGCGGGCCAGCAGCGCTTCCCGGCGTGGTGCATGCAGGTGCGCACGCGTCAGGTCGCCGCCGTGGTGCGCGGCCACCTTCGGGTTCATCAGCCGGAACCACAGTGGCGGTATATAGGCCGCCAGAATCATGGTCGCGTAGCCGGCCGGCAGCTGGGGCGCATCCACAAAATGGCGCAGGCTTTGGTAGCGACGCGTCGGGTTGGCGTGATGATCCGAATGCCGCTGCAACTGGTACAGGAACAGGTTGGTCACGACGTGATTGCTGTTCCAGGAATGGCATGGCTGGCAGCGCTCGTACCGACCGCTTTCGAGCTTCTGGCGCAGCAGGCCATAGTGTTCCAGGTAGTTGACGACTTCCAGCAGCGAGAACCCGTAAATCGCCTGCACGGCGAGAAACGCCAACGCCCATGGACCCAGGGCGATCGTCAGCGCGCCGAACAGCACGATGGTCATCGCCCAGGCCTGAAGGTTCTCGTTGTTGCGAGACCACACGGACTCGCCCTTGCGTGTCAGACGATCGCGTTCGATCCGCCACGCAGACCGCGCGCTGCCCACCACCGACCGCGGCAGAAACGCCCAGAAGGCTTCGCCCATCCGCGAGCTGGCCGGGTCTTCCGGCGTCGCCACATGACGGTGATGGCCCTTGTTGTGCTCGATGAAAAAGTGTCCATAGGCCACCGGCGCCAGTGTGATCTTCGCCAGCCAGCGTTCCAGCCGGCCCGTCTTGTGCCCGAGCTCATGCGCGGTGTTGATGCCCACGCCATTGACCATGCCCGTCGTCACGATCAAACCCAACAGTCCCCACCACGGCAGTCCCGCTGTTACCGCAAGCCAGGTGGCGATCCCGGTCACGATGTATTGGCTGGGGATATAGGCGTAGACGATGTTGCGGTAGTAGCGATCCGCTTCCAGCGCAGCAACGGCGGTTTCGGGCGCATTGACGCGATCGTCGCCGATCAACACATCGAGTAACGGCACGGCCCCGTAAAAGAAGACCGGCAACGCGAACAGCAGCAGCGGAGAGGCGCCCAACGCAACGGCCGCCACCGACATCAGACCGAGCAACGGCAACGCCGGGCTGAGCAACCAGAACCAGCGTTTGCCATCTACCCAGGAGGCCGCGGTAGAGGCGATGGACGACTGAACTGAAGATTCGATGGACGTGGCACGCATGCGCTTGGCCTCGTATGAAGTGAGGCTGCATCGTGCTGGACCTGGCCGCGATATTCCGGTCATTATGCGACAACGATCGGTCATAATACGCCATGCAGCCATCTGATTACCTTGTCCCCGCCCGCTACTACGCACGCATCGCCGAGCTGTTTGCCAGCGACGGCCTGGACCTCACAGCCCTGCTGGAGTCGGTGGGATTGTCCATGCCGGCGCTGGCGAGACCGGAGGCGCAGATTCGCGTATCCGACGTGGACAGGCTCCTCGTCCGGGCGGCGGAGATTTCTTCACGCAGCGACCTGGGTTTCGAGCTCGGTAAACGCCTGTCGGCCAGCTCGCACAGCTTTGTCGGTTTCGGCATGCTCAACAGCCGCAACCTCGATCAGGCGCTGCGCTTCGAGGCGCAGTATTTCGGCCTGATCATGCCCAGCTTTCGGATGCGCTACGCCAATGACGGCGAAACCGGCGAGGTCCGGCTGACACCACGTATCGCCATGAGCCACGTCAGTCTGGCGTTCCACCTGGAGGCGATCGGCATGGCTGCGATCCGCGAGATTGATGACCTCACCGGTCACCGTCGCCCGCCCTGCCGACTTCGGCTGTCGATCATGCCGCCGCCGCACGTGCGGCTTTATGACCGCATTCCCAACCTGCGTTATGAATTCGGCGCCGACCTCGGCGCCACACCGGGCGTGTCACTGACCTTATTGGGCAATCCGAGCGAATTCCCGTTGGCGATGGCCGATCCGCATGCTCGCGCCGTCGCCGAGAGCCGCTGCCAGGCCATGCTTGATCAGGTCACGCGCGCCCGTGCCTTCGCGGACTGGGTTGCCATGACCCTGCGCGAAGTCAGCGGCGCATTGCCCACGCTGGATGAACTCGCGGCCACGCTGAATATTTCGCCGCGCACGCTGAACCGCTACCTCGCCCGCGAGGGCACGACGTTCCGAACCCTCGCCGGAAAGATTCAGCACGACCTCGCCTGCGAGCGGCTCGCCGGCCAAACCCAGAGCGTGACCGAGGTGGCCTACTCGCTTGGCTTCTCCGACAGTTCGAACTTCGCCCGCGCGTTCCGGGCGCGCGAGGGCTGCAGCCCGCTCACCTACCAGCGCCGAGCAAACTCACCCACGGAGGTTGCGACCCGCCTCTAAACCCGATGGCTCAACCGGTAGGCATGCGGCGTGACACCGTGCCACCGCCGGAAGGCGTTGATGAAACTGGTCGACTCGGCGTAACCCAGGCGGTTCGCAATCTGATCAATAGACAGGCGCGGGCCGGCCAGATATTCGTCCGCGAGCGCCTGGCGCACCTCGTCGCGCAGCTCGGCGTAGGTCGTGCCTTCTTCCTGCAGGCGACGGCGCAGGGTGCGCGGAATCATGTGCAAACCACCGGCGATCTCGGCCATCGTCGCGCGCTCCGCCAGACGTGCGGCGATACGCTCGCGCACGCGCCCGGCCAGGCCGCTGCGCGGCGCGCGGGCATCGAGAATCGAGCGGCATTGCGTCTCCGCGGCCTGGCGGGCCAGATCGTTGGCCTGAGGCAGACGACGCTCCAGAGCCGCACGGTCGAGCAGCGCTTCGTTCGCCACCGCATCGAATTGCGGGGCTAATCCGTAGAACGCCTGATAAGCGGCAGCGGCCTGCCTCGGCGCCGGATAGCGGAACGACAGCGCGTCGATCACCGGCTGGGGGCCAAAAATGTCCCGCTGCAAGGTGATGAAGGCGGCCGAATCACGCTCCACGATGAACCGCCGCAGCGCCGGCGGCAGCTCCCCGTCGTCCAGGCGCAGCCGGGTTTGGGCGCCCTGATCGCTCACCGCGAACTGGGTGAAGGCAAAGGTCAGATGGAAGTAGCGCAGCCCGATGGTCATGGCTTCGCGCATGGTCTGGCTGCTCACCATCGCAAACCCGAGCGCCCCAAACGCGGTGAAGTGATAGCGCCGCCCAGCGTCGATACCCAGCGCCTGTTCGTCGCCCAGGGCATCGACCAGGTTGGCGATCAGCCGAAGCTCTTGCTGCGCGCCGACGACCACGTCGGGGTTGTTGAGCTGATCCGCCGAAACCTGGGTGCCGGCAAGCACGGTCGCTGACGGCACGCCGCGTTCGAGCGCCAGTTCGGTCATCAACCGCATGCTGGTCACGGCGCGATCGAAATTCCATGCCGGCATGGATGCCCCCTCGCGAGCACTGTCCTATTTTATTGATATTTTGTCCTCTAACAGGCTCGCCGCACAAGTCGCGGCGCTCTACAGTGGCTATCAACAAGAACAGCTGGCGCAGGAGGAGAGCGACATGGCTGCTACCAGACCCGGCCCTGATGGGCCGACGACCCCGCATATCGTCATTATCGGCACCGGTTTCGGCGGCCTGGGCATGGCCATGCAGCTCAAACGCGCCGGCATCGAGTCGTTCACGATGCTGGAGAAAGCCGGAAGCATCGGCGGCACTTGGCGGGACAACACCTACCCCGGCGCTGCCTGCGATGTGCAGTCGCACCTTTATTCCTACTCCTTCGAGCCCAAGAGCGACTGGACCCGCAAGTTCGGCCTGCAGCCGGAAATTCGTTCGTACATGGAAAGCTGCGCGACCAAATACGGGCTGCACGCGCACATCCGGTTCAATCAGGAGGTCGCCTCGGCCGAGTTCGACAAGACCAGCGGGCTCTGGGTTATCCAGACCGCGGCCGGCGAGACCATCCACGCCCGTGTACTGATCAGCGCGGTGGGGCAGCTCAACCAACCGACGTACCCGAAGATCAAGGGCCTCGATCGCTTTCGGGGCGAGGCCTTTCACTCGGCCCGCTGGAATCACGATGCCGACCTCACCGGCAAATCCGTCGCGGTGATCGGCACCGGCGCCAGCGCCATCCAGTTCGTGCCGCAGATCGTGCCCAAGGTGAAGGAACTCAAGCTGTTTCAGCGCTCGGGCGCGTGGGTCATCCCCAAGGCCGACCGGCCCTTTACGGGCTTCGAGCAGTGGCTGTTCGAGACGGTGCCGATGACCGATCGGCTCTATCGAGGGCTGATCTACTGGAAAAACGAGGTCCGCGCACTCGGCTTCACCCGCTTCAGCGGTCTGCTGGAGGCCTGGGCGTGGCTCAGTCGCCGCAGCCTGCGGCGGCAGGTCAGAGACCCCGCCAAGCGCGAGAAGCTCACCCCCAAGTACAAGATTGGTTGCAAGCGCTTACTGATCTCCAACGACTGGTTTCCGGCCATGGATCAGGACCATGTGGACATCGTCACCGAGGGCATTGACCACGTGGACGAATCCGCCATCGTCACCAGCGACGGCCAGCGCCATGAGGTGGATGCCATCATCTACGGCACTGGCTTCCAGGCCACGGAATTCCTGACCCCCATGAAGATCACCGGCCTCGACGGCGTTGATCTCAACACGGCATGGAAAGACGGCGCCGAAGCCTACAAGGGCATGTCGGTCTCCGGCTTTCCCAACCTGTTCATCCTGTACGGCCCGAACACCAACCTCGCTCACAGCTCCATCATCTTCATGCTGGAGGCGCAGATCCGCTACGTGATGCAATGCATCCGCATGCTGCTGGACCCCGGCCTAGCCTTCATGAACGTGAAGATGAGCGAGCAGCGCAAGTATGGCGAGCAGATGCAGGCACAGCTCAAGCGCAGTGTCTGGGTAGCGGGCTGCAATTCCTGGTACGTCAACGAGACGGGCAAGGTCACGAACAACTGGCCGGGTTTCACGTTCAGCTTCCGGCTCATGACCGGCAAGCTGGATTTGCAGGACTACGAGCTGCAGCCCACCACTGGATCGAGTCGCTAAGCCATGGTCCGCGCCTTCAAGGCTCTGGTCCGCGGCTTGCTCAAACCGGTGCTGTCACCGCGCGTGCCGGTGCGCTGGCAACGACGCCTGGGCAGTTTGATCGGCTTGTCCCTGCGCGGGCCTGCTGGCGCGGTCTACCGCGAACGGCGCTGGGCCGGGGTGCCGGTGCTGGACATCGCCCCGGCTGTCGGCACCCCGACATTGGGCGTGCTGTTCCTGCACGGCGGTGGTTATGTGATGGGCGGCTTTGGCAGCCACCGCAAGCTGGCGGCAACCATTGGCGAGGCCGCCGGCGCGCGGGTCTGGTTGCCGGAGTACCGTCTTGCGCCCGAGCATCCGCACCCGGCGGCGCTCACCGATGCGCTCGCGGTCTACGCCGAACTGCTGGAACAGGGGCAGCCCGCCGATCGTCTGGTGATTGCTGGCGATTCCGCCGGTGGCGGCCTGAGCCTGACCCTGGCCGGGGCCATCCGCGATGCCGGATTGCCGATGCCGGCAGCGCTGGTGCTGATCTCGCCGTGGACGGATCTGAGCCTTAGCGGTCCCAGCATCGCGAGCCATGCCCGGCGCGACCCCATGGTCAGCCCCGCTTGGCTGCGTGCCTGCAGCGAGGCCTACCGCGCCGGCACGGCGAAAACGGACACCGCTTGCTCCCCTTTGTTCGCGAATCTTGCCGGCTTGCCGCCGGTGCTGATCCAGGTCGGCTCGGAGGAGATTCTGCTCTCCGACGCCCTGCGCCTGCGCGACCGCCTGCGGCTGACTGGCGGTGATTGCGAACTGCGGCAATTCGCCGGACTGTGGCATGTCTTCCAGCTGCACTACGGGTGGCTGGATGCGGCGGATGAGGCCGTGGAGCAGATCGGGCAATTCATCAAGAACAAGACAGCGCGACTGGCCCAGGCGGCCTGATGGAGGAGGACACATGGACGAGCACGATTACGACTACATCATTGTCGGCTCCGGTTTCGGCGGCAGCGTGTCGGCCTACCGGCTGAGCGAAAAGGGCTACAAGGTGCTGGTGGTGGAACAAGGACGTCGCTGGACGCCCGAAAACCTGCCCAGAACCAACTGGCGCATCTGGAATTACTTATGGATGCCGCTGCTGGCACTGAAGGGGTTTCTGCGCCTGCGACTGTTCAAGCACGTGATGATCCTGCACGGCAACGCCGTGGGCGGGGGCTCCATCACCTATGCCCAAACCCTGCTCGTGCCGCCGGATTCGGTGTGGGATGAAGGCAACTGGGCGGGCCTGGATCAGTGGCAACGCACGATGCCGGCCCACTACGCCACCGCCAAGCGCATGCTGGGCGTGACCGAGAACAAGCGCCCCGGCCCGGCCGACGCCAGGCTCAAGGACATGGCGCAGGCAGCCGGCGTCGAGGACAGCTTCTACTACACGCAGGTTGGCGTGTTCTTCGGCAACGAGGGCGACGAACCGGGCCAAACCGTGCCGGACCCGTACTTTGGCGGCGACGGCCCGGAGCGCACATCCTGCCTCGGCTGCGGTGCCTGCATGGTCGGCTGCCGTCACGGCGCCAAGAACACGCTGGACAAGAACTACCTGTACCTGGCCGAACGCCAGGGCGCCGAAGTACGGGCAGAAACCCAGGTGGTCGATGTGCGGCCGGCGGGCGCTGCGGACGGTGCCGATGGCTATGTCGTGACCACCGTTCCGAGCTTTGCTCGCCTGTTCAGAACGCGCAGCACGGTCACGGCCAGGCATGTCGTATTCGCCGCCTCGTCGCTGGGCACGCAGGAACTGCTGTTCGCGCTCAAGGACACCGGTTCGCTACCCCATGTCTCGGACGATCTCGGCAAGCGGGTTCGCACCAATGCCGAATCGATTCTGGGCGTGCGCTACCCCGGCACGCAGCAAGATCTGTCCAGAGGCGTCGCAATCGGTTCGGGCATCTACATCGACAAGCACACGCATATCGAGGCGGTGCGGTACCCCGATGGCTCCAACCTCATGAGCGGGCTGTTCACCGTGTTAACGGGCGGTCGCTCCGGGCCGGTGCGCGTGCTGTACTGGCTGGCGGCGATGCTGAAGCTGCTGGTGACCCGACCGATTGCCGGGCTGCGCGCCATCCTGCCGTATCGCTGGTCGCGGGAAACCGTGATCTTTCTGGTCATGCAGACGCTGGACGGCCACATCAACATGCGCTGGCAACGGCCGTGGTACTGGCCGTTCCGGAAAACGCTCACCAGCCACGGCGACCGGATTCCGACCTTCATCCCCGAGGCCAACGCCTTCACCGAGAAGGCGGCCAAGGCCACCGGCGGTGTCGGCCTGTCGTCGCTGAGCGAAATTGCCTTCAACGTGCCGATGACCGCGCATTGCATGGGCGGCTGCGCCATGGCGGATTCGCCCGAACACGGCGTCATCGACGCGCAGAACCGGGTGTTCAACTACCAGGGGCTTTACGTGGTCGACGGCTCGATGCTCAGCGCCAACCTGGGCGTGAACCCAAGCCTGACCATCACCGCGCTGGCGGAACGGGCGATGAGCTTCATCCCCGCCAAAAACGCCGGCACGGTGAAGCAGGCGGCATGAACCGCTACGCCCGCTACCTGTTCACGGTCGCCGCCCTGTTCAACGTAATCGTGGCGGCATCACTGCTACTTGCCTGGCCGCAGATGCAGCAACTTTTGCAGCTAGCCCCCGCCGAGGGCAGCAACCGCTTGCTGGTCAATCTTTGCGGCGTGCTCGTCCTGACCTTTGGCTACGCCTACTACATGGCCGGGCGTGATCCGGTGCGCTATCGGCCGTACATCGTGCTGGGAGTCATCGGCAAAATGCTGGTCGTTGCCACGGCCTTGCCGGTCCTGGTCACGGGCCGCCAGGGCTATCTGTTGGGCTGGCTCACCATGGGCGACCTGATCTTTGCCGCCTTGTTTGTCGATTTTCTGCTCAAGCGCAGCTCGCCACCCGGCCCGATTCTGGGCCGGCGATAAGCACCGGGAGGACTGCATGGCGCACTTCAATCTGGACAACGCCGTTGTCGCCATCACCGGCGCCAGTGGCGATTTGGGCCGCCATCTCTGCGCGGCGCTGGCAGCCAGGGGCGCACGTCTGGCCCTGATGGATCTGGATCAACAGAGTCTGACGGCGCAGGCCGAAACATTAGGGGACGCCAGCCGCGCGCACGGCTGGGTAGCCGATGTGCGTGACCTGGAGCAGGTGCGGCATGCCATGGACGCCGCGGCAGCGCACTTCGGCCGGCTGGATCTGGTGATCGCCAATGCCGGCGTCGCCACGCTGGAGCCATTGGCGCAGCAGTCAGAAGCCTCGTTCGAACGCACCATCGACATCAACCTCAACGGCGTCTTCCGAACTTTCAAGGCCGGGCTGCCGCATCTGCGCGAAACAAAAGGCCATCTGCTAGCAATCGCCTCGATGGCGTCTTTTTTCAATTCGCCGCTACAAGGCGCCTACACCGCCAGCAAGGCCGGCGTGCTGGCGCTCTGCAACAGCGTGCGGCTGGAAGTGAAACAGCAGGGCGTGACGGTGGGCAGCATCCATCCCACCTTCTTCAAGACCCCGCTGGCCGATCAGCTCACCGAACACCCGGCCGGCCGCAGGCTGTACAACGACAATCGGGGCCTGTTCAAACTGACCACCGTCGAAGACGTGGTCGCCGCGACCATCAAGGCGATTGGCCGACGCAGTCAGAAGGCTGTCGTCCCCAAGCGCAATCTGCCGATCGCCGCAGCGCCGGAACTGATGCGCAAGCTCACCGATCGCCTGATGTTCGGTGATCAGAAAATCAAGGCAGCGCTGGACCATTTCGAGACCAGCGCCCCCGAGCAAGGAGACTCCTCATCATGACCTACTCCCTTAACGACAAGGTGGTGCTGATCACCGGCGCGGCCGGCGGCATCGGGGCCGCGACCGCTCGAGCGCTGTTCGAACAAGGCGCCCGGCTTGTGCTCACCGACCTGCGCCAGGCCGATGTCGATGCGCTCGCGGCCGAGTTCGACGCAGCACGCGTGCTTGCGCTGGCGCTGGACGTGACCGACATGCGTGCCAGCCGTCAGGCCGTTGCCGACGCCGTGCGGCGCTTCGGCCGCCTGGACGTGGTCTTCGCCAACGCCGGCATCGCCTGGGACCCACCCAAGACCGTGCTCACCGTGGACGATGCGGAGTTCGAGAAGATCGTCGAGGTTGATCTGCTGGGCGTGTGGCGCACCGTCAAGGCGGCATTGCCGGAGATCGTCAAGAACCGCGGCCAGGTGCTGACGACCAGCTCGATCTACGCCTTCATGAACGGCACCATCAACGCGCCGTACGCCATGTCCAAGGCCGGGGTTGAATCCTTCACCCGGGCACTGCGCACCGAACTCGCCGGCTCCGGCGCCAGCGCCTCCGTGCTCTACCCCGGCTGGGTCAAAACCCCGATGACCGAACTCGCCTTCGGTGGCAACGCGACGGTCACCCGCTTTCTCGAAGCGTTGCTGCCGAAACCGCTGCGCACGCTGGTCGCACCCGAGACCATCGCGTCCGATGTCGTCAAAGGCTTGAAGGAACGCGCACCGCGCATCATCTCGCCGTCGCGCTGGGCCGCCGCGTCGCTGCTGCGCGGTGTGGTCATCTCGGCCTTCGATCGCAAGCTGGACACCGACGAAACCGTGCGCGAAGTAGTCCGCCAGATTGAGCAGGATTCCCAGCAAAGCCGCGGGAACACGCGAAAGGCGGCCTGATCAGCCGCACCGGTCGGTACAGGCGAGCTAACCGGCCTTCTTCGCCCAATAGATCGATCAACCAGAATGCAGCTCGCCGCGCAGCTGACTGCCCGCAGCACCGCCGACGCCCAGATCAATAAGGGGTGACGTTGCTCGCAGCCTAGGTACCGGGCCACTGGGACCCGAGGGTATCGATCATCGGTACGCGATGACCCAGGGCCTCGCGTCGATGGGGACGGCGGCCGCGATGCGGATTTCATACAAGCCAGCCACGAACCCGCGCGGTTATTTTCTCCGTCGCCGCTGGAGTCACTCCAGCATCAACAGATAACAATAACGACTGACGGAAGGAGACCCCATGCACCATGGCCTGATTGCGGCTGGCACATTGCTGGCCAGCATGCTGAGTGTCGGCTGCGCGGATGCGACATCAACGGCGCAGATCGATGGACCAACGACCCAGTCGAGCCTGCCAGCCACCCCGCAGGCGGCACTGCCACCACCGCCCAACAACGGCTGGCAAAACAAGCCTGCCGGGACAATTGTCCAAGTCTCCGAGGCACCGCCGACCAGCCAGCTAGTCGGCGCAAGTCAGTCGCTGTTCGTCCGGTACACGACGGTCGATGTCTTCGGCCAGCCAGCACTGGCTTCCGGTCTGGTGCTGCTCCCAGCCATCCCGGTGTATCCGGACGGACAGTGGCCACTCGTGGTCTACGGGCACATGACAACCGGCGCGGCGGACGCCTGCGCACCCACGCGCGGTGTGCCCGAGTCCAGCGAGCTGCGGCGCATGCAACAGGGTGACACTCTCGCAAATGCGCTACTGGCCGAGGGTGTACTCGTGGCTCGACCGGACTACGAGGGCCTCGGCGAATCCGGACCGCACCCCTACTTGCGAGGCGATTCCCTGGCGCGGGCCATGCGCGACATGGCGTCTGCGGTTCGTGATCGCTGGGAGCAAACCGGTCACCGGTGGATTGCAGCTGGCCACTCGGAAGGCGGCGTCGCCGCGCTCAACACCGGAAACCGTCGCCACCCACCGGCCCGAGGACTCGAACTCATCGGGGTAGCCGCCATCACACCCGTGACGCAGTTGGAGGTCTTGTTGACGGCCGCCGGCGAATTACCTGTTGCCGCGCCTGGTGTGGATGCTGCCGTCGCGCTCGCCGCACTCGCGCTGAAGGGCATTGCCATCACCGATCCGGAATTCGAATCGCTGTTGCTCATGGAAGGCGGATTGTCCGACGAAGCCGTCGCTCTATGGCCGGATTTAGAACGACTGTGTCTCGAAGACCTGAGCCACGAAGACTCATGGGGCGGCCTCTCTCCCCAGGCAGTCAAGGGTCCGCGTGGCGACGAAGCAGTCGCGGAGCTGATCCGTGAATGGCGCGAGGACGATATTCGTCTCCTGCCGATGCGTCGAGACATGCCGCTTCGCATTGATGCGGGCCTTCTGGATGCCGTCGCCCTCCTGCCGCTCACCGAAGCACTCGTCAATGACTACCGCAGTCGCGGCTATCCGGTGACCTATGCCCGCTGGCCCGCAGACCACTCGCCAACCGCTGACGTGGCCGCGCCAGCGATTGCCGCCTGGATCATGGAGCAATTCGCACAATGAGTTTTTCACGTCATGATTCATCTCCCGCGCTCGTCCCGGCCCACCAAACGGATGAGTCGATCCACCGCAACATCAGTCGGCGGTATTTACTGAAACAGGCAGCCTTGTTCTCGTCTGCCATCGGTCTGCCGAGCGTCTTCACGGCATGTGAGTCGGGAAGCGAACCGGCCCCATCAGGTGAAGTGCCACCAGCGCCCGGCCCGATCGTCCAGATCGATCCAATGGATCCAAACCGGTTGCACGGGTGGGTGACGGACCTGTGCGAATTTCAGCCGCGCTGGCGGGGCTATCCGGCCGAAGCCGAGGCCGGTCGCTGGCTGGGCCACCGGCTTCAGGGTGCCGGACTGCCGGCCCGCGTCGAACCCTACGCCATTACCAAGTGGCAGCTGGATGGCTGGCGCGTGGAACTGACGGTCAATGACCGCAGTGAAGTCATCAACAGTTTTCCCATCTGGTCGACACCCGGCGGACAAGGCACAGCCGAACTGGTTGACGTGGGCCTGGGCTCGGAGCCGGAACTACTCGCACAAGATCTGCGCGGCAAGGCAGTCGTCGTCACAGGGCACGCACTTCTCAATGTGTTCGCGACCTACCCTGACAGCTACCACCGCGCCGCCGAACTGGGGGCTGTGGCCATGTTCGTGTCATCAGACGCACCCGACAACCTGATTCGCCCTACCAGTTCCAGCCAGAACGAGCAGGAGAACAATCCGATTCCTGCATTCCAACTGGGCGCGCACGATCTGGCACGACTCAGGCAAGCGGCTGCCAACGGCGGCACCGCAAGCTGGAATATCGAGGCCTATCACCTGCAGGGAGAATCACGGGACGTCATCGCGGAACTGCCCGGCTCAGGGGAGCTCCCCGGCACCATCCTTGTCTGTGCACACTACGACGCCTGGTTCTCGGGGGCGCTCGATAACGCGACTGGCGTCTCCGGCCTGATCGGGCTCGCCGAGCATTTTGCTTCGCTACCTCTGCAGGACAGGCCTCGCGACATGATCTTCCTGGGCGTCACGGGCCACGACGCCGGTTATCCTCACGGCGGGGTTACGAATTGGATCTCGGAATATTCCCACCTGATTCCCGACCTGGACCTGTTCGTCAACCTGGACCATCTGGCCGCCAAGGGCGAGGAGCACTTCAGCACGACGGGGATCATCGACATGCTCGGCCTGGTCGTCGAGCGTCCGGGTGATGAGGAGCGGGCCCTGTTCACGACGCCTCACCCGGCACTGACGCGACAGTTCACGCCCTACCTGGTGCAGTACGGACTCTTGGCCGCCCCTGTTCCGACCATTCCGACCGTCAATGCGAACGGTGATCTGGAAGGCCTCATGGGTGAAGCCGGCGTGCCCTGCGTCAACCTCACCATGGCGACCCCCCACTACCACACGGTCGAGGACACCCCGGATCGTGTGCCGCCCGAACAACTGGCACGTGCGGTGAAAGCCCACCGCGACTTCATCACGGATGTGATGGGCATGTCCCGGGAAGCGATTCGTTCGCCGATCTAGCGCGCCAACCCGAAGAATGCACTGCGCCACCGGTGGTTTGACGCCCCGCACCCGGTGGCGCAGCGCCGCCCGGTGACCGGCTCCCCGAAATTGCGCCCAACCAGCACCACTAGACTTAGTAGGTGCGACCCGCTTCCTCTCGATTTCTTCGTCATTATTCTGCCTCCTTGCCCCATTGGGCAATTCAGCCAAATAATTAAATTCTTCTTGTGAGCGTCGCTCCATCTCGTGCCGACCTGACCGCATCATTTCGAGCCGGCGTCGCCTGGTCGGATATCGCTAGATATCACAGTGTTCAGGGTCCTGTGAGCCAATCGTTGCATCAACGGCGCACCCAGTCACTGGGGCTTGCGTCGATACCGATGCGGAACGCAGTATGGGCGCCAAAGTCAGGACACACTGGCTTGCGAGGAGATATCAAAGACCATGAACTCGGAGCCACTGCCACACCCGAGCCCAGCAGGTATGACCATCTACCACTGGCGGCACGGGCTATTGCTGCTGGCCCCTACGCTAGTGCTCGAGCGGACGACAACGCCGCTATGCGCAACGCTCAGATTGGCGTGCAACAAACCCTACAGAATTGATGTCGCCGGTGAAGAAATCACGACATGGGCCTCCCTCGTCGCTCCTCGGGTGGAACGGCGAAAAGTCATCGCCATCGACAGTCATGTCGCACTGTTTTACTTCCCGATCGAATGGCCCGAGTACGCCGGAGTGCAGGCCGCCATCGCTGGAAAAGACTGGCTTAATTTTGAAGCGTCTCATTTTGAATCGATTATCGAGACGCTGCGTCTAGGGTTCCGGCAATCGCTCGATGCGGCCACCGTAATTGACGTCGCGCGAAAAGCGGTGGAGGCCATATCTGGATCGCAAATACCGGCTCCCGTTCGCGTGGACGCAAGAATTGATGCGCTTAGGCGCCATCTCGATGACACGCCGCTTGATGAGGTCGATGTTGGGAAGATGTCGTTGCAAGTGGGACTATCCGCTTCACGCGCTCGGACATTGTTCAAACAACAGGTCGGCACGACCATTCAGCACTACGCCCGCTGGGCTGCCATATGGAAAGCAATCAAGGGGTGGAGCACGGACAAGACGCTCACAGAAGTTGCGGTAGAAGCTGGATTTTATGATCTGGCGCACGCAGACCATACATTTATAGAAATGTTTGGCATCGCGCCGTCGCTAGTGGTTGATCAGCGATTTGTCAAAATTATGCCCTGCGAAATCTAGGGAAAGCTGACGCATGATGACGGCCCACACATCGGGCTTTATCAGGCCAACGTGCGGATGCGCTCAGGCTTCGGCTCTACGCTAGGCAACGTGGGAGTTCCCAGGTTTTCATGGACACTTTGACGAAGACGAGGATGAAAAAGCGCCATCAGCAGATACATTGCGCCCATGCCGCCGACCCCGAACACGCGTGATGACGGGGCGCAAAGTCCCGGCGGGCTGGTTGCGAACTCCAAGGCGGTCATGAAGCAGCACATCGGCGTGACCGCAAACGGCAGTGCGCCCGCAGGCGCTGGCGGACAGGTTTTGATCCATCGCATCGCCAAGTCCTCTGTAATACGTGCTTGGCTACGCCGATCGGTATCTGGCCCCCCAGGGCATACGCTCAACCTGATAGCTCAGTCGCGCCGGTTGGGAGTGACAAACTTGGCGCGATTCGCATGGATGCCCTGACCGCTGCCGCAGCGCAGGCCTTGGCGGCCGGTGATCCGATTGGTGCACTCAAGCGCGTGGCACTGCGCCGCGACCCAGCTGCGCTGGCCTTGCGTGGTATTGCCATGGCGCAACTGGGTGATTGGCAGCGCGCCCGCGAGTTGCTGCGAGACGCCGCCCGAGGCTTCGGCAAGCCTGCCGCAACCGCGCGGGCACGCTGTCTGATCGCGGAGGCCGAGATCGCCCTGGTTTCGCGTGACCTGGCCTGGCCCGGCAACCGCTTGAACGAGGCCCGCGCTTTGCTGTTATCGCGTGGCGACCTGGCCAACGCCGGCCACGCTGGTTACCTCGAGGCCCGGCGTCATCTATTGATCGGCCAGCTCGCCACCGCCGAGCAGGTCATGAACTCCATCGATCCTGTCCAACTCGCGCCGGCATCGCGGGCTGGGTTCTGGTTAGTTGCGGCGGGCATTGCCATGCGTCAGCTGGCGATTCCTCGGGCAAGCGAGGCGCTGGACGCAGCGGCAAGCGCGGCGACGGATGCGCGGATCCCCATGCTGCTGGCCGAGGTAGCAGACGTGCTACGTGGCCCGGTGTTGGTGGTCGATGCCTGCCGCAATGCGGTTTGTGCCGATGGAAAGACGGTCCCGCTGGGTCGCCGCCCCGTGCTGTTCGCCCTCGCGCGCGCCCTGGCCGAGGCCTGGCCCAATGACCGGGATCGTGGGGTGTTGATTAGCCACGCATTTCGCTCGCAGCATGCTGACGACTCCATGCGTGCCCGGTTACGCGTGGAGATCGGCCGGCTCCGTGCAGCGTTGGGCGCGCTGGGTGGAATCAAGGCCACGGCACGCGGTTATCGCCTGGTACCCCACGGCAGCGCCGGTGTAGCGGTGCTCACACCGCCCATCATCGATGACCATGCGGCAGTCCTCGCGCTATTGGCCGAAGGTGAGGCCTGGTCCAGTTCCGCCCTGGCGCTTGCGCTGGGGCGCAGCCCCCGCACGGTGCAACGAGCGCTGCGGCAGCTGGCGGCGGCGGGCAAGGCCGAATCCTTTGGCCGCGGTCGCGCCTGCCGGTGGATCGCGCCGCGCATGCCCGGCTTCCCGACAACTTTGTTACTCCCACCCCCGCTCCCGGATGGATGAGCATGGCGGCCGTCGACACGACGTGAACCCACTCATCAAGGACAGTGACATGACAGCAAGCACCGCCAACATCACCCAGGAATACGGACCATTCTTCGGTAACGACGCCGTGCATGGGGTCAGCTTCAGCGGCAAAGATGTCTGGTTTGCCGGCAGCAATGGCCTGAACCGCATGGACCCCGATACCGGGACAGTCACCCAGCACGTCGCCGTGCCCGCACACGCCGGCACCGCCTTTGACGGCACGCACCTCTACCAGCTATCCGACACCTTGATTCAGAAGATCGACCCTGCCACCGGCGCGGTGCTCTCAACGATTCCGGCGCCGGGCAAGGGCAATGACTCCGGCATGGCCTGGGCCGAAGGCTCGCTGTGGATCGGCCAGTACCGTGACTGCACCATCTATCAGGTTGATCCGGCCACCGGAGAGGTGCTTCGTACCATCCAGTCCGACCGTTTCGTGACCGGCGTGACCTGGGTGGGCGAGGAGTTGTGGCATGGCACCTGGCAGGACGAGCAAAGCGATCTGCGACAGATCGATCCGGCCACCGGCGCCGTCTTGCAACGGCTGGACATGCCGCCAGGCACGGGCATCTCCGGCCTGGAGTCTGACGGTGCGGACCGGTTTTTCTGCGGGGGCGGTGGTAGCGGCAAGGTCCGCGTAGTCAAGCGTCCTTGAGTCAGCCCCGGTCCCGCCGAGTCGCCCAGAAACAGACGCTGCCCACCAGTTCCGTGGCCACAAAAGCGAGCAGCACGGGCGTGACACCACCGCCGACAATATAGGCCGCAATCAGCCCGCCGACCCACAGCCGGGCCCAGGCATCCACACGATGCAGGCGCCGGCTGGCGTCGAACAAACGGGCGGCGTTCCAGAGCACGCCCAGTGCACCGGCCAGATTGATCATCAGCCAGTGCACCGGCGCAAAGTCGGGTTGGACCGTGGCGAAGCCGAGTTGCGCGTCCAGCCAGTAAACCAGCGCGAACAGCCCCTGACTGAGGCCAGGCAGCGCCAACCAGCCGGTGACGGCGATATCGAGGACGCAGATGAATTGAACGACTCTGGAAACGGGCATCGGAACTCCTGCTGGGCTCTTCGGCGCCGGAGTGACAGCTCCGGCGGCCATCAGGCGGTGCGCCTCAATATAAGCCACGGCTTCACTGGGCCTGGCTCCGCACCGTCATCGATGCAGCCGGTGAAAACTGGCCACCAATGAGAGCCGTGTAGATCCGTAGCGCGGCGGCGGCGCCGGCTACTTCCTCCACGGTGAAATAGCGCTCGGCGTCCGCCGCGAAGGCCAGCCAAGCTGCGGCGTAACGCGTTTCGAACGCCTCGCGACCCCAGTCCTTGGACAGCCGGACCACATGATCCGGCGCGAAGAAGAACTCGGGCTTGGGCGGCGGCAGGTCATGCGGCGGTGCGCTTTGCGTCCAATGCGCGCCCCCCACACGAATGTTCGCCCGCAGGACACCAGCCAGTTGCGTGTGGAGGCGACGGTTCAAATCGGCGTCGCCAGCAAAATCCACGATCACCGCGCTCGTGTGCGCGTTCAGCGATGCCAGGTCTTCGTAGCTCACCACCCGGTCGTACAGACCCAGCCCCTCGACAAAGGCGACATTGCCGCCCGAGGTGAGTCCGACATGCGCGACGTTATCGCGCCGCGCAAGACAATGCGCCATCGCGATCGCAGTCTTGCTGGATGCGCTGGTTGAGATCACCTGCGCGCCAGCCCAGGCACGATCGGGCTCGGCAAGCACCTGATCCAGCAGAAACGCGGTGATGAACAGCGGCTGCAAGACCATTTGCATTTGCTCGGAGTGCTCATCGCGGTCCGCAACGGCAGCGTAGCGGTTGTAGACCTGCGGCAGGCTTGAGCGGTGCTCGCTGGCGTCGACAAAACCCTGCGATCGAACCTGGGCCGGCGTGAGCACGAGCTCGGCTGCGGCCGGCAGATATCCATACCAACGTGAGCCTTCCGGCACCGCGGGGCAGCGAGATTCACTGACGATCGCGGTCCCCCAAACCGGCAGCCGCCCACGCCCGTCGTCACCGGGGAAGAAATCCCAGTAGCGCATGGCACGTCCGAAGGTCGCATAGGTCACGTTGTTGGCCGTCAGCGCAAAGCGCTCGATCGTGACGCGAATCTGGCCGTCCGCCAGCGTAAGGGGAGTGGTCTCGACCACCTTGGCATCGGCCGGATTATCCAGCGCGATGGACAGTGCCCAGTTCTGCATCTGCGTTGTCTCCTTGAGCGCCCGGCTTTGCGCGTGGATACGGATGTCGCACAGGCGACACACCGTGGCCGATCCGCTGTTGTTGTAGTGGCGAGGACTCTATCAGGCGCTCGGCAACAGCCGGCGGAGTTCGTCACCCTGCCGGCGCAGCCAGTGGCGATGAATGGCATGCCCCGGCATCAGGCGCTCGACCTCGGCCCAAAACGCCGGGCTGTGGTTGGGGTGCCGCAGGTGCGCCAGTTCGTGGTTCACCACATAAGCCAGCACGCTCGGCGGTGCCATGACCAGGCGCCAACTGAGCGACAGCGTGCCGCGGCCGGACAGGCTGCCCCAGCGCGTGGACTGGTCGCGAATGGTCAGGGATGTCGGCGGTCGAGCAAGCAATGGACGCTGCCGGTCGATCACTTGTTGCGCATCGGCACGGGCCAGCTCGCGCAGACGCTGTTCCAGATGGCTGGCACCACCCCGCTCCGGCAAACGCCAAGCACCGTGACGTCCCCAGACAACGTCGGTCCACTCACCGCGCAGCATGATTCTTGTCGGCCGCCCCTGAGCGTCCGGCTGAACCTGTTCCTGCATCGCCTCGCCAGCGGCAACACCCCGGCTTGCATGGCGCTCCAGCCAAGCGGACTGCTCCAGGACAAAGGCCCTGGCCTGCGCCATCGACGCCCGGCGCGGCAAGACCACCATGGCGTTGCCATGGGCATCCACCGTCAGGCGCATGCGCCGCGCACGCGGGCTGCGGCGGATGGCCACCGGTAGGCCACCGCTGGTTCTGAGTACCTGCTCGGCATCAAGAGATTGGCTACGCCGGATCATCAGGGAGTCGACACTGCCTCCGTGGTAGCGCGGCGCCAGCCGCGGGTGAGATCACCAAACGGGATGAAGCGGAACGCCAGGTCAACCGCCGGAGGCAATCTGATCGCCAGACACACGCGCGACGCCGGAGCGGACGGACCACGGTTCGGAGGCTGGCATCATCGCCTGGAGCGGATTCGGATTGCCACTGTGGGCGTTCCGTTTCAGGCCAGCGCCGCTTACGCCAAACGATCCAGCTCGCTGAGCTCTTCCGGGTTCAGCAGGATGATCTGCTGCTGTTCCGGCGGCCGCTTTCGATCGTCCTTGCCCACGTTCATTAACCGCAGGTAGTACGGCACCAGTGCGATGCGCAGCCTGCGTTCCAGCACGCCCGCCTGCATGTTGTAGTCGGTTTCGATGACCGCGCGTTGATGCGCGGACAGACCGGGGTGCGCGCCGATGCGGACCGGGACGATGGATTTCCATTCCCAGTCCTCGTCCGCACTCATCGCTGGCTCGTCCAGCAGC
>Ga0208330_1000105_pt1 | contig 49284 bp, 41 predicted proteins | sample DeeseametaMP1896_FD_184180 | JGI IMG/M metagenome (GOLD analysis project Ga0208330, IMG submission 184180) | Marine microbial communities from the Deep Pacific Ocean - MP1896 (SPAdes) | ecosystem: Environmental > Aquatic > Marine > Oceanic | place: East of Hawaii, North Pacific Ocean | collected... | reverse complement strand
CGCCCCCTGACAGAGGTCCAGGTGGCGCGCATCCATGCCAGCGCCCTGACCGCCCTTGACGAGATCGGCCTGTCCGGGGCGCCCGCCTCCGGGGTCGAGATTCTGACCGGCGTGGGCGCGCGTCTGGGCGAGGACGGGCGCCTGCGCTTCCCACCTGCATTGGTCGAGGACATGCTGGCCAAGGCCGCGCGAGACATCACCCTGCCCGCCCGCGATCCCCGGTTCGACCTCGATCTTTCGGGGCAACGGGTGCATTACGGCACCGCCGGGGCGGCAGTGCACCTGGTCGAGGTCGACGGGAAAACCTACCGGGAAAGCACGCTGCAGGACCTGCATGATGCGGCACGCATTGCGCACCAGCTGGACAATATCCACTTTCTCCAGCGCCCGATGGTCGCCCGCGACATCGAGGACAACCTGGCCCTCGATCTCAACACGCTCTATGCCTGTTGCGCCGGGACGACCAAACAGGTGGGCACCTCCTTTTCCGACCCGGCCAACGTGCCTCACGCGCTGGACCTGCTGCACATGATTGCCGGGGGCGAGGCGGCTTGGCGCGCGCGGCCCTTTGTGTCGAATTCGAACTGCTTTGTCGTGCCGCCGATGAAATTCGCCTCGGAAAGCTGCGAGACGATGGAGGCCTGCATCAGGGGTGGGATGCCGGTGCTGATGCTGTCGGCGGGCATGTCCGGGGCCACCGCCCCGTCGACCATCGCGGGGGCCATCGTGCAATCGGTGGCGGAATGCCTGGCGGGGCTTGTCTACGTCAATGCCATCGCGCCGGGGCATCCGGCGATCTTTGGCACCTGGCCCTTCGGGCTGGACTTGCGGACCGGCGCCATGTGCCTGGGATCGGGCGAACAGGCGCTGCTCAGCGCCGGTTGCGCCCAGATGCACACTCATTATGGCCTGCCCGGGGGGACGGCAGGCGGGGCCGCGGATTCCAAGCTGCCGGACATGCAGGCGGGCTGGGAGCAGATGTGTTCCAACGTTCTCGCCGGTGTCGCAGGGGCGAACATGGTCTACGAGGCGGCGGGGATGCATGCATCGCTGCTGGGGTTCTGCCATGAAAGCCTGATCCTGGGCGACGATCTGATCGGTCAGGCCCTGCGCTGCGTACGCGGGATCGAAGTGGACGACATGACCCTGGCCCTGGACCAGATGCGCGCCGTCTGTATGGGCGGACCGGGCCACTACCTGGGCACCCCGGAAACCCTGGACAGGATGCATCGCGACCACCTGTACCCACGCTACGGCGACCGCACCTCGCCCCGCGAATGGGAGGAAATGGACAAGCCGGACCTGGTGGCGAAGGCCACGGCGCGCAAGCAGGACATCCTCGCCATGCGCAGCCCGGCCCGGTTCGACTCGGCCACCGACAAGGCGATCCGCGCGCGGTTCCCCATTCACCTGCCCGCCTGAGCCGGACGCCCGGCCCGGACCTGACGCCGCTTGTGCCCGGTGCGCGCCCGCGCTAGCCCTGTGCCTGGGATTTTCCGGAGACCGCCATGCCCTATCTCTTTCTTGCCTTTGCCGTACTGGCCGAGACCATCGGAACCACGGCCCTGCAGGCCAGCCAGCAATTCACGCGCATGGTGCCGACGGCAATCACCGTGGTGGCCTATGCGGCGGCCTTCTACCTGCTGGGCATTGCGCTGAAGTATTTTCCCGTGGGCATCGCCTATGCAATCTGGTCCGGGCTGGGCATCGTTTTCATCGCCGTGATCGGCCTGGCGGTCTTTGGCCAGAAACTGGACCTGCCCGCGATTTTGGGAATGGGAATGATCCTTGCGGGGATCCTCGTCATCCACCTGTTTTCCAATACCTCGCCGCACTGACCCACGAAAAAGCCCCCCGGAGGACAACTCCGGGGGGCCCGCGCCTTCCGCTCACATGAGGGGGACGATCAGAAGCGGAAGGTTGCCCGCAGCGAATAGGTCTGCGCATCCACGTCCACGCCCGAACCGCCGACATCGTCAAAGCTGTGCGCAAGCGCCTCGCCACCGATCGAGAAACGGTCGCTCACCTTGTAGTCGAGGCCGACACCGCCGACCGGCCCGGTCGCGTCACCCAGCGAGCTGTCGATGCGCGCCACGCCCGCGGTCCCGTAGACCAGCGTCCGGCCAAAGTCGGCACCGACCCGGCCCTTGAGCCGCATGATGTTGTCCACGTCGACGCCACCAAGGCTGAAATCGTTACCATCCTGGTATTCGAATTCACCACCGACAACATAGTCACCAAAGTCGTAGTCGTAACCGCCGTAGACGCCGAAAACGCCGCCATTGTCAGAGGTGCCGCCGCCCTGGGCGTTCATGTTGCCAAAGCTGAAGCCGGCGTAGGGGCCGGTCCAGTCCACGCCAACGGGGGCCGCGGGCACGACGGGCGCCGCCGGTTCGACTTCGACCGGGGTGCGGTCGATGCTGCCGGCCAGCACGGGTGCGGCGCCAAGCGATGCGGTCGCGGCGATCACTGCAAAGATGCTCGATTTCATGACTGTCTCCTTTTCTGGTTCCCTGACGCTGCGCGTCATGCTGAGCCGCAAGTAACGGCTCGTGGTGCATATTCAACGGGTCCGGAGTGGTCTTGTTCCCTGTTGCAGGCCCTGTCGCCGCGTCACCGGCCAAAGGCCGCTGAGCACCCCTCGCGGCCCGGCAAACCTCCGCCGGTTCCCTCCGCCCCTCTCGCAGGTGTGATCCGTGACACCCTTGCAACGCGCTTGCGGCAAATCGGCACTGGTCTTTTTGTCCCTTCCCGGCTAGTCCCGCGCCAACTCCGGACAAAGGAACCGTCTCATGGATTTGCGCAACGTCGCGATCATTGCTCACGTTGACCACGGCAAGACGACGCTGGTGGACGAACTGCTGAAACAATCCGGCGCCTTCCGCGCCAACCAGGCCGTCGCCGAACGGGCGATGGATTCGAACGACCTGGAACGCGAACGCGGAATCACCATCCTTGCCAAGGCGACAAGCGTCGAATGGAAAGGCACGCGGATCAACATCGTCGACACCCCCGGCCACGCCGATTTCGGCGCCGAGGTGGAACGCATCCTGTCGATGGTCGATGGCGTGGTGCTGCTGGTCGATGCCGCCGAAGGCCCGATGCCGCAGACCAAGTTCGTGACCTCCAAGGCGCTGGCCCTGGGCCTGCGGCCCATCGTGGTGCTGAACAAGGTCGACAAGCCCGACGCGGAACCGGACCGCGCGCTGGACGAGGTGTTCGACCTGTTTTCGGCCCTGGATGCCGACGAAGACCAACTGGACTTCCCGCATCTTTACGCCTCGGGCCGGTCCGGCTGGTGCGATGCAGAGCTTGACGGCCCGCGCAAGAACCTCGACGCGCTGTTCAACCTGATCGTGAACCACGTCCCGGAACCCAAGCAGCTCAAGAAGCGCGACGCTGACTTCACCATGCTGGCCGTGACACTGGGGGCCGATCCCTTCGTCGGTCGGATGCTGACCGGCCGCGTCGAGTCCGGCAAGCTGAAGGTCGGCCAGACGGTCCAGTCGATTTCCCGCATCGGCCAGAAGATCGAACAGTTCCGCGTCACCAAGATCCAGGCGTTCCGGGGTCTGCATCTGCAGGACATCGAAGAGGCCGAGGCAGGCGACATCGTGTCCATCGCGGGCATGACCAAAACCACGGTCGCCGACACGATCTGTGCCCTGGCGGTCGATGAACCGCTCGAAGCACAGCCGATCGACCCGCCGACCATCACCGTGACCTTCGGCATCAACGACAGCCCGCTGGCGGGCCGTGACGGCAAGAAGGTGCAGTCCCGCGTCATCCGCGAGCGTCTGCACAAGGAGGCCGAAACCAACGTCGCAATCCGCATCAAGGACACCCCCGGCGGCGAGGCCTTCGAAGTCTCGGGCCGTGGCGAACTGCAGATGGGCGTCCTGATCGAGAACATGCGCCGCGAAGGCTTTGAGCTCTCGATCTCGCGGCCTCAGGTCATCATGCGCGAGGAAGACGGCGTGACGATGGAACCGGTCGAAGAGGCCACCATCGACGTCGACGACGAATACACCGGGGCAGTCATCGAAAAGCTGACCGGCGCCCGCAAGGGCGAACTGGTCGAGATGAAACCCGCCGGCGCGGGCAAGACGCGGATCATCGCGCATGTCCCGTCGCGTGGCCTGATCGGCTATCACGGCGAATTCCTGACCGATACCCGCGGCACCGGCGTTCTGAACCGGGTCTTCCACGGCTGGACCCCGCACAAGGGCCCGATTCCGGGTCGCCGCGCAGGTGTCCTGATCTCGATGGAAAACGGCGAGGCAGTGGCCTATGCGCTGTGGAATCTCGAAGAGCGCGGCAAGATGATGATCGGCGCCCAGGCCCCGGTCTACACCGGCATGATCATCGGTGAGCATTCTCGCGAGAATGACCTGGAGGTGAACCCGCTCAAGGGCAAGAAACTGACCAACGTGCGGGCCTCCGGCACCGACGAGGCGGTGCGTCTCACCACCCCGATCACGCTGAGCCTCGAAGAGGCGATTGCCTACATCAACGACGACGAGCTGGTCGAGGTCACGCCCAACGCGATCCGGTTGCGCAAGCGCCACCTCGATCCGCATGAGCGCAAGCGCGCTGCGCGTGGCGCCTGACAAGGCATGAATAAGGGCGCGGGATGGCAGTTCCCGCGCCCCCTTCGGCTGGTATCAGCAGATTACTTGCAGGAAGCTTTCTTCGCCACGTAGTAGCCCGCCTTCACGAGGTGCTTGGACTCCTTGTAGACAGCCGGGTAGTGGACCTTGATCATCTGGCCGTTCTTGTATTCCCACTCGGTGTGGGCGGCCATGATCAGATGCTGTTTGTAGCCGTATTTGGCCGGAACCCAGACCTTGTCGTAGCAAGCCACGACCTTGCCTTCCCAAGCCATCGCAGGAGCCGCGAAAGCAGCTGCAAGAAGTGCGCCAGCAAGAACTTTTTTCATGAACTTTCTCCCAAGAAATTGAAGGTATCCAAACTCTAGCCAAGAAAATCGCGCCCGCGCGACAGGAATTCCTGACTTGGCGTGGCAAAAAAGGGCAAACCCCCCAATTTTCTACCCAATTCAGGGATTCTGTGGTTGAGCTGCCATAGTTTTGCAACGGTCCGGCGCGAATAACCGTGACCGAAATTTTCCAATACGGGAACAAATACCGAAATCGAAAATTTTTACCCCGTCGACAAGGCGTTATAGGAAATGTCGCACGAATCACTCACCTCCCCAATGCCCGCCCCCGACCTGCGGCAGGAGCCCGCTCAACCGGCGTACCCCACGGGCGAAAACACGCCGATCTTCGAGGCCAAGCCGAGAGACCTTCAGAAATCAGGGTGAACCGGGTCGCCAAGCGCGATGTTTCCCGGTTCCAGCACCGAACAACACCATCCGCCATGCCCGCGAAGCGCTGTATAGCCCCCGGGGCCAAGAACCTGCTCCATCCGGGAACAGGGCGCACAGGGCACCTCGACTGCCAACCGGACCGTTCCGATCCGCAAGCCGAACTCCCTGGTCGCGGTCAGGTTGAGACCCGAAATGACAAGGTTGCGCCGCAACACGTCCGGCGGCAGCTCGCCCCGCCCGATCAGGGAGGCAACGACCGCCAGATGTTCCGCCTGTAACAAGGTAACGGCCCGCTTGCCGGTCCGGCCGTGATCCCCGTCCAGCCCTTCGACCGCAATTCCGGCTTGGTCGACCGGGGTCATCGGCGCCTTGCGCGCGGGCCGCAGCCCGATCCAGTCGAGCCGCCCCGGCCCCGCAAAGGACCGGCGCAGCTCTGCAAGCGGTCTCACTCGCTGGTCTCGACCACCATCAGCTCGCGCTCGGAGGCGCCGCGCGCGTGGCTCAGCGCCTCCTGGTAGGCGTCGGAATGGTAGCAATCCACCGCGGCCTCGACCGTGGGGAACTTTGCCACCACGTTGCGCGGGCGTTCCTTGCCTTCAAGCTGCACGAAACGGCCTCCACGCGCGATGAAGGTGCCGCCATGCGCGGCGATGGCCGGTCCGGCCAGTTCCGCATATTTCCCGTAGGCGTCCGCGTCTGTCACGGTGACATGGGCAATCCAGAGTGCGGGCATTTCATTTTCCTCCAATGACGGCTTCGGCGGCCTTGATCGCGGCCTCGGCGTTTTCTGCGCTGGCACCGCCGCCCTGGGCCATGTCGGGACGGCCACCGCCGCCCTTGCCACCCAGTTCGGCCACCGCTGCCTTGACGATATCCACCGCCGACAGCGAGCCTTTCAGGTCATCGGTCACACCGGCGGCCACCGCTGCCTTGCCGCCAGCGTCGGCGATCAACAGGACCGCGCCGGACCCGATCCGCGTCTTGTGTTCGTCGATCAGCGGCGGCAGGTCCTTGCCCGTGACCCCGTTCAGCACCTGAGCAACCAGCTTTACGCCGTTGATTTCACGCGCATCCGAACCCGCGCCCTGCCCCGCGCCACCGGCCATCGCCAGTTCGCGGCGCAGCTGGGCCACTTCGGACTCCAGCTTCTTGCGGTCCTCCAGCAGGGCCTTGACCCGGCCCGGCACATCCACGGCGCTGGCCTTCAGCACACCCGCCACCTCACCCAGGCGGTGATCCTGCTGGGTGAGATAGTCGAATGCCGCAGCGCCGGTCAGCGCCTCGATCCGACGCACGCCCGCACTGGACGCACTGTCCCCCAGGGTCACGAACAGGCCGATATCGCCGGTCTGGCGCACATGCGTGCCGCCGCAGAGTTCGATGGAATAGGTCTGCCCGTCGGTGCCTTTGCCAGAGCCCGCCTGCGTCCCCATCGAGACCACGCGCACTTCCTCGCCGTATTTCTCGCCGAACAGCGCCTGTGCACCGATCTCGCGCGCGTCATCCGGAGTCATGATCCGGGTACTCACCGGCGCGTTCTGCCGGATAAAGGCGTTCACGTCGCGTTCGACCTTTTGCAGATCCTCCAGGCTCAGCGACTGGCCGTGGCTGAAATCGAACCGCAGGCGGTCCGGCGCGTTCAGTGACCCACGCTGCGCAACGTGGTCGCCCAGCCGTTCGCGCAGCGCCTCGTGCAGCAGGTGCGTGGCCGAATGGTTGGCCCGGATCGCCGAACGGCGCCCGTGATCCACCTCCAGCTGCAGCGCATCGCCCTTGGCAAATGTACCGCGATCCACGGTGACATGATGGGCATAGACCTTGCCGCCCGCCATCTTCTGGGTGTCGCTGACCGTGGCGCTGTCGTCCTCGTCCTCCAGCCGGCGCAACCAGCCGGTATCGCCGACCTGGCCCCCGGCCTCGCCATAAAACGGTGTCTGGTTCAGGACGATCCAGCCACTCTGCCCGGCTTTCAGGCTGTCCACCGCCTTGCCGTCCACGACCAACGCCAGCACCTGGCCCTCGGCTGTTTCGGTGTCGTACCCGAGGAAATCTGTGGCGCCATGCGTGTCGGCTATGTCGAACCAGACGGTCGCATCCGCCGCCTCGCCAGACCCGCTCCAGGCCGCGCGGGCGCGCGCCTTCTGCTCGGCCATCGCGGTGTCAAAGCCTTCAACATCCACTTCGCGGTTCTTCTCGCGCAGCGCGTCCTGCGTCAGGTCCAGCGGGAAACCATAGGTATCATAAAGCTTGAAGGCCGCATCCCCCGGCAACGGTGCGTCCCCGTCAAGCCCGGCCAGCTCGTCGTCGAGTAGCTTCAACCCGCGATCCAGCGTCGCCTTGAACCGGGTCTCCTCGCTCTTCAGCGTTTCCTCGATCAGCGCCTGGGCGCGGTTCAGTTCGGGATAGGCCTGGCCCATCTGGCGCACCAGCGCGGGCACCAGCCGATACATCAGCGGATCCTGCGCGCCCAACAGGTGCGCGTGGCGCATGGCCCGGCGCATGATCCGGCGCAGCACATAGCCGCGCCCGTCGTTCGAGGGCATCACCCCGTCCGCGATCAGGAAGGAGGTCGAGCGCAGGTGGTCGGCGATCACCCTGTGGTGCATCTTGCCCGGCCCGTCCGGATCGACACTCGTCGCGTCGGCGCTGGCCTCGATCAGGCTGCGCATCAGGTCGGTGTCATAGTTGTCGTGCTTGCCCTGCAAAAGTGCGCCGATCCGTTCCAGCCCCATGCCGGTGTCGATCGATTGCATGTCCAGCGCCTTCATCGAGCCGTCCTCGAACTGCTCGTTCTGCATGAAGACGACGTTCCAGATCTCGATGAAGCGGTCACCATCCTCTTCGGGGCTTCCCGGAGGACCGCCCCAGATGTGGTCGCCGTGGTCGTAGAAGATCTCTGTGCAGGGGCCACAGGGGCCGGTCGGGCCCATCTGCCAGAAGTTGTCCGAGGTATCGATACGGATGATCCGGTCCTCGGGCACACCGACCTTCTTCCAGATTTCAAAGGCCTCGTCATCGGTATGATAGACGGTCGTCAGCAAGCGCTTGGGATCGATGCCGAATTCCTTGGTCACCAGTTCCCAGGCAAAGGGGATCGCCTCGGGCTTGAAATAGTCGCCGAAGGAGAAATTCCCGAGCATCTCGAAGAAGGTATGGTGGCGCGCCGTGTAGCCGACATTGTCGAGGTCGTTGTGCTTGCCGCCCGCCCGCACGCATTTCTGCGAGGTGGTGGCGCGGTTGTAGTCGCGCTTTTCCACCCCGGTGAAGAGGTTCTTGAACTGCACCATGCCCGAGTTGACGAACATCAGCGTCGGATCGTTGCGCGGCACCAGCGGGCTGGAGTCAACGACCTCATGTCCCTGCTTTTCGAAATAGGTCAGAAAGGTCGAGCGAATGTCGTTCAGGCTTGCCATTGCGGGCCTCTTTGCGGGCGAGTGATCGGCGCAGATGTAGCGGCGCCGTCCGCAAGTGTCCACAGTCGCCTGTTGCCCCTGCACCGCACAGCAAAAGGGCGCCCCGAAAGAGCGCCCCATGCCTGTCCGTCATATCGAGGGATCAATCCTCGGTCAGGTCCGGGTCCCCCTCGGGCAGGTCGAAATCCAGCCCGTGCGCGGCGCGGATCTTGTCCTCGATCTCCAGCGCGACACGCGTGTTTTCCCGGAGGTAGGTCTTGGCGTTCTCGCGCCCCTGCCCGATCCGCTCATCGCCGTAGCTGAACCAGGACCCGGACTTGTCCACGACGCCGGCCTTGACGCCCAGGTCCAGCAGTTCGCCCATCTTCGAGATGCCCTCGCCATACATGATGTCGAACTCGACCTGTTTGAACGGCGGCGCCACCTTGTTCTTGACGACCTTGACCCGGGTCTGGTTGCCGACGACCTCGTCGCGGTCCTTGATCGAGCCGATGCGGCGGATGTCGAGCCGCACCGAGGAATAGAATTTCAGGGCGTTGCCGCCCGTCGTCGTTTCGGGAGAGCCGAACATGACGCCGATCTTCATCCGGATCTGGTTGATAAAGACCACCATGCAGTTCGAGCGGCTGATCGAGCCGGTCAGCTTGCGCATCGCCTGGCTCATCAGGCGGGCCTGCACGCCGACGCTCGAGTCGCCCATGTCGCCTTCGAGTTCCGATTTCGGCGTCAGTGCGGCGACCGAGTCGACCACAACCATGCTGACCGCGCCGGAACGCACCAGCGTATCGGTGATTTCCAGCGCCTGTTCGCCGGTGTCGGGCTGCGAGATCAGCAGTTCGTCCAGATCGACGCCCAGCTTTTTCGCATATTGCGGGTCGAGCGCGTGTTCGGCGTCGACAAAGGCGCAGACGCCGCCCTTTTTCTGTTCCTCGGCGACGCAGTGCAGCGTCAGCGTCGTCTTGCCCGAGCTTTCGGGGCCGTAGATCTCGATGATCCGGCCCTTGGGCAGCCCGCCGATTCCCAGCGCGATATCCAGCCCCAGCGAGCCGGTCGACGTGGCCTCGATATCCTTGATCGGATTGTCGCCACCCAGTTTCATGATAGAGCCCTTGCCGAACTGTCGTTCGATCTGGGCCAATGCGCTGTCCAGGGCCTTCTGTTTCTCGGCCTTACGCTTGTTGTCCATGCTCAGAAGATCTGCCGTTGCCATGCGTTTCGATCCTTATTCCATATGCCGGCGAGCGCGGCAATCGCTGCTTTCGTTCACCTCTTGTTCCCAAATCTATGGGATCAAACCGTGAACAATTCAAGTGAATTCTTTCTCTTCCCAGCTTGGCGCGCGAGGGTTAAGGCAAGGTTACCGAAACAGGAACAAATCGAATGCTCGTGTTCTGGAAAGCGCGCCTTGTGATGCTGGCGGTCCCCAAGACCGGCACCTCGGCCTATGCGCGGGCGCTTGCACCGCTGGCCTCCATGGTCGTCTCTGATCCGCCCGAGTTGAAACATGCGCCGGTCTATCGGTACAACCGGTTCTTCCGCCCGATGTTCGAGAAAGTCGGTGGCGAGATGGAACTGCTCGCCGTGATCCGCGAACCGGTGGACTGGCTGGGATCGTGGTACAGGTACCGGCAGCGCGATTTCCTTGAGGGCAAGCCGACCTCGACTCGCGGTCTCAGCTTTGACCAATTCTGCGAAGCCTATGCGCGGGGGGAACGGCCCCCTTTCGCGAATGTCGGCAGCCAGGCCAAATTCGTCGAGCCGCGCCCCAACGGCATCTCTGTCCGCCACCTGTTCCGCTATGAGAACCAGGCCGGGTTGCTGGCCTTCCTCGAAGAGCGCTTGGGCACGACCATCGACCTGCCGCGCGAAAACGTCTCGCCCCGCCGGGACCTGTCGCTGTCCCCGGAGATCGCCGCCAAGCTGCGGCGCAAGTGTGCTGCGGATTTCGAGACCTGGGAGGGGGCGACCTAGCGCGCCTGCGTCAATTGAGCTGCTGGTGCACCGTCTCTGTCAGGTCCGACAGAGAGAAGGGTTTGGGCAGGAAGACGGAATTGGGGATCTCCTCGCTGCCTTCGCCAAAGGCGTCTTCGGCATAGCCCGAGACAAAGACCACCCGCGTATCTGGCCGCCGTTCCCGCGCCTTGCGCACCCAAGTCGGCCCATCCATCCCGGGCATGACGACGTCGGTCACGAAGATGTCCACGGCCAGATCATCGTCATCCAGCGTCTGCAGCGCATCCTCTGCGGTTTCCGCCTCGATCACCGTGTAGCCACGCAGGCGCAGGGCGCGGGCCGCGAAGGCCCGGACCGGGGCCTCATCCTCGACCAGCAGGACCACTCCCGACCCTTGCTCGGGCAGCTTGCGCTCGGCCTTCTGCTCGATGGCCACGGCCTCTTGTCGGGGCGCCTCAAAAGCCGGGAACAGCAGGGTAAAACACGTGCCCTGCCCGACCACGCTGTCGACAAAGATGAAACCGCCGGTCTGCTTGACGATACCATAGACGGTGGACAGGCCAAGCCCCGTCCCCTCGCCCGTCCGCTTGGTGGTGAAGAAGGGCTCAAAGACCTTCTGCAGCTTGTCCTGCGGGATGCCCATGCCCTCATCCGTCACCCGGACTGACACGTAAAGCCCCGGCGCCACCACCGCGCGGTCGCGGGTCATCGACTCCGCCAGTTCCCGGCGCTCTGTCTCGACCACGATTTCGCCGCCCTCGGGCATGGCGTCGCGGGCATTGACCACCAGGTTCATCATCACCTGTTCCAACTGCCTGCGGTCGCCGCGCACGGTCGGCAGGACGGGATCGTGTTTCAGCGTCAGCCGCACCTTTTCCCCCACCAGCCGATTGAGCAGATGGGCCAAATCGGACAGCGTGTCGCGAAGGTCCATGACCTCGGGCTGCATGGTCTGCTTGCGCGAAAAGGCCAGAAGCTGCCCGACAAGCGCCGCCGCTCGGTTGGCGTTCTGGTTGATCTGGACCAGGTCGCCGTAATCCGGATCGCCCTGGTCATGCCGCAGCAGCAACAGGTCGCAATGTCCCGAAATCGCCGTCAGCAGGTTGTTGAAGTCATGCGCAACACCGCCCGCAAGCTGGCCGATGGCCTGCATCTTCTGGCTCTGCACAAATTGCGCCTCCAGTGTCTTGAGCTCGGTCGCGTCGTTGAGAACGGCGATCAGCGCCGTCTCTCCGTCCTCTATCACGCGGTTCAGGGTGACCTGGACAAAAACCTCGCGGTCGGCCCGCGTCAGGCGCAGGAACTCGGACCGATGCAGCCCGCGACCATCGGCGGCCTCCTGCAACCAGTCCTTGATCGCGCGACCCAGCCCCTCCATGTGCTCGGCAAGGTGGCCCGGGTCGCCCTGCCCCAGGTTCAGCAGACGTCGGGCCTCGGGATTGGCGCGCAGGACACGACCGTCCGAGGCCACCTTGAGCAGTGGCACCGGCAGGCCATCGAAACTGCCCATCAGGTCCTGGCGCCCCGAATCCTCGGCAATGGGCGACAGCACCAGTTCCTGGCGCCCGCCGCCGATATCGGCACTATGGACCAGCACATTCTGCCCGGCATGGGCGCCCTTGAGACAATGCACCCCGTCGGTGCGCAACGGCAGGTCCGCAAAGATGTCGTCCAGCCGCTTGACCCGCTGGCCGACCAGGTCACGCGCCACCGGGTTCATGTAGAGCACGGCGCCGTTACGCCCGAGAGAGATGACCGCGAGGTCTGCCCGCGTCCGCCCGCCTGCGCGCTGCGATTCGTTCTCCAGCCGCCACAGCATCATGTCGGGCCGAAAGGCGCGCACGTAGATCCGATAGCCTTCGGAATGGCTGGTGACATCCTCAACCGCCGCACCCTCGCTCAGGGCCTTTTGCTGCAGCCGATAGATGATGCCCTCGGAACTGGCAAAGACGTCGCGCAGCAAGCTCGACAACTGGCTGATGCCCTCGCTCGCAAAGCGTTCACGCGCGGCGCGGTTGCTTGTCAGCACGGCGCCCTCGGCATCCGTGAGAAAGCAGAAGGCCGGTTCAGTCTCGATGAAATCCGCGAGCAGGGCCAGGCGCCGCTTTCGCCGCCCACCTGAGACCCGGTCAACCACCAGCCAGACCACCGCGAGACAGCCGAACGCCCCCGTGGCCGCAAGCGCAACGACCTGGATCGAGCGCACCGTGGCCACCTGGGAAATCAACAGGGACAGCGTCGCCAATACAACCAGCGCCGCTGCGCCGATGATCGGTGTCATGCCGTTCTGTCGTTTCTGCGCGATGTCGATCGCAGCTTCCACCTTGCCCCCCGGGATCACGATTCGAGTCCTGACATAATGCCAGCGTAGACCGTTAAGGGGACGTTAACCGTCGCGAGTGTTCGCGTCAAAGTTGTGGCTTTCAGGTCGCGGTCCGACGAAGAACCGCGGCAAAAAAGCCATCTCCACCCGATTCGGGAAGGAATTGTCGCTGATCCTCGACCGTCCAGCCAGGCGACCGATCCAGAAACCCGCTGACTTGCGCGGCGTTTTCCTCGGCCAGCACCGAACAGGTCGCATAGGCCAGCACGCCCCCCTTGGCGACGCACCCGGCCGCCTGATTTAGGATTTCGCTCTGGATGGCACAAAGCTCCGCCAGACGCGTCTCGGTCAAACGCCACTTGCCCTCGGGCGCGCGACGCCAGGCGCCACTGCCGGAACAGGGCACGTCACAGAGAACAAGGTCGAAATCGCCTTTTGGTTTGGCCGCGATGCGGACATCCGCCCCGGCCCGGGCGGCACGCGCCGGCAAGTCGACCATGCGTTTGGGGGCCGCATCATGGGCCACCACCGGCCCGCCCTGCATCCGCGCCGCCATCGCCAGAGCCTTGCCGCCGCCGCCGGCGCAATAGTCCAGCACGCGCATGCCCGGTTCCAGCGGCAGCAGGTCGACCACCGCCTGGCTGGCGGCATCCTGCAGTTCCACAAGACCGTCGAGATAGGCCCCGCAGCGCATGATCCCGCGCGCGCCCTCAGTCACCCGCAGAGCCGTGGGCGACAGGTCATGCGGTGCGGCGCGGATTCCGTCCTCGGCCAGACGGGCCAGTGCCGACTCCGGCGTTGCCCGCAAGAGATTGACCCGCAAGAAAACATTTGCCCGGGACCGCAAGGCCAGTGCCGTCGCCTCTGCGGCAGGCCCGAGGCTGTCCAGGAATCGCAGCGCCAGCCAATCCGGCAGGTCCAGCGCCGCCGCGCCTTGCGGGGGCTGTCCGGCGGCCAGCTCGTCCTCGTCAAGGGGGGCCGGTGCATGTCCCTGCCCGGTGAAGATGGCGGCGGGGTCCTCTTCCCGCAGACGGAGCAGGCCCAACAGGCGCGCCCGCCCGGTGTCGCCGCCGCCCAGGGCCGCAGACGAGCGCCAGCAGCGCAGCGCGTCAAAGACCAGGTCCCGCACCGCGGCCCGATCCTTGGACCCGGCATAGCGCGCGGCGCGTCCCCAGCTTGTCAGGGCCTGTTCCGCCGCCTGCCCGGCGGCGATCCGGTCCAACAATTCAATGGCGGCCTGCACGCGTGCGGCGGGGGTCATGGGCTTATCTCCGTAGGGTCAATTCGCCCTGCCTAGCCCAGCGGCACAAATTTGACGAGACCCGTTCCCGGCGCGCGTTCCGCGCCGGGGCATCGCCCGTTTGTGCCTCAAACTCTCCACCGGAGAGTTTGCCGGGCAAAGCCCAGACCGGCGCTCACCCAATTCGGTAGTTGGGGCTTTCGCGGGTGATCTGGACGTCGTGCACGTGGCTTTCCTTCAGCCCCGCGCCGGTGATCTTCACGAAGGTGCAGTTGCGGCGCATCTCCGCGACCGTAGCGCAACCGGTATAGCCCATCGCCGCGCGCAGACCGCCGACCAGCTGGTGCAGCACGACGCCCGCCGGACCCTTGTAGGGCACCTGCCCCTCGATCCCCTCCGGGACCAGCTTGTCGCTGGCGGCGTCCTTTTGGAAGTACCGGTCGGCAGAACCGCGCGCCATCGCACCCAGGCTGCCCATGCCGCGATAGGCCTTGTAGGACCGGCCTTGGTAGAGGATCACCTCGCCCGGGCTTTCATCCGTCCCCGCGATCATGGAGCCGACCATCGCGCAGGAGGCACCCGCCGCAATGGCCTTGGCGAAGTCGCCCGAGAACTTGATGCCACCATCGGCAATCACCGGAACGTCACCGGCGGCTGCCGCGCATTCCATGATCGCGGTGAGCTGCGGCATGCCGACACCCGCCACCATGCGCGTCGTGCAGATCGAGCCGGGCCCGATCCCCACCTTGACCGCATCGGCGCCCGCGTCGATCAGGGCGCGTGTCGCATCCGCCGTCGCCACGTTCCCCGCGATCACCTGGACCTGGTTCGACAACAGCTTGGCACGTTCGACCGCTTCCAGCACACCGGCGGAATGGCCATGCGCCGTGTCCACCACGATGATGTCGACCTGCGCATCCACCAGCGCCTGCGAGCGTTCATAGCCCGAATCGCCCACTCCTGTGGCGGCGGCCACGCGCAAACGACCCAGACCGTCCTTGCAGGCAGTCGGGTTCAGCACTGCCTTTTCCGTGTCCTTCAGCGTCAGCAGCCCGGTCAGCTTGCCGTCCTTGTCGGTCACCAGCAGCTTTTCGATCCGCCGCGCCTTCATCAGGTTGATGGCTTCTTCACGATCCGCTGGCTCGGTCAGGATCGCGAGGTTGTCCCGGGTCATCATCGCGTGCACGGGCGTGCCGTCATTCTCGGCAAAGCGCATGTCGCGATTGGTCACGATGCCGAGGACGCGATGCGCTTCGTCGATCACCGGGAACCCGGTAAAGCCGTAGCGCTCTGTCAGCATCCGCGCATCGCCCAGGGTCTGGTCGGGGCGCAGGGTGACGGGGTTGTAGACGATGCCGCTTTCAAAGCGCTTGACCCGCCGGACCTCGCGCGCCTGCTCCTCGATCCCGAGGTTCTTGTGGATCACCCCCATGCCGCCGGCCTGTGCCAAGGTGATCGCCATCCGGCTTTCGGTTACCGTGTCCATCGCGGAACTCAGCAGGGGGATGTTCAACGCAATCGACTTGGTCACCTGCGTCCGTGTATCTGCCGTCGACGGCAACACGTTCGAGGCCGCGGGAACAAGCAGGACGTCATCGAAGGTCAGGGCCTCGCGAATCTCCATTGGGGCACTCCTTGGGAGGGATCGGTTGGCGCGTCCCTATCGCATGCGCAGCGGGGAAAGGAAAGGGCGCGCGGCACCGGGTCTCACCCCCCGGCCCCATCCGGGCCTTGCCACCGGTCCTCCATGATCAACGCGTCGAGATCCAGCCGTTTGCGCCAGCCCCGCGCCTGCAGCTCCGGCTGGGCAAAAGCCTCGTCGATATGACCGACGCACAGATAGGCCACGAGCTCGACATTTTCCGGCAAATCCAGAAGGTTGCGCAAATCCTGCTGGCGAAAGATGCTGACCCAGCCGACGCCCAGCCCCTCGGCCCGCGCCGCCAGCCAAAGGTTCTGCACCGCGCAAACCGTCGAATAAAGATCCATGTCGCGATTGTGCGTGCGCCCCAGCACCACCTTACCGCCGCGCGTCCGGTCGCAGGTCACGGCGATGTTGAGCGGCGCCTTGAGAATCCCCTCAAGTTTCAGCGCGGCGTAGTGGCTGCGTTTCTCGCCCTCGAACATGGCTTCGGCCTCGGCGTTGGCGGCCTCGAAGGCCGCATGGACCGCCCTCCGTCGCGCCGCATCGCGGATCAGGATGAAATTCCAGGGCTGCATGAACCCGACAGAGGGGGCCGCATGGGCCGCCTCCAGCACCCGGCGCAGCATTGCAGGATCGACCGGATCGGGCAGGAACTCGTTGCGCACGTCCCTGCGCGCGTTGATGACATCGTAAAGCGCCTGCCGTTCAGTCGGCGTGAACTCTCGCGCCTGTTCAGGCTTTGCAGGGGGGTGCCCCTGTTCGGGTGCGGTAGAGGGGCGCGCCGTTTCGGACACGACATAGGGTTCGGGCATGATGGACTCCGCATTTGACAGCGACCGGACGCGTTCCACCGCGCCGCTCCATGTCGTCAGGCCGGTCTTCTGGCTTGGGGTTTGCCGGGGCGGACGCCTTCCCGGGGCTGACCCCAGTGGCATCTGTCCGCTCCATCCCCCTTACAGCGGCGGGCCCGCGCCGGTCTTGCACCGGCTTCCCGATTCTCCCCTTGCGGGGCACCTGACGGCGGCAGAGTGCGACAGCCAGCGGTCCGGGGCAACCGCCGACGTGACGCACAAAACGTGAAACAGGCGCCCCACGGGGCGCCTGCAACGATCCGTGATGTCCCGGCCCGTTCAGTCCGAGGTCGCTTCGGCCTTTTTCTTTTCAGCTTTCTCGACCGCCTCGCCGATGGCCTGCACCGACCAGGCGAAATCCACGTCCAGCGCCGTGTCAAAGACCCAGTAGTCGCGCGGCACGTAGAAATTCGCGGCATAGCCCGTGCCGCGCCCACCCCAGGCCGCAAGACCGTGACAGGTCATGCAGTTGGTCTGGATGCCCATGTCGGTCGTGGTTGTGGTCCAGCCACCAGAGCCGTCCGGAATCTGCACCGTCTCGGTGATGCCGATCACAGGTGTGCCGAACCCCGCCTCGAGGTAGGGATTGAAGGCCGTCACCAGCGCGCCGACGTTCTTGCCGCCCACCAGGGGCTGGGCGGGCACCAGCATCGAATAGGCCGGCGCCATCGCGTAATGGGCCGCCTGGGTGGTCAGCGTGTCGGGCCGGGCCGAGGCCACTGCCGCGCTGGAGGGGCTATTGGGCCGGGCGGCATCCGCCTCCCACCAGAAGGTCTGCCATGTCCACTGCGTCGTCTCGCGCGAGGTGACATGCATGGCCACGAGCAGGGCGATGGAGGTCTTCCCGGCGGTCAGGTCCCGGCTTTCCCCGGTCGCCTTGTTGACGAAGGCCGCATCCTCCTTTTTCAGATCGACCGCGATGAAATCATCCACGGAATAGATGTTCCCCTCGGACGGGCTCTTGCAGTTCACGTCGACACCGGTCGATGTCGTCGGCCCCTGAAGGTCGAGGTCGACATAGACGCATTGCTGCCAGAGCGTTTCGGGATAGCCGCCCTGTTTCATGTCCGGGGTCCAGTTGGCCAGGTCGGGCTCTCCGGGCCAGGCGGTGAAGGCGTACAGCCTGCGGGTCCGGCCATCTTCGCCGGTCCATTCGGTGATCCGGTCGTCGGTGATCAGCTTGTAGACCGGTTTGACGTTCACTGCCGCGTCGGGAAACCGCACCTTGTCGCCCAGTTCCAGCAACCGATCCAGCACCTCCGGCTTGCCGGTGCCGGTGTCCAGAAGGTACTGCGCCGAGGGCGGGCTGTAGGCGACGTTTTCCAAAACGTCGGTGTTGACGATGATCCCGGCAGCGTTTTTCACCGGCTCGGTCCCGTCCTTCTTTTCCTGCGCGTTGTTGGCGATAAACCCGTCAACCAGGCCGTGTTTGAACATCTGGTTCGACTCGCCCAGCCGGAACTGATCTTCCGGGGCTTCTCCGGTAAAGACGTCGATCACATCCGCCTTTGTCAACCAAGTCTGGTAGGTCAGCCGGGCATAGGCGCCCTCCCCTTCGACCGGTTTCGTCAGTCCGGCCCAGATCCCCCAGGCATGGGCGTGAATCGCGTCCGTATCCTGCGGGTCGGCGCGAATCCAGGCGTCGATCTCGGCCTCCGGCGTCGGGAAACGCACTCCCGGCGCGGGCTCTGCCGGCATGTCGACCCCATAGTCCTGGGCCAGGGCCGCCAGCGGCAGGCCGGCCAGGGCCAGCACCACCAAAGATCCGCTCTTCCTTTTCAACAGTTTCATTCAAGTCCCCTTCCATGCAATCACAGATTGTATCCGTATGACGCAGGGTAAACATATTTAAATTGCGCTCAAGAGAAACAATTCAACCTAGGCGTTAATTTCGGTCGCAACATGCAAAGCCCCTTGTTGCGCGCGCGCCTCCGTCTAGGCTGGTGCCAACCAAGGAGAGCCACATGAGTCACGGTTACGAATCCGGTCGGCTGAACCTTCCGTTCACCGGCATCTGCACCTTTGCCAAAGCCCCCTATCGGCCCGACTGGGCGGACCTGCAGGCGGACGCAGCGATCCTTGGCGCGCCCTTCGACGCCGGAACGCAATGGCGCGCAGGGGCACGGTTTGGCCCGCGCGGCGTGCGCGACGCCTCGACCCTGTTCAGCTTTGGCCACGCGGGCGCCTATGACCATGAGGACGACGTGACCTACCTGGACGGCGTGCGGCTGGTCGACATGGGCGATGCCGACATCGTCCATACCGACACCCTGACCAGCCACGCCAATATCCGCCGCGGCGTCGAGGCCGCCCTGAAAGCGGGCGCCCTGCCCGTCACCATCGGCGGCGATCATTCCGTCAATATCCCCTGTATCGAGGCCTACGAGGGCCGCGCCCCCTTTCATGTCCTGCAGATCGACGCGCACCTGGATTTCGTCGATGAACGCCACGGCGTCACCCGCGGGCACGGCAATCCGATGCGGCGCGCGGCGGAAAAACCCTGGGTCACGGGGCTGACCCAACTGGGCATCCGCAACGTGTCATCCACCGCGCGCGAGGGTTACGAGGACGCCCGCGCGCGTGGGTCCGACATCTTGTCAGTCCGGCAGGTGCGCAAATTGGGCCCCGAGGCCACCGCCGCCCGATTGCCCGAAGGCGTGCCGATCTACATCACCATCGACATCGACGCCTTCTGCCCCTCGATCGCGCCGGGCACGGGCACGCCCAGCCACGGCGGATTCCTCTACTACGAGGTGCTGGAAATCCTGCAACAGGCGGTCCGCACTCACCCTGTCGTGGGCATTGACCTGGTCGAGGTCGCGCCGGACTACGACCCGACCGGCAGCACGTCGATCCTCGCCGCGCAATTGTTGATGAATCTGCTGGGCTTCGTCTTTCACGCGGGACTGCCCAGACCCTAGGCTGAAATCCGCATCAAATCCGCCGCGCTCCCGCAAAGGTTCGCGCAGCCCCGCTCACAGGCCTTGCCGTCACCGCCTTGTCGCGTTTGTGTGGTGCAGAGCACCCGACCCAAAACAGGACCCGCCCATGACCGCCCCCCTTGCCGGATACGTCATTCTTGACCTGACGCATGTTCTTGCCGGCCCCTTCTGCACCATGACGCTTGCGGACATGGGGGCACAAGTGATCAAGGTCGAACAACCCTCGGGGGGGGATGACACCCGCGCTTTCCCCCCGTTCAAGGACGGGAAATCCGCCTACTTCGCCGCCATCAACCACGGCAAGAAGAGCATCGCGCTGAACCTCAAGGCGGACGAGGACAGGCTGATCTTCGAACGGCTTCTGGCCCGCGCCGACGTCATCGTCGAAAACTTCCGCCCCGGCGTGATGGAGCGGCTGGGCTACGGATGGGAGGATCTGCACGCCGCCTTTCCCCGCCTGGTCTATGGCGCGGTGTCGGGGTTCGGCCATACCGGCCCGGATGCGCGTCGCCCGGCCTATGACATGGTGGTGCAGGCGCGCGGCGGGGTGATGTCGATCACCGGCGAAAAGGACCGCGACCCGGTGCGCGTGGGCGCCTCGATCGGCGATATCGTGGCGGGCATGTTCCTGTCGCAGGGAATCCTTGCCGCGCTGCTGGACCGCGACCGGTCCGGCCTGGGGCGCAAGATCGACGTGGCCATGCTGGACAGCCAGCTGGCCATCCTGGAACACGCGGTCGCCCTGACCACCGTGACCGGGAAAGCGCCCGGACCGTCCGGCGCGCGGCATCCCTCGATCACCCCGTTCGAGACCTTCCATGCCTCGGACGGGTTGTTCGTGATCGCCGCGGGGAACGACCGGCTGTTCGAGAAACTCTGCATCGCGCTGGACCTGCCGATCTCGGACGATCCGCGCTTTGCCACCAACCCCGCGCGCTGCAAACACGCCCGCCTGCTGAAACGGCTGATCGAAGCCGTGACGCTGGAGAATACCTGCGCCTACTGGATCTCTCGGCTGACTGCGGCGGGCATTCCCACGGGACCGATCCAGGACGTGTCGCAAGTGTTGAAGGACCCGCAGATCCTGGCGCGCAACATGGTGGTGGACATCCTCGACAAGAACGGGCGGCAGGCCTACACGGCCGCCGGAAACCCGATCAAGATGACCGATGCCCCTGACCCCAAGTCGCGCGCCCCCGCGCCCGACCTCGACGGCAACCGGGGCGAGATCCTGCGCTGGCTGGAACAGGGCTGACCGCCGCCCCGCCGTCTCTTGCCACGCCGGGCCGCCGCCCGGCGCGTTCTGCCGCTTTCTGCCCTGATCCTGACGCCTTGCGTCTTTCCCTCGCCGGTGCAGCCGCTATGGTCCGCCCAACCCGGAGGTTCGCTTTATGACCAAAGATCCGCTTGTCGTTTTCACCCCGTCCGGAAAGCGCGGCCGCTTTCCCGTCGGCACCCCCGTCCTGACCGCCGCCCGCCAGCTGGGCGTCGACCTCGATTCCGTCTGCGGCGGGCGCGGCATCTGTTCGAAATGCCAGATCACGCCCGCCTATGGCGATTTCCCGAAACACGGTGTCCACGTCGCGCAGGACGCCCTGTCGGACTGGAACAAGGTCGAGGAACGCTATGACCAGAAGCGCGGGCTGAAACCCGGGCGCCGCCTTGGCTGCCAGGCCACGGTTCAGCGCGACGTGGTGATCGACGTGCCCGCCGAAAGCCAGGTCCACCGCCAGGTCGTGCGCAAGGCTGCCACCGCCCGCGTCATCGAGATGGACCCCGCCACGCGGATCTTCTACGTCGAGGTCGAAGAGCCCGACATGCACGAACCGACGGGTGACCTGGAACGTCTTGCCCGCGCGCTCAAGGCGCAATGGGACATCCCCGGGATCACGGCAGACGTCTCGCTTTTGGGCCAGTTGCAGCCGATCCTGCGCAAGGGCGACTGGAAGATCACCGTTGCCCTCAACAAATCCGCGGCGGAGGCCACCCCGCACCTGATCGCCGCCTGGCCGGGATTGCACGAGGGCGGAATCTACGGTCTGGCCATCGACCTCGGCTCGACCACCATCGCGGCGCATCTGACCAACCTGGACACGGGTGAGGTCGTCGCCTCCTCGGGCATCATGAACCCGCAGATCCGCTTTGGCGAAGACCTGATGAGCCGGGTGTCCTATTCGATGATGAACCCCGGCGGCGATGTCGAGATGACCCGCGCCGTGCGTGAGGCCATCGACACGCTGGCGGTGGAAATCGCCAAGGAGGCCGGGATCGCGCCATCGCTGATCCTGGAAACGGTCTTTGTCTGCAACCCGGTGATGCATCACCTTCTGTTGGGCATCGACCCGGTGGAACTTGGACAGGCGCCATTTGCACTCGCCACCTCCAATTCCCTGACCCTGACAGCGCGCGACCTCGACCTGACCTCTCTGCCCGCCTCGGCGCAGGTCTACATCCTGCCCTGCATCGCGGGCCATGTCGGCGCCGACGCCGCCGCCGTCGCCCTGTCAGAGGAACCGGGCAAGTCCGAAGACCTGGTCCTGGTCGTGGACGTGGGCACCAATGCCGAGATCCTGCTGGGCGACAAGACCCGCGTGCTGGCCTGTTCCTCGCCCACCGGCCCCGCCTTTGAAGGGGCGCAGATCAGCTCGGGCCAGCGTGCTGCCCCCGGCGCCATCGAAGCCATCCGCATCGACCCCGAGACCAAGGAACCCCGTTTCCGCGTCATCGGTTGTGACAAGTGGTCGAACGAAGAAGGTTTCTGGGAGGAAACCGCCGCGACCGGCGTCACCGGCATCTGCGGATCGGGCATCATCGAGGCGGTGGCAGAGTTACGCACCGCAGGTCTGCTGGACCCCTCGGGCCTGATCGGCGGACCGGCCCAGACCGGAACGGATCGTTGCGTTGCCGAGGGCCGCACCCACAGTTACCTGATCCATGACGCCACCGCCGAGGGCGGGCGGCGCATCACCGTGACACAGGGCGACATCCGCGCCATCCAGCTGGCCAAATCGGCGCTTTATGCCGGGGCGCGCCTGCTGATGGACACCCGTGGCGTCGACAAGGTCGACCGGGTGGTTCTGGCCGGCGCCTTCGGCGCCCATATCTCGCCCCAGCACGCCATGGTGCTAGGCATGATCCCGGACGTGCCGCTGGACAAGGTGACAAGCGCGGGCAACGCGGCGGGCACCGGCGCGCGCATCGCCCTGTGCAATCTGGCCGCCCGGCGCGAGATCGAGCGCGTGGTGCGCGAGATTACCAAGGTCGAAACTGCGATCGAACCGAAGTTCCAGGAACACTTCGTCAACGCCAACGCGATCCCGCACGCCACCGATGCTTTCCCGGAGCTGAACAAGATCGTCACCCTGCCGCAGGTCAGCTTCAACACCGGCGGCGAGGACGGCGGCGGACGCCGCAGGCGACGGCGCGGGTAGTCCCGCGCCGCGCAGGCCTTACAGCAGACCGCGCCCCGCGAGGTTGCGCATCAGCGCCGAGGTGCCGAAGGTCCAGGGCGCGCATTCGGTCGACAGTCGCACCGTGTTGCGCAGGCTGCCCAGGTGCGGCTCGGAAATCTCGACCACGTCGCCCAGTTTGTGCGTGAACCCCTCGCCGGGGATGTCACGGTCCTCGGTCGGGGCAAAGAGCGTGCCCAGCATCAGGAAGAACCCGTCCGGGTACTGGTGATGCGCGCCGCAGGTCTGCGCCACGAGGTCCTCGGGATCGCGGCTGATCTCGGACATGCTGCTGGATCCGTTGAGGACAAAGCCATCCGTCCCGGTCACGGTCAGCGTCAGTTCCGCCCGCCGCACGTCGTCCAGCCCATAGCTTTCGTCGAAGAGACGCAGCATCGGCCCCACCGCGCAGGAGGCATTGTTGTCCTTGGCCTTGCCAAGCAGCAGCGCCGAGCGCCCCTCGACGTCACGCAGGTTCACGTCGTTCCCCAGTGTCGCGCCCCGGATGCGCCCCTGCCCGTCGCAGGCCAGCACGATCTCGGGTTCAGGGTTGTTCCAGGTCGAGACCGGGTGCAGCCCGACACTGGCACCGAATCCCACAGCGGACATGGGCTGTGCCTTGGAGAAGACCTCGGCATAGGGGCCTATGCCCACTTCCAGGTATTGCGACCAGACACCATCGGCGATCAGCACCTCCTTGAGCTGTCCGGCCTTGTCCGATCCCGGTTCCACCCCGCGCAGGCTCTCGCCCAGGATGGCGGTACAGCGTTCGCGGATCGCCAGCGCCCGGGCCGGATCGCCCTTGGCCTGTTCCTCGATCACCCGTTCCAGCATCGACGAGACGAAGGTGACGCCACAGGCCTTGACCGGCTGCAGGTCGCAGGGTGCCTGCAGATACGGCCCCTGCGGATCTTCGCCGGAGGCCTCCGCCAGGGCCTCCAGCGCACCAAGACTGTCGCCGGGCGCGTTTTGCGCAAAGCTCACCGGGTCGTCGAGGTCGAGGAGCGCCTGCATGGTCGGCACCTCCCGGCAGGTGATATCGACCGCCTCGGCGCCCCGCCGCGCGATCAGCGCGGGGCCGTTGCGATCGGGTCGCCAGGCGCGGCCGACAAAAGTGCCGGTATCAGGCAGTGCAAGCGTCATGGTTCAGGTCCTCCCAGTCCTAGTTCTTGAAAATGGGTCTAGAGGAAAAGCCAGGCAGGCGGAACCATCCCGCATCCGCCTAGGCAAAGGTTTGACGGATCGGTTTGATCTTGAACCGCCTCGGGTCCTGCGGTATCCAGTGCGTCGCTGCGGGTGTAGTTCAATGGTAGAACGGCAGCTTCCCAAGCTGCATACGAGGGTTCGATTCCCTTCACCCGCTCCAATCCCCCTGCCATCGCATGTTTCAGGCGGCCTGTTTGAGCCGTGCCTGCAACCGGGCCACGTCTGCCCGAAGGTCGTCAGAGACCGACCCTTCGCGCGGAAAGTCCAGAAGCGTCGTGAACAAGGCAGGATCGGGACGCCCCTTGCGGTGCCAATCCAGCCCGCGCAGCACTGCCTCAGCCTCTGGCGGCAGGCGCTCCGGGACATCCTCACCGGCGATTTCGCCCCAGACCGCCGTCCAGCAGCGCGCCACCGTCCAGGGATTGTACCCGCCCCCGCCCGAGACGATCATGCGGGGCGCCATCTGGCGCAAGGCCCGGACCGCCGCCACATGGCTGCGGTTGGAGAGCGCAAGACGCGCCAAAGGGTCCTCGGCCAGCGCATCCGCCCCACATTGCAGAAAGATCGCCTCTGGCCGGAACGCCTCTACCGCCGGCAGGATCATGTCCTCCAGCGCAAAGGCAAATTCCGTGTCGTTGAACCCGCGCGCCACCGGCAGGTTGAAGGCCGCCCCGCCCGCCCTGTCCTCCAGCGCGCCGGTAAAGGGCCAGCGCCGCGCCTCGTGGATCGAGATCATGCGCACCCGCTCGCTGCCCTCAAAGGCCAGTTCGACGCCGTCGCAATGATGCGCGTCGATATCGACGTAGGCCACCCGATCCAGACCCATCTCCAGCAGGCGACGGATGGTCAGGACAGGCTCGTTCAAAAAGCAGAAGCCCGCCGCGGCATCGGGCAGGCCGTGATGCTGGCCGCCGCCCGGATTGTGCACGATCCCGCCGTCGCGCACCAGTTCCGCCGCCAATAGACCGCCCCCCACGGCGGTCGCGGGCCTGCGGTACATCTCGGGGAAAACCGGGTTCGACAGGGTGCCGAGCCCGTGACGCGCCCGCACCTCGTCACTGACCTGCTGCGCAGCCTCGGCGGCCTGCAACGCGGCGATATAGGCTGGGGTGTGGAACCCTGTCAGCGCCACCGGCTTGGCGCGGGGCGATGTCCGATAGCGCGCCTTGGGCAGCCAACCCAGCGCGCGCGCAAGATCCGTCACCGCGGGCACCCGCTGGATCGACAGGGGGTGGCGCGGTCCATAGACCGATCCCCGGTAAATGCGCGAGCCGATGAAGACGGGACTGGACATGCCCCCAGAGTTAGAGCCTTCTGTCGCCAAAGGAAATCCGGTCCGCATTGAACCTTTTCCGCGACCGCCCTATTCAAACGACATGCCACACGTTCCCTCATTTCGCCTGGTCTGGCAGACCGCCCTCATGTTGTGTTTCGGTGCGCTTGGCGGAACTCTTGCCACCTACGCGCATCTTCCCATGCCCTGGATGCTGGGCGGCCTGTTTTCATCGGCCCTGGTCGTCCTGCTTTGGGAACCACGTATCCTGGAAGACTACAGTTTCCCGATGCAGTTTCGGACCGGCTTCGTCGCCCTGATCGGGGTGATGATCGGCACCCAGGTCACGGCGGAGCTGGTGGCCCTGGCGGGCAAGCTGCCCTGGACGATGGCCGGGCTGGTCGTCTTTGTCGTGCTGGCCCATTTCGGGAACATGGCAATCTTTCGCTATCTTGGCGGCTATGACCGCGCCACCGCCTTCTACTCGGGCACGCCGGGCGGACTGATGGAAAGCATCGTCATGGGCGAAGGCGCGGGCGCGGATATCCGCATCCTGACCGCTCAGCAGTTCCTGCGCATCATCGTGGTCATCACGCTCTTGCCGCTGGGCCTGTCGCTCTGGATGGGGGCGCCTGTGGGCAGCGCGGCGGGGTTGCAGTCGGCGATGGGCCAGTCGCAGGTGACACCGCTGACGCTGGTGACGATCGCGCTGGCGGCGGGGCTGGGCCTCTATCTCGCGCGGCTGATCCGTCTGCCCGCGGCCCAGCTGAGCGGCCCGATGATCCTGGCCGCGCTGGCCACGGTGACGGGCGTGCTGGACCTGCACCTGCCGATCTGGCTGATCGCCGCCGCGCAGCTGGTGATCGGCGTCAGCCTGGGGATGCGGTTCAAGGGCGTGAACATGGCGCTTTTGCGCCGCTGCGCCTGGCTGGCGCTGGTCTCGGTGGCCTACATGCTGGTGCTGGGTGGGCTGCTCTCGGCGCTGCTGTGGCAGATCACCGGAATCGAATGGCTGCACCTGCTGATCAGTTTCTCACCCGGTGGCGTGGCCGAAATGTCGGTGGTCGCGCTCAGCCTCGCCGCCAATCCGGCGCTGGTCAGCCTGCATCATGTCGCGCGCATCCTGATGACGGTGGTCGAGCTGAGCCTGGCCGCGCGCCTGCTGGGCATGCGCTGAACGCCGGTGCGACCCCGTCCCGGGCCTGACCCGGGACCTCTCCCCCTTGTCAGGCCTCCTCGGCCTTCTCCATCAGCTCCAGCCACTCTTCCTCGGCGGCACTCAGCGCCTCCTGCCGCTCCACCAGCGCATCGGTGGCCTTCTGGAACTTGAGCGGCTCCTTGGTGAACAGGTCGGGCTGGGCCAGGAAGCCTTCCAGCTTGGCAATCTCGGCGCCCAGCCGGTCGATCACAGCCGGCAATTCCTCCAGCCTGTGCTTCTCGGTAAAGCTGAGCACGGGCTTCGCCGGCCCCGCCTCGGCGGGTTTCGGCGCGCTCCCCGCCTTCGTCGCCGGTTTCGCCTTTTTCGCCGGTCCCGCCTGCTCGCGCTTTTGCGCCTGGTAGTCCGACCAGCCCCCGGCATAGACGGTGGCACGGCCGCCCCCTTCCATCGCGACGGTCGTGGTGGCCACGCGATCCAGAAAGTCCCGGTCGTGGCTGATCAACATCACGGTGCCGTCGTAATCGTCCAGAAGCTCCTGCAAGAGGTCCAGCGTTTCGACATCCAGGTCGTTGGTCGGCTCGTCCAGCACCAGCAGGTTCGATTCCCGCGCCAGCAGTTTCGCCAGCAAAAGCCGCGCCTTCTCGCCCCCCGACAGCGACCGCACCGGCGCGCGGACCTGGCGTTCGTCAAAGAGGAAATCCTTGAGATAGCCGACCACGTGTTTCGGTTGCCCCCGCACCATGACCTGGTCGGACTGCCCCGACACCCGCATGTCGCGGTCATTGGTCAGGCTGTCCCAAAGCGAGGCCTCGGGATCCAGCTGCGCCCGGCTCTGGTCAAAGATCGCCGGGACAAGGTTCGTGCCCAGCTTCACGCTGCCCGCATCGGGGGTGATCTCGCCGGTCAGGATCTTGATCAAAGTGGTCTTGCCCACACCGTTGGGGCCGACAAAAGCCACCCGGTCGCCACGCTGCACGGTCAGGTCGAAATTGCGAACGATCTGCTTGTCGTCGAAGGCATGGGTTATCCCCTGCGCCTCGATGACCTTCTTGCCGGATTTCGGACCAGAGGTCATTTCCATCGCGGCGGCGCCTTGCCGCCGGATCTGCGAGGCACGCTCCTTGCGCATGTCCTGCAGCGCCCGCAGGCGGCCCTGGTTGCGCTTGCGCCGGGCGCTGATGCCCTCGACGGCCCAGCGGGCCTCGGCCTTGATCTTGCGGTCCAGCTTGTGGCGTTGCTGGTCCTCTTCTTCCCAGGCCTTGTCGCGCCAGGCCTCGAAGGCCGCAAACCCGCGTTCCTGCCGCGCCACCTGCCCCCGGTCGATCCAAAGCGTGGCACGCGTCAACTCGCTCAGGAAACGGCGGTCGTGCGAAATCAGGACAAAGCCCTTGCGGGTGGTCTTCAGCTCGTCTTCCAGCCAGGAAATCGCCTCGATGTCCAGGTGGTTGGTCGGCTCGTCCAAAAGCATCAGGTCCGGCGCCTCGGCCATCAGCTTGGCCAGCGCGGCGCGCCGCCGCTCTCCGCCAGAGGCCGTCTCGACCGGACGGTCGGGATCGAATTTCAACCCTTCCGAGGCGCGTTCGACCCGGTACATCTCCGAGGCCGCCAGTTCCGAGGCCGCGAACTCCCCCAGCGTGGCAAAGCCCGCAAGGTCCGGTTCCTGCTCCATGTACCCCACGGAAATCCCGGCGGGCACCACGCGCTCGCCCCGATCCGGTTCGACCAGCCCGGCCATGACCTTCATCAGGGTCGACTTGCCAGAGCCGTTGCGCCCGACAAGCGCCACACGGTCCCCCTGGTGGACGGTCAGCGACAGATCGTCAAAGACGGGATCGCCACCAAAGGTGAGAGAGACAGAGGTGAGTTGAAGCAAGGGAGGAGGAGCCATGCGCGCAGCGCTAATCCCGCCCGCGCCATTCGTCAATGGCCTGCGCCGCCCAGACACAGCCTCCACCGCTCTGCGGCTTCTTCTTGGCGGAAATACTCCCGGGAGGTACGGGGGCGGGACGTCCCTGCCGCGAGGTGTCCGGCCAAAGGCCGGCGCCGAGACACCCTGCGCGCCGCAAGGCGCACACTTGATTTACGCTGCTGTCAGACGCGCCCCAGCACCAGCACCGCGTTCAACCCGCCAAAGGCAAAGGCATTCGACAGCACCACGTCCACCTCGGCCTCGCGCGCCACGTTCGGGACCACGTCCAGAGCGCATTCCGGGTCCGGCTCCTCGTAGCCGATGGTCGGCGCGACCACCCCGTCCTTCAGCGCCATGAGGCAGGCCAACAGTTCCACCGCGCCGGTCCCGCCGATCAGGTGGCCGTGCATCGACTTGGTGGACGAGATCATCAGGTTGTCCGCATGGGTGCCAAAGACATCCGCCACCGCCGCGCATTCGGTCTTGTCGTTGGCCGCCGTCCCGGTGCCATGCGCGTTGATATAGCTCACCCGTTCCTTGTCGACCCGCGCATCGCGCAGCGCGCCGGAAATCGCCCGGGCCGCGCCGTGCTTGGAGGGCATGACGATATCGGCGGCGTCCGAGGTCATGGCAAAGCCCAACACCTCGCCCAGGATCTCGGCGCCCCGGGCCTTGGCGTGCTCGTATTCCTCGAAGACGAAGACACCGGCGCCCTCCCCCTGCACCATGCCGTTGCGGGTGGCGCTGAAGGGACGACAGGCGTCCTTGGACATCACCCGCAGCCCTTCCCAGGCCTTCACGCCGCCAAAGCACAGCATGGATTCCGACCCGCCGGTGATCATTGCCGTGCACATGCCGGTACGGATCATCTGGAATGCCTGGCCCATCGCGTGGTTGGAACTGGCACATGCGGTGGAAACGGTAAAGCTCGGCCCCTTGACGTTGAATTCCATGCTCACATGACTGGTGGCCGCGTTGTTCATCAGTTTCGGGACGACGAAGGGGTGAACGCGGTTCTTCCCCTCCTCGTAGACCGACCGGTAATTGTCATCCTGCGTGGTCAACCCGCCGCCGGAGGTGCCCAGCACCACGCCGGAGGTGTTGGCCAGGTCGCCCACGAATTCCAGCCCCGCCTGGGCCACCGCCTGGCGGGCGGCCAGCAGGGTGAACTGCGTGAACCGATCATACAGGGCGAGTTGCTGGCGATTGAAGACCGTCTCGGGTTCGAACCCCTTGACCTGGCCGCCGATGCGGATCGCCAGGCGCTCCACGTCGCGGAACTCCAGCTCGCCGATGCCACAGCGCCCCTCGCGCATGGCCTCCAGCGTCGCGGGGACATCCTGGCCCAAGGCATTGATCGTTCCCGCCCCGGTGATGACGACGCGCTTCACGATTTCTGCTCGGCGATCAGCTTTTCGATCCCCTCGACGATCTTCGCCACCGAAGAGATGTCGAAATCCGATTCCGAGGGGTCGTTTGCGTTGAAGGGCACCGAAATGTCGAACTGCTCCTCGATCGCGAAGATCGCCTCCACCAGCCCGAGAGAGTCGATTCCCAGCTCTTCGGGCGTGCTTTCCATCGACACGTCCGAGACATCGAGCATCGCCTGCTCCGCGATGATCTGAATGACCTGTTCCTTGACGTCCATGACCTCAGCCCCGCGCTTGTCCAGAATTGCCGGACACTTAGTCATTTCCCATCAGCTTTGAAACTGCTTTCTTGAGCTCTGCGACGTCTCGGAACAGGCGCGGCAGGCGGCGCAGGCCCTTGTAGGCCTCGATATGGGTTTCCATTTTCATCGCCGGATAGCCCAACATGACACGCCCCGCGGGGACGTTTGCCAGCACCACGGTCGCCCCGCCAAGGATCGCGCGGTCGCCGATGCGCAGGTTGTCCGAGACGCCGACCTTGCCGCCCAGCACGACATTGTCACCCACGACGGTAGATCCCGCGATGCCCACGTTTGCGCAGAGCAGGCAATCGCGCCCGATCACCACGTTGTGGCCGATCTGCACGAGGTTGTCGATCTTGGTTCCGTTGCCGACGCGGGTGTCGCGGATCGTCCCCTTGTCGATGGTCGACCCGGCGCCCACCTCGACATCGTCCCCGATGGTCACAGCGCCCACACTGGCGATCCGCGCCCAGGATTGGGCGGTGTCGGTTCCATCGCCCCCCAGCGAAGCACGGGCCTTTTCCACGCCCGAGCGTTCCGGGGTAACAAAGGAAAAGCCGTCGCCGCCGATGATCGCGCCCGGCTGGGCGATAAATCCGTCACCGATCACGATGTCGGACATGATCCGCACCCCGGAATGCAGCAGGGCCCCCGCGCCGATCCGTGCATCACGTCCGATGTAACACTGCGGACCGATCACCGAGCCGGCGCCGATACGGGCGCCCGCCTCGATCACCGCAAATGGCCCCACCGATACGCCCTCGCCCAGCTCGGCGCCCGGGTCGATCACCGTTTGCGGATGGATGCCCGGCGCATATCCCGGCCCCTGGTCCATCAGCCCGGTCAGGCCCGACATGGCAAAACGCGGACGATCCGACAGCAGCGCCGCTTGCAGACCCAGCGCCCGCCAGTCCGTCCCCGCCGCCAGCAACGCCGCGCGGGCCTGCCCCCGGCCCAGGGCCTCGACGAACTCGGGCTTGGCCGCCATCGCCAGTTGGTCCGGCCCTGCGTCTGCCGGTTCGGCCAATCCGGTGACGGTCAGAGACAAATCGCCCTCGGCGGTCATGCCAAGGGCGCTTGCAAGATCTTCAATGGTGAACGGCATGGTGTCTCCCGGACGTTGCAGGGCGCGGTCCGGGAGAGGTTTAGCTGCGACCCGCGCGCAGGGCCACCCCTTCGTTGGCCAGCGCCCGCCAGAGCATCGCATCACGCCCGTAGACGTCGTTGCGATAGTTCATCTGGCCCTTCGCCTTGGTAAAGGCGGTGCGATAGATCAGGTGCACCGGGATCGGCGTTTCCAAGGGAATGCGCGTGTTTTCGCCCGATGCATGGATCCGCTTGAAGTAAGCCTCGGGATCGTCGACCTGGCGGCTGAGGATCTCGTAGGCGAAGTCATGCGGGTCATCCAGACGGATGCAGCCGTGGCTGAAGGTGCGAACCTCACGCCGGAACAGGTGCTGCGACGGGGTGTCGTGCAGGTAGATGTTGTACTTGTTCGGGAACAGGAACTTGACCGACCCCAGCGCATTGCTCGGCCCCGGGGGCTGACGCATGGTGAAGGGGAAGTTGCCCGAATTCGCATAGGCCGACGCGGTTTCCCGGCTGACCCGGCGCCCGCGATAGTCGACGATTTCCAGGTGGCCCGCCGCATAGGGATTGGACCGGATCGCGGGCAGGTATTCGCCCCGAATGATCGACTGGGGAATGAACCAGTAAGGGTTGATGACCAGTAGTTCCATCACGTCCGAGAATTCGGGCGTGCGCCGGTCATGCCCCTGCGCGCCGATCACCGACCGGGTTTCAAAGGTCAGCTTGTCGTCGTCGATGATCTGGGCGTGGAAATCGGTCAGGTTGACAAGGATATGCCGTTTGCCACGCCCCTCGGGCAGGTTCAGCCAGCGCTCCCGCTCCATCGAGACCATGATCGACTTCAGCCGCTCCTCGGCCGACACGTTGATGGCCCGCATGGTGCTGCCACCGGCAACGCCGTCGACCTCGATGGCGTGATCCTCCTGGAACTCGCGCACGGCGGCTTCCATTTCGGCGTCATAGGTCATGCTGAGCGAGGGCGCCATGTAGCCCATCGCGGTCAGCCGGTTGCGCAGCGCGACGACGGCATTGCCGCTGTTGCCCGGGCGCAGGCTGCCGGCGGGGACGGTCTGCCCCCATCCGCCATTGCGGATCTTGTGTTCCAGCCGCAGCTTCGCCCGCATAAGGCGGGTGTATTCCGGGCTGTTCGGCACAAGGCTGAGGAAGACGGCGGTCGGGTCTTCCTCTGTCAGCCGGGTCAGCAGCATCTCGGGATCGCGGCGCGGCACCTCACGCTTGATCCCGTCGACGACCTTGCCCGGCTCCAGGATTCCGGACTGCAGATCGTTGGCGAACTGGATGAAGGTGCGGGTCAGTTCGATTTCCAGCATCCCGCGCGAACGGCCGTCGGTGGCCTGGCTCATCCGCAGCATGAGCCGGTCGGGATCATAGCGTCCGGCGGGCAAGCCGTGATCGTCTGCCAGGGAGAACGCCTCCATCAGCGCAAGACGGCGGGCGCGGTCGCCCTCGCCCGCACCGGTCCAGATCGGTGCGAAATCGCGCGCGCGATAGAAGGCGGCAATGCTGTCGTCGTCGGCTACGTTCTCGGCCACGGCCTGCTTGAAGGCCGTCACCTTGAGCGTCAGGCCGTCCTCGGCCGCCGCCGGCAGCGCGTTTCCCAGCCAAAGGGCCCCTGCCGCGAGGGCCGCCTGGAACACGGCCCGGGTTTCTCTCTTGTGCATGTTTGAATCCTTCATCGACCAGCCATCCCCGAAAACACAATGCCGACAGGGTCATAGGGCTGTCTATTCACATTTTTGCCAAGTTGTCGACCAAGGGTCTGCGTGGTCCGGCTGTGACCAAAAAGAGGCAACCCCGCGCATTCGCGCCACAGTTGGCCGGCTGTGGGCAGAATCCCGCCAATTCCCCCTTGATCATTACAAATCATCACAAATCGCTCTTTTTGCGCCAAACGATTCGTGTCATATAGTTCTTGGCATCTGGGGATAGATGGCAGAGGGCGCACAACGATGCGCTCACATTCAGGTAACACGGCGACCACGGGACAGGCGGTCATCATGACAGAGACAAATAGCGGCGGCTTCACCCGCCGGACACTTCTTGGCGCGTTCGCAGCGACGGCAGTCGCAGCGGCGCCGACATACTCCAACGCAGCAGGCTTTTTGCGCGGCGCAGGCGATGTCCGTCGCATCCGGATGTATTCCGGTCGCACTGGCGAACGGGTGGACATGATCTACTGGATCGAAGGCGATTACCTCGCCGACGCGATCAAGGAGATCAACTACTTCATGCGCGATTGGCGTAATAACGAGCTCAAATCGATCGACACGCGGACGATCGACATCATGGCTGCATCGCACAATCTGCTGGATGTGTCCGAGCCTTATCTGCTGATTTCGGGCTACCGTAGTCCGTCGACAAACGCGATGCTCAGGGCACGCTCTTCCGGCGTGGCCAAGAATTCGCGCCATCTTTACGGTCAGGCAGCGGACCTGCGGCTCGCATCGCGCTCGGTCAGCCAGATGTATCGCGCGGCCAAGGCCTGTAATGCAGGCGGCGTTGGCCGGTACACCCGATCGAACTTCGTTCACATGGACTGCGGTCCGGTCCGTTCCTGGGGCAGCTGAGTCTCTATCTCCCCCTTTTAGTCTCTGGTTCACTCCACAGGCGCCCCGTTTCGGGGCGCCTTTTGTTTGGCACCCTTTTGTTTGGCACATAGTCTTTTTGCCTCAAAACCATCGAAGGGCATAGTCAGGAAAACCCTACGCGGTTAACCGATCGTATACGGTCTGATAGGAAAACACGCTTGTCCGCGGTTGGTTCCGCCGACACGTCCAGATTTTCAGGATTTTTTCAGGCGTCACTTTTGGAAAGGCACCGCAAGAGTGCCACTCAAGCGCCTAACGATCTTCCGAAGGAGAAGGAGTGGCGCGGTTGACGGGGCTCGAACCCGCGACCCCCGGCGTGACAGGCCGGTACTCTAACCAACTGAGCTACAACCGCGCTTTCGCGTCGGGCCGTTGCGTTTCGGGGCAGTGTTGGCGCGGTTGACGGGGCTCGAACCCGCGACCCCCGGCGTGACAGGCCGGTACTCTAACCAACTGAGCTACAACCGCTTGACTGCCGCCGTGACCGCTTGGCCGTGGCGTGAGAGGCCTTCTATGCGCAGCCCCCTGCCCCGTCAAGCGGTTTCGACCCCCGAATTCGCGCATTTTTTCATCCGGCCCGGAGAATCTAAAGTGGCGCATTGGTCACGGGTTAGCAGCCGTGTTTCACGCCAATGTCAATTCACCTTGCGATTCCACGGATCGCCCGGCTTTGTCATAGGGTCTGCACGCCCCAAGCCTAGCCAAGGTCGTATCATGTCTGAATTTTCTCGCCGGGCATTCCTGTCCGCCGGCACTGCTGCTGTTGCCCTTTTTCGCCCCGACACACTCTGGGCGGCCCCCGACATTGCCCTGCCTGGGGACGTGACAAAAACGGATCCGGTCACGGTCACAGCCGTGAACACATCCTCACCAGTTGTTGCAATGACGTTCGATGACGGGCCGCATCCGACCCTGACCCCACTGCTCCTGGATATCCTCAAAGCCCGTGGTCTACGTGCCACGTTTTACCTTATAGGTCGGAGAGTGGTGACATGGCCCGATATTGTCAAGCGCATTGCAGACGAGGGACATGAGATCGGCAACCACAGCTGGTCGCACCCAAATCTGGCCGGCTATTCGAACGCGGGCGTACTCAGCCAGATCGACCGGACCTCTGACGCGATCTTCAAGGTAACGGGCCGCCCGCCGGTCACGTTCCGCCCGCCCTACGGCGCCTTTACCCAGCGCCAGCGCGTAATGCTTCACAACACCCGCAAGCTGCCCACGATCCTGTGGTCGGTGGACCCTCAGGACTGGCGTCGCCCGGGTGCCAGCGTTGTGGCCAGTCGAATCCTGTCGCATTCGCGTCCGGGCGCCATCATCCTGACCCATGACATCCAGCACGGCACGGTCCACGCGATGCCGCGGACCCTGGACGGGCTGACGGCCCGCGGAATCAAGCTGGGCACCATGAGCCAGATGATGGGCTGGCCGCTCTGGCAGAGCCGAAACTTCGTCCGGACCGCCTCGGCCGGCTGATAGGGTCCACCGGGCCAGCTTACCGCTCTGGCAGGGGAATATACTCCTGGTCGTCCCCGGGCGGCAGTTGAAATCGCCCATGTTCCCAGTCGCCCCGGCGCCAGGCCTCCTTGGCCTCTTCGATGCGCTCGCGCGAGGAGGCGACGAAGTTCCACCAGATATAGCGATTGCCCTCCAGCGTGGCGCCGCCCAGCAGCATCAGGCGCGCACCCGCAGCCCCCGCCCGAAGGGACACCCTGTCGCCGGGACGAAACACCATCATCTGCCCGGCCTCATAGCGCGTGCCCGCAACCTCGATGGCACCTTCGACGACATAGACGCCACGGTCTTCGTGCTCATCGGGCAGCGGCAGAGAGGCCCCCGGCTGCAGCACCGCATCGGCATAGAACATCTCGGAGGGGGTCCGCACGGGCGCGCGCTCTCCCCAGGCATTCCCGAGGATCAGGCGCACCTGTTTGCCCTCGCCGTCCAGCACGGGCAGCGCATCCGCCGGCGCATGGATAAAGTCAGGCGCGCTGTCCTCCTGGTCCTTGGGCAGGGCAACCCAGGTCTGGATGCCGAAAAACGGCATCGGCCCGGCCTGGGTGGCATCATCGGTGCGTTCCGAATGGGTGATCCCCTGCCCGGCCACCATCCAGTTGACCGCCCCCGGCTCGATCCACTTGTCCGTGCCCAGAGAGTCACGGTGGTGCATCCGGCCGCGGTAAAGATAGCTGATCGTCGCCAACCCGATATGCGGATGAGGACGCACGTCCAATCCTTGGGTGGGCAGGAACTCTGCCGGGCCCATCTGGTCGAAGAAGATGAAAGGCCCCACCATTTGCCGACGCGGCGCGGGCAAGGCGCGGCGCACCTCGAAACCGCCCAGATCGCGGGCACGGGGGATGATGACTGTGTCGATACTGTCCACGGCATCGCCGGTGGGGCATTGCGGATCAAGGGCGGGATTCCAGCTCATCTCATGTCCTCCTGTCTGACCTCTTGCAATATAGGCCCGCAAATCCTGAACGATATACCGACGAATTACGCCCTTTTGTGCATTTTTGCACAAAACACGATCCCGCTGCGTTATCCGCTCACCCCCAGCCAGCGCCTTGCTGTGCGGCGCTGGCCTTGCTAGGGCTGTAAAGGCTCTGAAGGGAGGGCCGCATGGACGATAGCCTTGAACCACTGCCCGGAATGATCCGATTTGGCTGGGAGGAATGGGTTTCGTTGCCCGATCTCGGCCTTCCCGCCCTTCGGGCAAAGGTGGATACCGGGGCCCGCACCTCGGCGTTGCATGCCTTCGACATCGAAACATTCGGCCCGGCCTCGGCGCCCAAGGTTCGGTTCACCGTTCACCCGGTACCCGGACGGGACGACCTGGTGATCCCCTGTTCGGCCCGGATCGTCGATCGCCGTACCGTCACCTCGTCGAACGGCGAATCCGAATCCCGCTATGTCATTGCCTCCACCATCCGCGTGGGCGACGAAAGCTGGCGGATCGAGATGACATTGACCGACCGCTCGACGATGGCCTCGCGCATGTTGCTGGGCCGAGAGGCACTCAAGGATCACATCACAATCGTGGCCACCGACCGTTTCCAACAGCCCAAGCTCAGCTATGATGTCTACACCACCGCACGCGTCCGCCAGGCGGCGCCGAACCGGTCGCTGCGGATCGCCGTGCTGAGCCGCGAGGACAATTACTCCACCCGCCGGCTTGTCGAAGAGGGCGAAAAACGCGGCCACACTGTCGAGGTGATCGACACCACGCGCTGCTACATGGCGATCAACGCGCTGTCGCCAGAGGTACATTACGACGGCAAACGCCTGCCCCGTTACGACGCGGTGATCCCGCGCATCGGCGCCAGCGTCACCTCCTATGGCACCGCCGTGATCCGCCAGTTCGAGACCATCGGCACCTTTTGCGTCAACGGCTCCGAAGGCATCACCGCCTCGCGTGACAAGCTCTATGCGCATCAGCTCATGGCGCGGCACAAGATCGGCATGCCCAACACCGCCTTTGCTGCCTCACCCAAGGACACGCAAAGCCTGATGCGGCTGGTGGGCACCGCGCCCCTGATCGTCAAGCTTCTGGAATCGACCCAAGGTAAGGGCGTTGTGCTGGCCGAGACCAAGAAAGCGGCGGAATCCGTCATCGACGCCTTCCGCGGGCTCAAGGCGAATTTCCTGGTGCAGGATTTCGTCAAGGAGGCCGCCGGAGAAGACATTCGCTGTCTGGTCGTTGGCGGCAAGGTCGTGGCCGCGATGAAACGCACCGGGGCCGAGGGCGATTTCCGCTCGAACCTGCATCGCGGCGGTCAGGCGACGGTGGTCCGCATCACCAAGGAAGAGCGCGAGACCGCCCTGCGCGCCGCCCGCGCCTTTCGCCTGAACCTGGCAGGGGTGGACCTGCTGCGGTCAGAGGCGGGCCCCAAAGTGCTCGAGGTCAACTCCAGCCCCGGCCTTGAGGGGATCGAGACGGCGACCAAGAAGAACGTGGCCGAAAAGCTGTATGAGCACCTGGAATCCAAGGTCCGCCCGGCCCCGGTCAAACGCATCAGCAAGGAAGACGACAGCTGAACCGGCAGGGGGGCGGGTCAGGTCCGGTCAGTTCGGGAAGAAAAGCCCAACAATCCACCAGATGATCACGATCCAAAAGACCAGCCCCAGCAACGCCCCCGGGATAATCCACCAACCGTACCCCAACGACCATTGGAGACGGTCGGATTGGTCCGATTTTCTCAGGTTGGTTCGCTGAAGCGCGCCCCTGTCCTGCTGAAATGCCAGAACAGACGCCAATGTTGAGATTGTGAGGTTTTTTCTCACCAGTCCAAGCCGATCCAGGGTCGTGTCTTCATTGCTGCGGGATTGCAGCGGGATGAGAGTCGTGGGCGAACTGCCTGTCTCGCACCTCCAAATAAAACATCTCAAAGTTGTATTGTAAACTCTGTGAACTTGTCACGATAGAGATGTCTTGAATTGTTCATTTCTTCGCGACAGCCGATCAGGGCCACGGCGGACCTCCGTCTTGGCCCACCCCGGCAGAAAACGACGCGATGCAAGCGCCCGAGGATCTTTCGAGGGAATGCCGCTCCGTGCTCTTTACCGCGCCCCCTACATTTCCTATATAATTGCTCAGCTATTCGGACACGAGGACCGCAATGACCGAGCAGAACACGCAGATGGAGGGCGCCCCGCTGATCGCGCCCTCAAGCACCGATCACCCTCTTTATGACACGGTGGTCGAGGCATGCCGTTCGGTCTATGACCCTGAAATCCCGGTCAATATCTACGACTTGGGGTTGGTCTATACCGTCGACATCAACGACCAGAACGAAGTCAGCATCATCATGACCCTGACCGCGCCGGGCTGTCCCGTCGCGGGTGAGATGCCGGGCTGGGTTGCCGAAGCGATCGAACCGCTGCCCGGCGTAAAGCAGGTCGACGTCGATCTGACCTGGGAACCGCCCTGGGGGATGGAGATGATGTCGGACGAAGCGCGGCTTGAGCTGGGGTTCATGTAACGCAGGACTATCTTCTGGCTCATCCAGAAAGCAAATTAAAACCCTTGCATTTTTCCGATGCAAGGGTTTAATTTTGCCTATGACCCAGGCTCTCGCCCATGACTTTGCCAGCGTTCTGACCGGCGATCTTGTCGCCTCACGCAGGCATGGGGCCGAAGCCCTGGACGAGGCGATGCAGGTACTGGACCGCGCCAGCCGCGACATCGGCGAGGATCTGGACACGAAACCCGTCTTTCAACGCCATCGCGGCGACGGTTGGCAGCTTGTCCTGCCAATGGGGCAGTACGGCTTGCGGGCCGCGCTGCGTATCCAGGCCGCGCTTGCCGCCGCCGGGTCGCTGGCCACCCGGATCGGCATCGGCGTCGGCCCGGCCCACATCCCCGATGACGGCGACCTCGCCGCCGCCTCCGGCGCGGCCTTCCACATGGCGGGCGACGTGCTGGCAGGATTGGCGCGCGGCACGCATCTGGCCCTGCCCCCAATTCCCGGCGCCCTGGGCGACGCGCTTGGCGCTCTCATGCTCTTTGTGGATCGTGAGGCACAGGGCTGGAACCGCACGCAGGGACAGGCCCTGTTCGAGGCGCTCCGCATCCAGACCCCAACTCAGGAAGAGATCGCACAGAAAGTCGGCGTGACCCGGCAGGCGGTCCAAAGCCGCCTGTCCGGCACGGCCCTCGACGCGCTGCAGGAAACCCTTAGGGTCTACGAAAGCCGCATCGACACGATCCGGGACGCCCTGTGATGCCCCCCATGCTGCCCCCTCTCGATCCGCAAGCCGCGCAGAGCTTTGCCGCGCTGTTCCTGGCGCATGTCTTGGCCGATTTCGTCTTTCAGACCCGCTGGATGGTCGACCGCAAGCGCAACCTCGCGGTACTGCTGCTGCATGTCGGCGTGGTTTTTGTCCTCAGTTGGGGCGCGCTTGGCGGCGCCTGGGTCGTGGCGCTGATGGTGGCCCTGGCGCATTTCGCCATCGACGCGGTCAAGGCATGGTCCCCCGCCCGCTGGCGCGACACGCTGGGCGCCTTTCTGTTGGATCAGGGCGCCCATCTGCTCACCCTGCTGGCCGCCGCGCTGTGGTGGCCCGCCGCCGCTTCACAGGGGCTCTGGGCGCCCTGGTTGCCGCATCTGGTCGCCCCCGCGATCTTCCTCGCCGGGCTGATCACCACGGTCCTTGCGGGCGGCTATGTCGTGGGGATGCTGACCGCCCGGTTCGAGGTGCCTCTGAAAGGCCTGCCAGAGGCCGGTCGCCTGATCGGCCAGCTGGAACGGGCGCTGATCTTTCTCTTTGTCACCATCGGGGAGCCCACCGGCATCGGGTTCCTGATCGCCGCCAAATCGGTGCTGCGCTTCGACACCGCCAAGGAGGATCACCGCGCCAGCGAATACGTGATCATCGGCACGCTGGCCTCCTTCGCCTGGGCGCTTGGCGCCAGCTATGGCACTTTGGTCCTGATGCAGATCGCCCAGCCCTGACAAGCTCTGACAGACCGTTACCGAAGTTTGTCATACCCGTCACGCGCCCGTTACCCTGCGCCCCGATGAGAAGAGCCTCTCAACAGGAGGTCCTTATTCATGAAGACGTTCACACTCGCCCTCGCCTGCGCCGCCCTGGCCGGCCCTGTCCTGGCCGAAAGCCATGCCCAGTCCTATGACGCCGGTCTCACCTATGGTGTCCGCCCCGCCTACCTGGTGTCGCGGATGGAAGATGGTGCGCTCAAAGATAAGCTGCGGTCCTGCCTCGGCAACACACCCGCGCGCACGCATTTCTCGGTCGGCCACCGTGGCGCGCCGCTGATGTTCCCCGAGCATACGGTTGAATCGAACCGCGCCGCCGCGGGCATGGGCGCCGGCATCCTGGAATGTGACGTGACCTTCACAGCCGATCTGGAACTGGTCTGCCGCCACGCCCAGAACGACCTGCACACCACCACCGACATCGTCGCAGGCCCACTGGCGTCCAAGTGCACCACGCCCTTTGCCCCGGCCTCTGGCGATGCCAAGGCCAGCGCCGAATGCCGGACCTCGGACCTGACCCTGGCAGAGTTCAAGACCCTCGCGCCCAAGATGGATTCCGCCGATGCGTCCGCCACCACGGCCAAAGCCTACCTGGGCGGCACCGCCAACTGGCGCACCGATCTTTATGCCAACGACGCGACCCTGATGACCCACGCCGAGTCGATCGCGCTGTTCGACAGCCTCGGCGCCGATTTCACCCCCGAGCTGAAGTCCCCCTCGGTCGAGATGCCCTTCAACGGCTTTACCCAGGAAGCCTACGCGCAAAAGATGATCGACGAATACAAGGCCGCCGGCATCGACCCGTCGCGCGTCTGGGCCCAGTCGTTCAACCTGTCGGACGTGCTTTACTGGATCGAGAACGAACCCGAGTTCGGCACTCAGGCGGTCTATCTCGATGACCGCTACGAAGCCTCAGACGAGGACGAAGGCCTGATCGACCCGATGGACGCCACGACCTTCAAGCCGACGATGGCCGAATTGAAGGAAATGGGCGTCAACTACATCGCGCCGCCGCTGTGGATGCTGGTGACGCTGGACGACACCGGCGCGATGGTGCCCTCGACCTATGCCAAAGAGGCCAATGCCGCCGGTCTGAACATCATCACCTGGTCGCTGGAACGCTCCGGCCCGCTTGCCTCGGGCGGCGGCTGGTACTTCCAGTCGGTCAAGGATGCCACCGACCGCGACGGCGACTATTTCGAGTTGCTGGACGTTCTGGCCCAGCAAGTCGGCGTCAAAGGCGTGTTTTCGGACTGGCCCGCCACCACCACGTTCTATGCGAACTGCATGGGCCTCTGAGCCTTTCCCATCGTTACAAGGACCTGCGTCGGGGCCGCCTTCGGGCGGCCCTTTCACGCTTTTTTCGGGCCTCCGGACAGATGCTCCAGATCGACCCTGTCACCCGGCAGGAAAACCGGGTATCGCGGGGACACCAATTGATTGACCCCCATGCGACAGCCTCCTGCCTCTCCGCCCAGCCTGGTCACGCTTGTCCTGATGACAGTGCTGGGCATCGTCTCGGTCAACATGTTCCTGCCCTCGCTGGCGAACATGGCCCGCAGCTTTTCCATCTCCTATGGAACGGCCAGTCTCGCGATCTCGCTTTTCATGCTGATCACCGCCGGGCTGCAGCTGGTCATCGGCCCCTTGTCGGATCTTTACGGGCGGCGCCCAGTGCTGCTGTGGTCGCTGACCCTATTCACCTGTGCCTCTCTCGGCACGGCCCTGGCACCGGATTTCACCAGCTTCATGGTCTTTCGCGTGCTGCAGAGCGCCGTGATCGCGGGCAATGTCCTGTCGCGCGCCATCGTGCGCGACACCTCACCCCCCAGCGAGGCCACCAGCCAGCTGGGCACCATCGGCATGGCCATCGCCCTTGGGCCGATGATCGCCCCCGTGGTCGGCGGCGTGATGGACCAGGCCCTGGGCTGGCGGTCAACGCTCTGGGCCTTCACCGGACTGGGCGCGGCGCTTCTCTGGCTCTGCTGGGTGGACGTGGGCGAAACCAATCCCCGCCGGGGACAGGGTTTTACCGCCCATTTCCGCGCCTATCCGGCCCTGCTGACGGACCTGCGCTTTTGGTCCTACACGGTCTCGATGGGTCTGGGCATGGGCATCTTCTTTGCCTTCCTCGCCGGGACGCCCCTGTTGGGCGCGGCCTATTTCGACGTTTCCGAAAGCACGGTTGGGGCGTTGATCGGCTTGCCCCCGGTCGGCTTTGTCATCGGCTCGTATCTCTCGCGCCGCCTGGGCACCCGCGTGGCTCCGCCACTGATGGTTCTTGCCGGGCGGCTGGTCTCGGTGCTGGGCCTCGGCCTGGCCCTGCTGCTCTGGACCCTGGGCCCTGGCAGCGCCTTGAGCTTTTTCCTGCTGATGCCCGTGATCGGCGTGGCCAACGGGCTCAGCACACCGGCGGGCATGGCCGGAGCCATGTCGGTGCGCCCCGACCTCGCTGGCAGCGCGGCAGGCCTGTCCGGGGCCGTGACCGTCGGCTGCGGCGCGGCCATGACCTCGGTGTCCGGCGCATTGCTGGGGACAACACCCGACCCGACGCGCCTGATCTGGCTGCTCTGGGGGCTGGCGCTGCTCTCGGTCCTGACCGCCCTGCCCGCCCTGCGCCCGGACCATCAGCCGGAACCGGCAGGCTAGACAATTCGGTCAGACTGTACCTTTGGGCCGCCGTAAGCCACCGCAGAATTCCAGGTCGACGGGACCACGCAGGTCGGCGTCAGGCCCCCGGCCAGTGCAGCCCCAGGATACCTCACGATTTCCACAAGGACGATGTTGCGCAGACAAGCCATCGGATCCGGCACAAGACGCCTGGTGACGATCCGCATGCGATGAGGCGACAAGAGCAGCGACCCCACGCCGACGAACGCATTGAAAAATGCCGCAATCTCCTCGGCGCGCGTGGCCGTCATCCCCGCCACCTCGGCCTGCCAGGCGGCCACCGCCTCGGGGCAGAGCACCCGCCGACACTCCTTCAGCATCATATCCGCGTCGAAAACATCGATACAGGACTGCCGCCACCCGAATAAGACCGCACAGACATCGACCTGCGACTCATCGGCAATGACCGCCCCACCCGAAATCATGGCCGGGGTCAAAGGCCATCATCCCGAAAAAACGTTCCATCTCAATCCCGATCCCCCTTCTGAAACGCCCGGCGACAACACCGCGCGCCGCCTTCCCCTTGAGTAGACGCCCCCGCTCCCTTAAATCTGTGTGTGAAAGTGAGGTTTCACACATGTTTGGCATACCCGGTCAGTCCCCCGTGACGATCACCCCCGCCGCCGTGGCGCAGATCCGCAAGCTGATGGAGCGGGACGGCCGCTACGCCCTGCGCATCGGCGTCAAGAAAGGCGGCTGCGCGGGCATGGAATACACGATGGATTACGTCGACGGTTCCGAGGCCAATGACGAGGTCGTGGAACAGGACGGCGCACGTGTCCTTATCGCGCCGATGGCGCAGATGTTCCTCTTCGGTACGGAAATCGACTACGAGACATCGCTGCTCGAGTCCGGCTTCAAGTTCCGCAACCCGAACGTGGTGGACGCCTGCGGATGCGGCGAGTCCATCAAGTTCAAGGACGTCGAGGAACTCTCGGCGGAACAGGGCAGCCAAGGGTGAGCGTCTCCGCCGAAGAGATCGCCTTTGCCCGCGATCTCTTTTCCGGCCTCGGAGACATCACCACCCGCCGCATGATGGGTGGCCTGTGCCTTTACCACGAGGGCACGATCTTCGCGATCCTGCACCCCGAGGGCGGTATCTACCTCAAGGGTGCGGGCGCCTTCATCGACAGGCTCGAAGAGATGGGCAGCGTCCGCTGGACTTATACCCGCAAGACGGGCCAAAGCGCGGCCATGCCCTATTGGACCCTGCCCGGTGCCGCCCTCGATGATCCCGAAGAGGCCGTCGCCCTCGCCCGCGACGCATTGCGCCACCTCTGAGCGCCCCACGTCAACACGCCAAACCAGCCTGTTCCCCGGAGCCCTCCGTCGCTTGAGGCCGATCAGAGCCGGGGCGCGGAGCGATGCAAGGGGCCGCAGGCCCGCGCAAGGCGCGGCTTGCCCTTGCACCGCTCCGCGCACTGGCTCAGGCCCTCAAAAAGCGAGGGAGGGCTTCGGGGAACAGGCGAGGACTGTTCCTTGGTGACTCCCGAAGCCAAAACAGGCGCAGCCTGTTCCAAAGGGTCGGCGGGCGGGCGTCTTTGTGGCGCATGCCGCAAACAGTCCCGTCCCGCCGCCCCCGTCAGCCGGTCTTCAAATGCAGGTAGGTTTCGTTGAAACGCCTCTCCAAGTGGTCCCCCGCCGAGACAACTTCTTCCGAACCGATCGGCGCCACGTTCGTTTCCCGATCGGGGTTAAAGAACAGCGGCACCGAAATCCGCTCCTCCGCCGTTCCCCGCACTCGGTGCAACGTCGCCTTGACCCGCCCGCCGGTCCAGATCTCCAGCATCTCGCCAAAGTTGATGATGAACGCGCCCGGATCGGCCCGCACCGGCAGCCAGTCGCCTTCGGGTGTCAGCACCTCCAGCCCCGGCACCCCGTCGGTCCCCAGCAGGGTCAGACAGCCATAGTCCGTATGCGCCCCGATGCCGAAATCCCTCTCGCCCGCCCATCCAGGGCGCGGCGGATAATAGTTGCCCCGAAGCAGGGCCATCGGCCGCGCGAACTTGTCGTCGAAAAATCCACGGTCTTCGCCAATCGCCTCGGCGATCCCCCGCAACAGGTCCATCGCCACCGCCATTGCATCGCGGTAATAGGCTTCGATCACCTGCCGGAACCCTTCCGGGCGCTCGGGCCAGAGGTTCGCCGCATAGACCGACAGCCCCGTTTCCGGCGCCTCGAATCCACAATCGAAGACCTGCTTGTAATCCGGGTTGGCCTCGGGGTCGACCTGCTCGCTCTGCGACGCGCCCCAGCCACGGTTCGACCCAGTGGCCGCCATATCCACCGCGCGCTTCTCTGCCTCGGGCAGATCGAAAAAGGCCCGGTAGGCCGCCAGAACAAAGCGCATCCGCGCCGGCGAGATACCGGTGTTGAAGACGGTCAGAAAGCCGCTTTCCTCGGCGCCGATCTTGAGCGCCGCCAGAGTTTCGGCGTCGCGCGCCCTGATCTTCGCCGCATCCAGTCTGGGGATCATCAGCCTCTCCTTTTGGCCGCCCCTTGTCACGAGGTCGCGCGCGCCGCAAGCGGGCTTGACGTCGCGCCGCGCCCGGTGACACTTGGCCCCGCAAGAAGGAGAGGCATATGCGACGCAAACTGGCCGCGGGCAACTGGAAGATGAACGGAACGCGCGCCGCGCTGGACGAACTGGCGGCGATGGGTCCTGCTGCGGAGGGCGCGGCTGAAATCCTGGTCTGCCCGCCCGCCACCCTGATCGCGGCGGCGGCCCGGGCCGTGACAAACATCGCCATCGGCGGTCAGGATTGCCACCCTGCGCCCTCGGGCGCCCATACCGGCGATCTCTCGGCGCCTATGCTGGCGGACGCCGGCGCAAGCTATGTCATCCTGGGCCATTCCGAGCGCCGCGCCGACCACGGCGAGGATGATGCCCTGATCCGGGAAAAGACCCGGGCCGCCTGGGACGCGAACCTGACCGCCGTGGTCTGTGTTGGCGAAACCCTGGACCAGCGCGACGCCAACAACACGCTGGACATCATCGGCGGACAGCTGGCCGCCTCCATCCCCGACGGGGCCACCGCGCACCGCCTGGTTGTCGCCTATGAGCCTGTCTGGGCCATCGGCACCGGAAAGGTGCCGACTGTGGAACAGATCGGAGAGGTCCACGGCTTTATCCGCGCCCGCCTCGAACGCCGCTTTGGCGCAGGTGTGGGGCGTTCGACCCGCCTGCTTTACGGTGGGTCGGTCAAGCCCGGCAACGCGGCAGAGATCTTTGCCGTGCCCAATGTCGATGGCGCGCTGGTCGGCGGCGCCAGCCTCAAGGCGGCGGATTTCCTGCCCATCATCGAGGCGCTGAACGCCGCCCCGATGGAGGCCTGAGGCCCAAGACTCCCATAACCGGGACAAGAAAAAAGGGCCGGTTTCCCGGCCCTTTTGCTTAGTTCGCCGAGCGTGCCTCGCAGAAGGCGGCCTCGAGCTGGTTGGTGGGCGGCGCCCCCTCGCAGTTGATCTGCGGCCCCATCACGTTGTCCGGCAACACCGTCGAGATGATCGGGATGTAGGTCACCATGATCAGGAAGACGAAGAGCACGGCCAGGAAGGGCAGCGCGGCCTTGACGACCCGCATCATCGGCATGCCCGCCACGCCGGAGGTCACGAAGAGGTTCAGACCGACGGGAGGCGTGATCATCCCGATTTCCATGTTCACCACCATGATGATGCCCAGATGGATCGGGTCGATCCCCAGTTGCAGCGCAATCGGGAAAACCAGCGGCGCAACGATCACCAGCAGGCCCGAGGGCTCCATGAACTGGCCACCGATCAGCAGGATCACGTTGACGATCACCAGGAACATGATCGGGCCGAAGCCTGCGTCCAGCATGGCCGCCGCGATCTGCTGCGGGATCTGCTCGTCGGTCAGGACGTGCTTCAGGATCAGCGCGTTGGCGATGATGAACATCAGCGTGACTGTCAGCTTGCCCGCCTCGAACAGCGTGTCCTTGGTGTCCTTGTGGAAAAAGGCGGTGATCAGGGCGATGGGCTTGCGGAGCAGGGGCGTGTTCGGCCCGCCCTCCTTGTTCGCCAGGGGCCCCATGTCCCGATAGACGAAGGTGGCGATGATAAAGGCATAGACCGCCGCGACCGCCGCCGCCTCTGTCGGGGTGAAGATACCGCCATAGATGCCGCCCAGGATGATGACGATCAGCAAAAGACCCCAGAGCGCATCGCCCCCGGCCTCGGCCACTTCGCCCCAGCCTTTCCATTCGCCCTTGGGCAGGTCACGCATGATGGCAATGATCAGGATCGTGGCCATCAGCATGGTGCCCGCCATGAGGCCCGGAATGACACCGGCCAGGAACATCCGCCCGACAGAGACATCGGTGGCCGAGGCATAGACGACCATGACAATCGACGGCGGGATCAGGATGCCCAGCGTGCCCGCGTTGGCGATGACACCGGCGGCGAAGTCCTTGGAATAGCCCACCTGGCGCATGCCGGCGATCACGATGGACCCGATGGCGACCACGGTCGCGGGCGAGGACCCCGACAGCGCGGCAAACAGCATGCAGGCAAAGACACCCGCGATGGCCAGTCCGCCCGGCAGGTGGCCGACGCAGGCGATGGAAAAGCGGATGATCCGCTGTGCTACGCCGCCCGTCGACATAAAGCTGGACGCCAGGATGAAGAAGGGGATCGCCAGCAGCGTATAGTGCCCTGCCATCGCCTGGAAAAAGCTTTGCGCGATAGAGGCAAGCGAGGTGTCGCTGAGCACCAGCAGGAAGACGATCGAGGAAAACCCGAGCGAGACAGCGATCGGCACACCGATCAGCATCAGGCCGATCACCATGCCAAAGAGAATGACAACATCCATCGGATCAGTCCTTGTTCATATGCGCGACGTCTTCGACCGCGTCTTCGGCTTCATGGCTGACGATCAGGCTCTCGGACTGGCCGCGCCAGATGCGAACGGTGGCCTGCACGAACCGGACCAGCAGCAAGAGCGCGCCGAAGGGCAGAATGACGTAGGGGATGAAGCGCGGGATCTTTTCATAGGCTTCGCCCTCGTTGATCCAGGGCTCGATAAAGCGCAGCCACTCGGGCATCGGGATATCGATCACCTCGTACCAGCTGCGGTAGGACGTGCGGCCCATTTCCTCGAAACCCGTGGGAAACCAGCGGCCCGTGGTCTGCGGCAGGTTGGCGAAATTGGCCCAGTAGTCCCAGGCGCCTTTGAGCAGCAGGAAGGCATAGCCGATGCAGACCGCCGCGGCGATCAGGGTCAGGGCCCTGCGAACCGGGGTGGACACAATGTTCAGCACCGCGTCCACGCCCAGGTTGGCGGTTTTCTTGACCGCGTAGCTGATCCCGAAAAGCACCAGCCAGGCAAAGAGGAACGAGGTCGCCTCGAGCCCCCAGATCAGGCCACCGGGCAAGTCCAGTCCCAGCAGGCCTTCCAGCCAGCGGCCGAATTGGCTGTTCACGCCATAGCGCAGCACAACGTTGATGAAGGTAATGATCGTCATCGCGCCCAGGATGAGAGCGATCACCGTCTCTTCCAGTTCGTCGATGAAACGTCCGAACATCCCGTTCGGCGGATTATGAGCTGACATGGTCCCCTCCTTGCCCCTGAATCGGGTACAAAAAACCCGGCCCCCATCACGTCACGGGGGCCGGGCGTTCGGCGCTCAGGCCATTACATGTTGTTGTTGATCGCCTGTGCTGCGTCGATGTTGGCCTGGCCCACGTCCTTCACGAACTCTTCCCAGACCGGCTTCATCGTATCGACCCAGGCCGCACGCTGCTCGGCGGTCAGTTCGCGCACGGTGCCGCCCGCGTCGATGATCGCCTGCTTGGCCTGCTGGTTGACCTTGAAGCTCTCCGCGTTGCGGGTCTCGGTCACTTCGGCGATGATGGTCGCCAGTTGATCACGCAGGTCTGCGTCCAGACCTTCCCACCAGTCCACGTTGGTCACGACCATATAGTCGATCACGCCGTGGTTGGTCTCGGTGATGCCGTCCTGCACCTCAAAGAACTTCTGGCCGTAGATGTTGGACCAGGTGTTTTCCTGACCGTCGACAACGCCGGTCTG